>Ga0182024_10017866_pt1 | contig 13264 bp, 10 predicted proteins | sample P32metaG_FD_120480 | JGI IMG/M metagenome (GOLD analysis project Ga0182024, IMG submission 120480) | Permafrost microbial communities from Stordalen Mire, Sweden - P3-2 metaG (Illumina Assembly) | ecosystem: Environmental > Terrestrial > Soil > Wetlands > Permafrost | place: Sweden: Stordalen...
AAACTCGAACGCCACATGTTAACTGTTAAGATGTGCCCCTTTGTCTTCCTCCTCGAAACCATGCCCTGCGCCATCCCCGCCCTCGCCCACACCGCCTGCGGCAACGCCGACGTCATCCAGGACAACACCAACGGCTTCCTCCGCGACCTCGCAACTCCCACACAACTCCGTGACGCCCTCGCCGCCATCCTTTCCAATCCCTCAGCATTCCCGCCTCTGGGCAACGCCGCCCGCCACACCATCGAGAACCGCTTCACCTTCCCCGAAATGGCAACCGCCTACCGCCGCCTCTACCTCGCCCTGGCGACGCGCGGAGCCTGAGGTTTCGCGCTGCCAGCACGCCGTTGGCGCGCCCAATAGCGGCCACACAACCGGCTCTGAAAGAGCCGCCGGAGATAGCCTGGGGTGAAGCGAAGCGTAACCCCAGGTCCCCGATCCAATCCACGCCAGCGCCCTGAAAGTGGCGCCACAGCAAATTGAGCCACTACCCAGAAATGCAAAAACCGGAACGCCGCATGTTAATTGTTAAGATGTGACCCTTTTGTCTTCCAGAAATGCAAAAACTCGAACGCCACATGTTAACTGTTAAGATGTGCCCCTTTGTCTTCCTCCTCGAAACCATGGCCTGCGCCATCTCCGTCCTCGCCCACACCGCCTGCGGTAATGCCGACGTGATCCAGGACAACACCAACGGCTTCCTCCGCGACCTCGCAACTCCCATCCAACTCCGCGATGCCCTCACCGCCATCCTTTCCAATCGCTCAGCATTCCCGCCTCTGGGCAACGCCGCCCGCCACACCATCGAGAACCGCTTCACCTTCCCCGAAATGGCAACCGCTTACCGCCGCCTCTACCTCGACCTGGCAGCCCGCGGAGCCTGAGATTTCGCGCTGCCAGCACGCCGTTGGCGCGCCCGATAGCGGCCACACAACCGGCTCTGAAAGAGCCGCCGGAGATAGCCTGGGGTGAAGCGAAGCGTAACCCCAGGTCCCCGATCCAATCCACGCCAGCGCCCTGAAAGTGGCGCATGTGTTTCCGAAACTTGGCACGCGGCCAATTGCGGATATTACTGCCTCCGAGGTTCTCACCATGCTGCGCTTTGTTGAAAGCAAGGGTATCTTAGACACTGCAAAGCGCATCATGCAGACCTGTGGGCAGGTCTTCATGTATGCCATTGCGACGCGACGTGCCGAAAGAAATCCGGTTCCTGATTTGCGCGGCGCTCTCAAAGCACCCGTCACGAAACACCAAGCCTACCTGAAAGCTGCCGAGCTACCTGAGTTTCTTAAAACTTTGGAATCCTATGACGGCGCTTCTCAAACGAAGCTGGCGCTTCGGCTTCTGCTGCTCACCTATGTTCGCACGACAGAACTACGCGCAGCGGAGTGGAAGGAAGTAGACTTCGACAAAGCCGAGTGGCGGATCCCAGCCGACCGAATGAAAATGAAGGAAGAGCATATTGTACCGCTGTCTAATCAAGCAATTGTATTGCTGCGAGAACTGCAAAGGCATACTGGCAATCGGCAGTATCTTTTTCCGAATCAGCACAACCTGACGAAGTCTATGAGCGAGAATACGATGCTCTACGCCCTCTATCGCATGGGCTACCACTCCCGCGCAACGGGGCACGGTTTTCGTAGCACTGCGAGCACGATTCTCAATGAACATGGTTTTATGCCGGACGTTATTGAACGCCAGCTTGCCCACGGCGAACGCAACAAAGTCCGCGCCGCCTATAATCATGCGCAGTATCTTCCAGAGCGTCGCAAGATGATGCAGTGGTGGGCGGATTGCCTCCTGCTCCTGGTCGTACTGCTCTCGTACTGCGTTTCGCACCGCCTCAAGATTTTGCGCCGGGTGCTGCTTCGCATTACCTGCGCGTACCCGCTGCCCAAGCTTTTCCAGCTTTTCTCCGGCGTCTGTGGTTTCGTCTGGCATAATCAGGCAAAAGGGGTCAACTCTTGATTCTTGACATCTCTAGCCCGTCAACTCAACCCCTAGGCATGGCCGGACCTACCTGCGTCGAGCTCCCAGGCACTGAAAAGCTTCCTTGGTCTCCCCTCGGAATCAGCGTCCGCATTGAATGACGCATTATCTCCATTTGGAATTGACAATTGCATAATATTTTGCTATTGTCCCCGAAATAAATCCCATGCGCCTCAGCCGAATATTTCCTACCCCACCCCATCCAGGCCGAAGCGAATCATCCCCGAATCAACCAGCCTCACCAACCCCCTCATCACCCGCTTTACTCGCTACAATCCCTCGAATTTCCCAACAGCAGCCGCTCAAACGAAATTAAGCTAAATTAACCTAGATTAACCCTATTCAAACCATTTCAAACCTAATCAAGGTTAAAAAATTTCCCAAACACCCAAAAGTGGTCAATTTCAAGACACACTCAAAATCCAAGCTCCCTCAACATTCTTGCTACACCCGCCTCGAATTTCCCCGCTTCCCCCCGCTCTTCCACCTTCAACCTTTCCCCGCATTGACCTGAAAAGATTTTTATCTATATTAACCCTTTCGGCCATTCCCCTCGATGGACTTCGTCGCCCTCATTCTCTTCCTCGCCCTTTACTACCTGCGCCCCCAGGATTGGAGTCCCGATTTCAATCGCCTCCACCCCATCCAGCTACTCTCCATCGTTGCGCTCTGGGGGTTGTACCGCAACGGCAAGCTCACCTTTCGCAGACTTCTCCGGACCCCTCTGGATTGGCTGGTGCTCTTCTATTTCCTCTGGACGCTCATCGCAGGAAACCAGTTCCTCAAGGCCCTCGCCGATATCCAATCCGTAGTCCTCTTCTACTTCGTCGCCCTTCGCAGCCTGGAGACCGTCGCACGCCAGAAGACCTTTCTCGGCTGGTGGTGCTTTTTTATGGTGGTGATCGCCGCCTTGGCCATCGCAAGCCTTTACGGCTTCGATCCCCTCGGCTCCAACCCAATCACCCAGGGCGAGCAGAAAGGCCGTCTCATCCTCAACCTCTCGATCTTTAATAATCCGAACGCGCTGGCCCACAGCGTCATTCCCTCTATTCCGCTCATTTATTTTCTATGGGTCTGGCGCCGCATCGCAACCAAGTGGGCCCTCGCCGTCATCGCCATCCCCGCGTACTGTATCCTGCTTACGCAATCCAAGGGCGCTTTCCTTTCCGGTTTTGCCACCCTCATCGCAACTCTCATATTTGGCCGCTCAAAAATTTGGCAAGTCTTCATTCTCGTGATGGCCATCGGTTTCGGGTACGGCGCTCTTTACTCCCTGCCGCGGATGAACCAACTGCAAGAGAGCAAAACTGACCCCGCCATCCAGGGACGGGTTGCCGCCTTTACGTATGGCCTCCACCTGATGAGGAGCAGCTGGTACGGGATCGGCCTCGGAAACTTCGAAGACTCCTTCTTTACGAAAGGTCCCCTGGAAAAACAGGAAGTATTCCGCATGGCGCCCGCCGCCGACGGCAAAACCCAGCGTCGGCGCACTTCGAGAATGGTTCATTTCGAAAAATCAACCCACAGCGCGTACAACCAGAACGGCGCGGAACTTGGTTACGTCGGACTATTCCTCTTCGTTGGCATCATCTATTGCTGCGCCCGAACTCTTCTATTGATGAAATGCGAATCGAACGATGAAGAACGGATTCGCCGCGCCCTTTTCACCTTGGTGGTCGCCTATGCCGTCTCTTCGTGGATGGTCGATTTTTGTTACCGGCCCACCTTTTTCCTCTTCATTGCCGCCATCAGCGCGTTCCAATACCACTTCCAGCAGAAAGAGATGGCTCAGCGGACCTTGAGTATCGAGCCGATTGTCACTCCGGCTCCCTGGCTGCGCCGGCCTCCGCTGGCCGGCATCCCCGGGATATCCATTCCTGGTCTTTCCCTGCCCGGTGTACTCGGTCCCGGCCTGGGCGCGCCGGCCCTGGCCGCCTCTTCTCTGGCACAACCCGTTTCCTCCGGCCGGCCTGTCTCCTTTGCTCGCGGCGGGCGAATCCTCCCATGGCAAACTCCGGCCCTCGCAGCCGCACCCGCCGCAGCGGCACCCATCATACGGAAGCCCCTCCGGGACCGCCTTGGCCTTCTCGATTGCGCGATCATGCTGGCCCTTACCTACGGCGCCATCCAATACTGGCAGTATCTTATCGCCACGATGTAAAGTCGGACCATGGCCTGCCAAATCGTTTTTTGGGCCTCTCTAGCGCTGCTCGCCTACACCTTTCTCGGCTACCAGTTCCTCATCGCGTTTCTGGCGCGGATTCGTCCACGCCGCGACCTTAATTCCGCATCGCCGCCCGACCGGGTGGCCGTCCTCATTGTTGCTCACAACGAGGAAGCGCGCATCCGCGCCCGCATCGAGAATCTCCGCTCCTCCCCGCTGCCCCTGGAGATTGCGGTCTGCTCCGACGGCTCCACCGATGCCACCGCCGCCGAGGCGCGCGCGGCCGGGGCGCGCGTCTTCGAGTTCCCCACCCGCCGCGGCAAGGCGGCATGCCTTTCGGAGGCGATCCCCCAGTTGGAGTCAAACGTCGTTGTCCTTGCGGATTCGCGCCAGCAATTCGTCCCGGAGACCATCACGCTCCTCGCGTCTCATTTCGCCAATCCGGCCGTCGGCGCCGTGAGCGGTCTTCTTCATATCGGCGAGGCGGGCACTACGACGGGCGCGGGCATCAGTGTTTATTGGAAAATGGAGACCGCCGTCCGCCAATCGGAGTCCGATTTCGATTCCTGCATCGGATGCACGGGCGCTGTCTACGCCCTCCGGCGTTCCCTCATCGGTCCCATCGCGCCGGACACGATCCTGGATGATGTTGTGATCCCGATGCAGATCGCCCTTTCCAACTACCGCGTCCTCTATGACAGCCGGGCGATTGCGTTCGATCCCCAGCCATTGGACCCGCGCGCGGAGGTCCGGCGGAAGGTGCGCACCCTCGCGGGTAATTTCCAGATGCTCGCATCCTTTCCGGGTTGGATGCTCCCCTGGCGCAACCGGCTCGCCTTCCAGCTTATCTCTCACAAATACCTCCGGCTCGCGGGTCCCCTTTTGCTGGTATGCATGCTGGCCGCGAGCGTTGGCCTCGCGGGCATTCCATCCTTCCGCATTTTCCTTGCGGTACAGGCTCTCTTCTACCTTCTGGCCGCTTCCGGCATCGCCATCCCCTCGTTGCGGACTCCCCTCGTGTCACTTCCCGCCGGGTTTCTCTTTCTTAATCTCATGACTCTCCGTGGCTTTGCGCGGTTCCTCCTCGGATTACCCGGCACGTGGGAGCAGGCGGCTCCCGCCGGGCACGAACCGGCGCAGAATCCTTAAACCCGAACTCCGAAGTTGATCGGGGCGATCTGACGCAATCTGCTGGCCGCGAGTGCCATTCGTCAGACTTCGCGGCTTCGCCGTATCTTCAGATACGGTGAAGCCTTCCTCAAGTCATCTCGGCTCGGCATCTTGCGCCATCTCATCCCCTCCAACGTCGGAGTTCGGGTTTAAAGACCGCAAAAAGCTAAAATTCCCCCTCGTAATCCTTTAGCGCCGCGGTCAGCTTTTTGAGCCCCAGTTCCAGCCGTGTCTTGATGGTCCCCAGGGGGATGCCTGTATGGGCCGCGATCTCCCGCTGGCTCATCCCCTTGTAGAAGGCGAGGTCGATGGCCTGCTGCTGCGCCTCGGGCAGGGTCTTGAGCAGCTTCAGCAGCATCTCCCGGATATCCGCCATGACAAAGTCCTCCTCCGGATCGGTGGTCCATGCACCGGGCTGCTGCTCGACTTCATCGCGCAGCCGGTCCTCGGCGCGGCAATGGCTCTGGCATTTGCGCAGCCGGTCGATCGCCCGGCGGCGGGCCAGGGTTACGATCCAGCCCAGGGGCTTGCCCTTGGCAGGATCGTATCCGGAGGCGCGGTTCCAGATCTCCATGAATATCTCCTGCAACAGATCCTCCGCCTCCGCTTCGTTATGCACGACTTTCATGCTGAGGGATTTCACGATGCCGCAATGGCGGTCGTAGAGGTGGCCCAGGGCGGCAGGATCGCGCTGCTGGAGCATCAACATGAGGTGTTCGTCAGTGAGGTCCAGCGGAGAGACCCGATGGAGTTCGGTGGTTGGTTGATCGAGGATTGAGTTCATAGTCGTGTGTGGGAAAGAGGTTTGTCTCGTGTTTAACAAAGGCGGCCGTAGCAAAGAGCGCGGCACACCATCCCCTTTAGCACTGCCTGTGCCGATCGGATTTTACTCTGTAGAAGCCGGGAATAGCTGCAAAACAATGTCTTGAAATAAGACACTGTTGTAATGAAACCGGGCGCGCATGTAGCCTAGCTATGACTCGAATGCGAGGCCGGAACGCTACGGGCTGTTAGCAGACCCTATTGCGGCGCAACGGGGATGGGAGCACCACCACCGGAGGCGACAGGAGCAGCCGGCGGCGGGCTCAGCAGGCTCTCCAGCTCGGTAATCCATTTGCTGGCATCCGGGTGCGCGGGAAATGCCTTCACCAGACCGTACATGTCGCTCAGGCCCTGGTCGCGGCGGCCGATCACGATTTCATCCTCGGCTCGCTTCCAGAGCAGGGCCGGGCGGACGGTCAGATTGTAGCGGTCCGTCGAGAAAGCCGCGGTCGCGCCGGAGGCCGCGCCCCGCTCGATGATGATCCGGTCATCCCAATAATTCAGTATCCGGGAATCGCGATGGGTGCGCATGTACGGAAGGAGGAAATCCGTATACATGTTATCGATATTGGCGGGGACGCCTTCCCAATTGGAGAGAGCGCCCAACTGGCTGCTGAGATTGTACCACCGGGAGAAGATATTCGATGAAACCGGCTCCTCCATGATCCTTTCGCCGGGATCCATGCCCCCGCCGAAGCCAGGGGGGGGGCCACCGCCAAACCCTCTCTGGCCATAGCCGCGCCTTCCGCGGCCCTCCTGCCCCTGATCCTGCGGCAGGGTGTCATTCGAGTCGGCCGCACCCGAGCCATCCTGGGTGAGGAGCGAGGGAAGGACCTCCTGCGTCTCGATGGCGTACTGGTAGAGTACAGGGAATATCTGGTCATCGGTCCCGCCCGCGGCCCGCTGGAGAGAGATGGTCGTGTAGCGCAGCGCGGTGCGGATCGCTGAAGGTTTGAGCCTGGGAATGACGTTCTTCTTCCAGGCCTCGAAGGCGCCGTCGCCCCCGTCACTGCCGGCGAAGCGCGTAACCTGCTCCGCCTCGAGGTAGAAATTCAGTGCCGCGCCGTCATCCGAGCAGGCCGCGGAGAAATCGGCGATCGTCTGGGCCAGTGCGTGCTTGGAGGCATCTTCCTGCTTTTGCTTGATTAGCTGAAGGCCCTCGAGCATGGCCTTCGGGTCAATGATCGGCGTGCTCTGCGCAAGCAGGCTTTGGCCGAGCAATACAAGAATCACTGGGGCGATGAAATGACGCATGAGATGATAATTGACCGAATGAACCCCCGAACCGCGGAAAGGTTACGCACCGCGGGGAGAGTCGCTACTATTATCCGCGACAGATAAAAAATCCAGTCTGGAAAACGGCTTGCGCCCCGGAAGCCACGGAGGAAGGTAAGAACTCAACCGCCGCAAACGGCTAGCATGCGCAGTTTTATAGCTACATACCTCGACCTGCCACGGGTGAGACTGGCGCTGCTGGCGGCCTTGTTCACCTCGTATTTCGGCAGCCTCTGGCTCGGGGCGCTCCATTTTCCCCACACTTATGATTGGCGCAGGAACGCGATCTCCAACCTCCTGTCGCCACGCGACAATCCGCACGGGTATGGGCTCCCCTGCGCCGGCGTCGCCATGGCCGGGGTTTTCATGCTGGCACTTGCCGCGTGGATCGAAGGGGAGCTGGGCGATGCGGGCACAAAGCTGGCCCGCCGGGTGCGCCGTCCGGCATTTCTGGCGGGTATCGGCTGCCTCAGCCTCGCGGCCGTAATCGTCCCGCAGCATATCCATACTCAGCTTGGAACCCGCCACCTGCACGAAATCCTCGCCCGCACCTCCGCGGGCGGCCTCGGTATCGGAATGCTCGCCGCCTGCGTAACCGCCGCTACGGATGCGCAAAATCGCAAGCTGCGTGCCCTCCGCGTGCTCTGGCGCGTCATCGCGGTGCCCCCGGTCGCCGCCGGCGTCGTGAGCGGCCTGGTCGTCGCCCTCGCGGGATTGGGCGGCATACCCGCGGAGGCCGCCGCCTACTTTCGCGGGACGGTCTTCTGGCACCTGGCCTTCTGGGAGTGGGTAGGCTCGGCGGTCGTCTTCCTATTCTTCGCGGCGCCTGTCCTGATGCTGGGAAAGTCTGAGTAATGAAAGTGGGCGCCCGGGGAGGAAAACATTAGTCCCTGGCTTCATCCTTCATAAATCCGCCGGGTGCCTCATCACCGCCCCATCCGTCGGCCGGCTGCGAGTCGTCCATTGCGGCCCCCGCGGCCCATGCGTGTAGCCCGTATCGAACCTCAGCCCGGCGATCACAAGAAAAACATGGTCCCGCCGCGCGTAGATTGTGATCCAGCGGCCCGGCCCGCGTTCTCCGTAATGGCGAAACTCGAAGGAGGGAGTCGGAGCATCCAGAAGCCCGGCGGCTTTCAAAACGAAGGAGGCCGCGCCCGAGCAATCGTACGCGGTATCGAACTCCGCCGACGAATGCCCCGCGCCGTAAACATACGGAAGGCCGGCGATGCGATTCGCCGCCGCGACCGCAACCTGCACATCGGGCGGCGCCGCCGGCGGAGCAATCGCATATCCATCCTGCAGAACCGCCGTCCGGCCCGGGATGTAATGGTAAACATAAGGAGGCGGCGCGGCACAGCCGGCGAGAAGCAGCGCGGCAAGGAGGATGAGTTTTCGCAAGGAGTTCAAGAAACCGATGTTATTGATAACTCCAAGATTAACCTCAATTCATTCTCACCATATTGACGACAACGTCAGTGGCTCCCCCCTGCGCCACGGTTTCACAGTCCTTGTAAATCTGCGGTCCTTGATTGATGACGAATATTCGCGCCGTCCCCGGGCATGCGGAATTAAAAACAAATCGTCCTTCGCCGTCGGACGTGGCGGTAATGTAGGGCTGACCTTCGCCCTCCATTCGCACCTCGATCCCCGGGAGTGGCCTGCCAACACCATCCACCACCTTCCCGGCGAGCTTGAGATTGGCTGCCTTTAAGACGGCCGGCGGAAATTCGAGATCATCTCCGTTTGTCTGATTCGGTTGCGCTTCGAGAACATTCGCGCCATACCCCGGCGCGGCGACCCTCAGCTTGTAATACTCGCCGGCCGGCAGATCCTTGATTTGAATCCTTCCCTCCTTATCCGCACCGATTGAAATCCCCTCGTATGGGACTCCGTTGTACTTGGACGCAGTGGCGAAATACCAGTAGTCCTTCCCTTCGATGCGCGACTTCAGATCTCCTCCCACGTATGCCGAGGGAAGCGGTTTCCCTTCGGGGTCGAGAGCGGTAACCGAGAGAGTCACAGCCTTGGGAAGATTGATATCCACCTTTGTAGTCTTCTCGTCAAATTCACGGATCGCCGCCAGGTGATTCTTGAAATCCTGGATACTAATCCAAAGTTGACCCTCTCCCACGAGGTTCTGATTAATCCAGGTAATCGAATAGTGTCCATCCGCGCCGCTCAGCATTTCATGGTGCCCGTAACCATTGTGTCCAAGCAGGCAAGCGATTCGCGCTCCCGCTACCGGCACACCAGCGGGATCAAGAATCCTTCCAGTCGTCGTAACTAACCGGTCATTGATCCCCGTATTGCCGTTGATCGCGAAGCGGACCACTGCGTTTGTATCTCCCGCTATCACCTTGGCTTGCGCGCGCACGTCGCTGTAGTAGCCGCCGCGAAATACGGACGCGGACACGGCGACCTCACCGGCGCATACTGCATTTAGCGCGAACCGGCCCCCGGCATCGGTGGTTGCAAATTGGGTGGCCTGATTCTCGCCTTCCATTTTCACTTGCATCCCAGCGATCGGCGTCCCGTCAAAGTCGATCACATGACCTGCAAGCTTCACATCGGCCAGTTGGAGCACTTCGATCACGTCGAGATGATTCATTTCTTTTCGAACTGGTTGGATCTCGACGCCCGCCTCGCCATAGCCCGGCGCCGTGACGGCAAAGCTGTAATGTTCTGCCGGTGGGAGGTCATTAAGTTGAATTACTCCCCGTCCATCAGCGAGGGCGGGCATTCCATCATTGATGGAGCCTGGGAATTGGACGCCGACGGTGTAGTATAGCGGAAAGTCGCTGCCGTAGCCGTGATCTACAAGACCGACGTCCAAGTCTCCCACGCGCGCAGAGGTGATGGGAATCCCTTTCGGATCCCGAACCTTTATCGAGAGGGCCAAAGCCGGTTGCAGGTGGATGTCCACATTGGTTGTCAGGTCCGAAAGCCAATTACTCGCCGCCAGATGACGCTTAAAATCCTGAGCATAAATCCAGAGGTGATTCTTCTCGTTAACGGTAAATTTCCACGTGATCGAGTAACTGCCGTCAGTGCCGGACGTAGCATCGTCCCAGGTTGGCTCGCATGAAATTCGCACCCCCGCGACCGGTAAACCGGAAGGATCGAGGACCTTGCCGGTGGTCGTCACGAGCCGGTCATTGGGACCTCCATTGCCGTTGATCGGCACACGGACCACAACGTCTGTATCCCCGCCGTGCGCCAGCGCGCCGCCAGTTCTGTCGGGTCGCGATTCGGCGTACAACTGCACGAGGCCTTCGCACACGGAATTGAGGGAGAAATTTCCCGTCGCATCCGTCACCGTCATCGGCCCCTGGCCAGGATAATTGGAACCGGGACCCCGAGTGGCGTCCAATTTATCCCTGCCAATGGGCTGTCCCTCGCCTCTCAAAAACACCCTCGCGCCGGCCACCGGCTCTCCACCCGGCCCCAACACCTTGCCCGCCAGTTTGCGATTCGCCAGCTTCAGGACAAACGCCGGCAGCACCGCGTGGTCGGTCTGCGTATCGGCCGGTTTCACAGTCGCGCTGACAGAGCCGTAACCCGGAGCCGTATCTACATTATATACGATGTATTGAACCCCGCGCGGCAGAGCCGGGAAGGTAAACGCGCCTGCCGCATCCGTCATCACAGGGACCGGAGCCAGCTTGAAAATCGTGTTACCGGTCTCACATAGGAAGTTGACCGGGATGCCCTTCAGCGGCGCCCCATCCACGCCCTTCACGGCTCCGGAAAGGGTAAACCCCGGCTGTAGAACAATATCCCTTGGCAATCCTCCGGCCTCTTCAATCGCCGCCAGATTCCGCGCAAAATCCCGTGCCATCAGAAAATTCACCGGGATGGTCATGTGGATGATAACAATCGGCATTTTGTTAAACTTCACAGTCATACGATAGACCCCGTCCGTACCGGTCTCACCTACAGCATACTTGGGCGCTCCCGGATAGTCGCCCGGATACAATGCGACATGCACTCCGGAGGACACAGTCCCGGACGCATCCCGCACAGTCCCTGTCCAAAGTATCGGCGGCTGCGTCTGCCCATCCATATCTATCTTTACACGCGCCTGGACGGGAGCCAATGCGGCTAGCACGACGAAAATCCAGTTCTGGAGCGCATTCATGAGTGGAACTTAGCCGATCCGTCGCTTCCCAATTCTTGCACAGGCTGTGCAAGTTTTCCAGATGCCGCCGAATACGCGGAATAGAATGCTCTCATCCCTACTTCCCGGGTCCCTCCTGCTTGTCCGCGCCGCGGTCCCACTCTGCCACTCTATCCGCGGCGGAGGTGTCCGATGGGTCGAGCAGCGGCACGGATACCAAAACCCAGGCATCCCCTGACTTCTTCGCGTCGATGTGCAGGTTGCCCTCGTCCATGAAATAGACGATCCCCATGACGGTCGGATCGAGCCCGCTGCGGTAGCGGACTTCATATTTGTCCAGCCCGAGTTGTGCGCGGACATCATCCACGGGATCCCCGGGGGAGAATTGGGCAAATGCGCGGACAACCGGCGGGCCGGGCGCCGGCGTGGGGATAATCATGTGCCGGGAAGGGAGAAACTCCCCATGCTCCGCCGCGATCTGCGCCTGCTCGAACGAAGTGCCGATCTGGCCGGGCACCTGGCTCTTCTTGTACGTCACCACCTGGTAATAAACAGCGCCTGCTCCACTGAGCACCAGCAGCGAGATGCCTCCCAGGATCATCCGCTGAACCACCATCGGCTTGCCCTTGATCGGCGGCCCGAAGTCCATCAGCGGCTGCCTGCACTCCGGGCAGACGAATGGGTCCGCATCCTGCACAACGATTGTCTCGTTGCGATAGGCGAGGAGGCACTGGGCGTAATTGAGGCAATTGCCGGGGCGGGGCATGAAGTAAACTGAAGCAAGAAACCCGAAATGAGAAATGAGAATCGCGCGAGTCCTCCGGCCGCCTGGGTGGAGGGTGCGCCCGCCCACCGCTTTTCTTCGAGTTTCTGATTTCGAATTTCTCCCGTCTCCCCTACCCCATCATCTCCGCCATATCCGCCGGCAAGGGGGCGTCCCACCGGAGCCCATCGCCGGGAATCTCGAGCACCGCGGAATGCAGTGCATGACGGCGGAGCAACAGCGCCTTCTCGAGAGCCGGTGTCCATCCCGTTTCAATGAACGTCAGATAGTGATTCTCCGACGGACCGTAAATCTTATCCCCCACCACCGCGTGCCCGGCATGCGCCAGGTGCACCCGGATCTGGTGCATCCGGCCGGTCTCCGGGAAAGCCCGCACGAGCGCAAGCTTCCCCTCTCCTTCGCGCGAAAACCGCCTCGCCACCCGAAATCGCGTCCGGGCCGCCGCCCCCTCCGGGTGGACGCATTGCTTGAGGTAAATGCGTGACGGCGCGTGGATCCCCTGCCGCAGCAGCGGCTCATCCACGGTAAACTCATCCCCGGCCGGCCAGCCCCACACAATCGCGTCGTACTGCTTGGCCACACGCCCGCGCTCCATGAGCATGCAAAAATGCCGCGCCGCCGCATGCGATTTCGCGATCAGCACCAGTCCGCTCGTCTCCCGGTCGAGCCGGTTGATAATCGATACCTGCCCCCCATTCGCCAGCTCAAAGGCCAGCAGATCGCGCAGCAGATGCCACATCGTAGTCTCGTCCGACGGCTTGCTGGGATGCACCTGCATGAGCGGCGGCTTCGAGATCACGATCCACTCGGGCGACTCCGCGATTATATCCAGTCGGGCCGGAATGCTCGCAGGTTGCACTCTTAAAGTATGAAGGAGGCCGGACAACCGATGAAAGCAGAATGACCGGCGGGGTTGCGCAATGGAGTCCGGCTGGGAAGAATGAGC
>Ga0182024_10017867_pt1 | contig 13264 bp, 13 predicted proteins | sample P32metaG_FD_120480 | JGI IMG/M metagenome (GOLD analysis project Ga0182024, IMG submission 120480) | Permafrost microbial communities from Stordalen Mire, Sweden - P3-2 metaG (Illumina Assembly) | ecosystem: Environmental > Terrestrial > Soil > Wetlands > Permafrost | place: Sweden: Stordalen...
GTAATCACGTGGCGCTCGTTCCGCTCGGCCGTGTTGGCTCTGATGTAGTTGTGGCAGATGCCATGCCTCGTCCTCGCACGATGGCCGAGGTTATACCCGGATTCGACCGATTGTTCCGGGGTCGCTAATGCCGCGTCTAGGCAAACCCGCCGGCCATCGGATAACGTCTGACCGCCGAGTGACCACGGTGAGCTATTGCGCCTCGCGCGGCTCGACCGCGTCGCTGTACCGTCGTGAGTGTCCCGTGCACGGCCCCGAGTCGCTTCACCGACGTGGCGTATGCGTCAGTTGTACGACGCCGCCCGTGATCGTCAAGCCGGCGAAGTCCCGGCGCCCGCGTCGTCTCGTGAGCGTGGGCGATGCGCTGATCGGCGGGGCGTTCGACAAGGCGTGAGCACTTGCGAAAAGTGTTGGGCTGACAAAATGAAATTCACGCTCTCGATACGGGGTCAGAATTTAGACCCTTCAATTACCGAGGTTTTCCTTGACGAAGCGGTCGAATATATCGTCGCCAAGCACGTCGATCCGATTGAGCCGCCCTTCGCATATCGCATCTCAGTAAGGCGCGCTGACGGAGCGCCGGTTCGATCCTGGCGCGTCCTACAGGACGTAAAAAACGAAATCGCCGGCCCGGAGCGAACCGCAATCGAACTCTACCCCGCCGAATCCAAGGTCACTGACGTTGCGAACATTTATCACTTGTGGGTGTTCGAGGAGGGCTACAGCCCGCCAGTAGGGTTGCGTCCGGGTAGTTGCCGGCCCGCGCTAGACTAGCGTGATGGCACGCCGCGAACTCACGCTCACCGAAATAACCGACGAACTCCTCGCCGAGTGTGGACTATGCCGACGGGGCGCGACAGCGCAGAGTTACCGCTGCACCGATCCGGGCGCCGTGCTCGTGCCGATTGGCGACATTCTCGCGAAGCCCCGAGCCGTGAACCCCGAGGCGCTACGGCGAATCCTGCGAGGCTTTCGAGACGGGGACGATATCCCGCCCGTCGACGTGTTCCACGACGCCGGCCTGGCGGCAACGCACTTGCTTGGCGGCATGCATCGGTGGCGGGCGTCGCTCGCGTTCGGTTTCGTGATGATCCCCTGCAATCCGCACAGCCGATCCGACGCCGAGGGCGCGTTCGGATACCCGAGCGGCGTTGTGGGCGGGGGCAAAAAAAAAGGCCACCGGGTTAGGGTGGCCTGTGAGGTGCGCACCGAAGCGCGCGCTTTAGGAGGCGGCCCAGCAGCAATGAAAAGCCGAACCGCTGGTCGCGAGTATCGCGCGGGAGGGTTGCGGAGTCCCTGCGCCGCTTCACGACAGAGTCCCGCTCAGTGCAAATTCAGTGCAGTACGCTACTCCGGGGCACACTTCGAGGCGCATTGAGCCTCGTCGGATAGTGCTGATATTCTCGGTATATTCAGCAAGTTACGAAGCGCCGCGCAGTGTGCCGAGGAGTAGGAAAGGGTAGGCTACCCGACTCTTAATCAATTGGTCGTAGGTTCGATCCCTACACGGCCCACCATTTAAGCCAGTATAGTCAAGAACTTACGCGGTTTGTTCGCATCGCTTTAAAGCGAAGTTGTGCTATTCAATGGCATCTGTGCTATTGGCGACTGAAATCCGCGCATCGGTTTAGCTCCTTAGTGGTATGTCTGGCGATGAGTTCATGTTGCCACTATTCGGCGGCCGCTCAGCGAAATGCGCAGGTTTCGCGGTTTATTCCGGGCGAAACTCACCATGTCTGCCATTCGATCCTGGTCGATCCGATGAAAGTGTAGACAGGAATCATATATCTGTATACGATTTCATCGGTGCCTACCAAAGCTACAATTCCATTCCGCAAGAAACTTTCTTCGGTCTTCACCTACACCGAGGCGATAGCTCGCGGCCTTTCCGCGGAGCGCCTCTACACTTATCGAGACCAAGGGATTGTCGAGCAAATTAGCCGGGGTCTATATCGGTGGGCGGACGCTCCGGAAATCGACCAGAATCTTCTGGAGGTGGCCTACCGCATTCCCGAAGGAACCCTTTGCCTGACGACTGCGCTTGCGCGTCATGGGCTGACGGACAACATTCCGGCGCGTATCGATGTCGCAATTCCACGGGGGAACCGGATTCCGACACTGCTGTCACCCGTCGACGTTCGCGTTTTTTCAAAAGAAACATTCGAATTGGGGCGTGGGGAGTTCAAAGTCGGGGACGGCTTCGCTGTTGGCCTGTACTCGCCCGAGCGTTCGCTGGTCGACATGATTAGATTGCGACATCGTGAAGGATCCGATATCGCCTGGGAAGCGCTTCGTCGTTGGCTAGGCCGCAAAGGTGCCAAACCGGCTGCCTTGATCGAAATGGCAAAGTCTCTACATGGCGCCGAGCGCGCCGTTCGCAATGCGCTAGAAATTGTTCTATGAAGCGTGCGAGCAACGATACTCTGGCCGGCCGCCGCTATCTCGATCTTCAACGAGAGGCGAAGCGCACTGGACGGCCCACGGATGAACTCATCCAGCTCTACGCCTTGGAGTGTTTTCTCGATCGCCTAATCCATTCGAAGTTCGCTGACAACTTCATCCTGAAGGGCGGTATCTTGCTCGCAGCGCTGGATGCACGGCGGCCGACCCGTGATATCGATTTTGTGGCGCGTGCCATTGAGAACACCACCGAAAGGGTTTTGTCGGCGGTGCAAACAATCGCCGCAATATCACTTGAGGATGGCATGGAGTTCGATTCCAATGGCGCCACCGCCGAGACCATCCGCGAGGAAGATAGCTACAGCGGAATTCGTGTCACGCTTGGAGGAACACTCTCGCGAGCTGTGATTCGATTTCACGTTGACGTCAACGTCGGCGATCCCATTTGGCCGGCTCCGCAGCAGATTAGCGTCCCTCGTCTGATCGATGGGGTGATCGTTGTCCGCGGCTACCCGCTTGAGATGGTTCTCGCCGAGAAGATCGTCACGGCGCTCGAGCGCGGTACTGCAAGTACGCGTTGGCGAGACTTCGTTGATATCTATGTCCTGACCGGACGTTACGCGATCAACGCTCAAACGTTGAAATCGTCCATGCAGAGAGTGGCTCAATTCCGCAATACCGAGCTAGCTCCACTGCGGGTCGCACTCAATGGATATGTCGCAATTGGTCAGACGCGTTGGCGCGCCTGGTTACGGAAGCAGCGTCTCGACAGTACGATTCCGACGGATTTCTCGATTGTCATTGAGCAGGTGGTCTCATTTGCCGACCCGTTGATAGTGGGAGACGCCGCTCAGAGCGACTGGAATCCCGTTCAGGGAAAGTGGATCTAAGTCAGTGCAGGTAGGGGTGGTTTTGGATTCTTGGCGGTCTTTTCTCGTTTATGTCGTTGCAAATCATGAACGAGAAATAGAGACGCAAAACATGTTCAACGTTCGGAAAATTATTGGTGAACGCCTGCACGGCCAAAGCAGATTTCCTAATCCTCGATGACTTCGGACTCACGCCGTTGCCAGAGCAAATCAAGCGCGACCTCTTGGAGATCCTCGACGATCGTTACGACCGGCACTCCACACTTATCACGAGCCAGCTACCGGTCGAGCAATGGCGCGCCTATCTTCAAGATCCGACGCTCGCCGATGCCATCCTCGATCGGCTGATCCACATAGGTACCGACTTGCTCTCAAAGGCGACTCGATGCGTAAGCAAAAAACTCTCGCCCCCGTCGCCAAGGCGGCAAAAGGTTATTGACGAAAATCGAAGTCTCAACGAAAGTATGAATGTTCTGCCTCAACCAGCCCGGCATCACGTGGACTCGTGGCCCGTCATCCGGTGGAAACACTGGCCGACATGCGTGGAATCAGCAATAGGCGCGTTGAAAGACGACAGCTAACTGCTCACGGCTAGCTCCTTGGTTGCATGTTTGGCGATGTGGTTCATGCCGCTATCATGCGACAGGCGCAGCGGGAATTGGGGGAGGGTTTCGCGGTTTATTCAAGGAACTCAAACGAGCCTCTCGAATCACCGGCCGACCCCAAGGAGCCGCTGGTGACAGTCCGCTTCGGAGTAGTATTTTCGGCAACGATGTAAGGCGACGCGGCTAATCCGGCAGATTCAGCTTGAGTATGAAGGCCTTGTAGCGCGGATCGCCCTCAAGATTCTTGAGTAACAGATCGCCCTTGAGCTTGTACAGGTAGGGGTCCTTTTGAGTGTAGGCGCGTTCGAGCCAATGCATCGCTTCATCCGACTGGCCGCGAAACGCATATACCTCAGCGAGGGAAAGCGCGCCTTCATCCGCCTGGTCTTTAAGCAGGCTGATAAGGGCAGCATCGGCCTCCGCGTTCTCTCCGAGAGAGAAATAAACGAGTGCTAGGCCCTGCTGCCTCCCGTCGTCCATTGTTTCTTGCTGCATCTCGTGCAATGCGCCAACGCTATCGCCGCGTTTCAGGAGTACATAGCCAAGGTTATAGTGCCCATAACCCGTAGTTGGGTGAATGTCCAACGCACGCCGAGCAGCCGCCTCGGCCTCTGGCCAGTGGCCAAGAGACTCTTGAATATCCGATAGAGTACTAAGTCTCCCTATGTCTAATGGGTCTTGAGCGAGTGCAGCCTTAGCTTTCCTCAACGCGTCGTCCCAACGACCGAGTGTGAAAGAGAGCCCCGCCTCGCCGGATAGCACCTCCACGTTGCCAGGGGCAAGCGTCGCTGCCTGTTGGAGTTCCCGTTCGGCGCCGGCCCAGTCCCAGTCATAAATGATATGAATCCAAGCCATCGCCACGTGAGCCAGCAAGTGTTTTGGGTCCAACTTAAGCGCGTTTGTTGCCGCGCGACGGGCCTGCTCAAAACCCGCAGCCGGCGCCAGGGAACCCGCCAGCACTTGGATCGTATAAATCCTAGCGAGCTCGGCTTCCGCATCAGCAGACATTGGGTCAAGCTCGACTGCCTGCTTAAACAGCGTGACCGCCTCGTCGAGCCCATCCTTGTCGCCCCGATCGGCGACATGGCGTCCCTGCAGCACGAGGTTGTACGCGTCGACATTTTTCAGGGTAGAGCGCGAGTTCAGATCTCCAGGGGCTACCGTGAGCTGTAACTCCCGCACGACGGCGGCGGCGATGGCATCCTGGAGCTTGAGCACATCGCCGACGTGCCGGTCATAGGTGTCCGACCACTCGTGCGCTCCGGTTCGCGTGTTTATCAGCTGGGCGGTGATTCGGACCTGGTCGCCGGAATTGCGCACGCTACCCTCGAGTACGTAGGCCGCGTTCAGTTTCGTGCCGATCGTACGCAGGTCCTCGTTTTTTCCTTTGAATTGAAATGAGGAAGTACGGCCAATGACCGTAAGACCCGGGATCTTGGCGAGAAGATCGAGGATCTCCTCAGCCATTCCGTCGCCAAAATACTCCTGGTCGTGCTTCTCGCTCATGTCCGTAAAAGGCAGCACGGCGATGGATTTATCGGTTATCGCCACTGTCGCCGTTGGCTGGGCAATACTGCGCGTCGATGACCAGTAGCGCACGCCCGTGGCAACAACAACCGCCAATGCGATTGCGACAGCCGCAGCGATGGCAACTCGTTTTTTCGTTCCACCAACACCATTACCCGCCGGGTGACCATGCGGCGACCCTCCCGATCCTTGCCCTACCGCCTCCGCAAGCTTGGCTAGCGCCGTAGGCATTCCCGCTGCCGATACATCGATCCACTGCGAGTTCGACAGGAAATACTCCAATTCCCGACTCAAGGGTGTGGTATCGATCCGAAAAGCGATGAGCTGCTTGCGCTTGGATGCGGCGCGCTCGATTTCCCTTCCTACATGCGCTGATGCCATCGCATTTGCCGAAAGCACTAGCACCAGCGCCTTCGACTCGTTGATCCCTCCTACAATCGCATCCGCGTAGACGGCGCCCGGCTTGATGTTGCGCGGCGCGAGCCAGCAGTTGAGTCCCTGATGCTCTAAGGCTGTGACAACGGCATTGGCAACGGCACTATCCTGCGAGGCGTAGCTTATGAATACGTCGGGCGTGCCGGTATTAGTAACAATCGCCTGCCCCACGCCGTCGCCTTCAGCCACGTCGATCCCCTTCCGACAATTGCGTCATGTTGGCAGATGGGCGTCGGTTTTATCAAAGTTTATGGGGCATCGAGGGCCGTCTGGGTCGAACGTCGACTTTGGAGCAGACAAATGAAGCAGTTGGAAGACAGGCCGATCAGCGACCGATTTGCTTCTCGAAACCCGCCATTCTGCGAGACGAACTCAGGGCCGTCGGCATCCGGCAAATCATGACCCCAACCGGTCAGGCACAACGTCGGAGCGCCAACAACCAATGGCTAATCGCCTCTTGCGTTTGTATATACATTTGTATACTGCACATGGATGGCAGAGACATACGCCGGATTTGACTGGGACGCGGTAAATCGCGCGAAGTGTCAAAAACATGGCGTCACAGTCCCGGAAATCGAGGCTTTGTTTTCCGAACCGCTGTTGATTGTTCCGGATGCAGCGCATTCGAAATCAGAGACTCGGATTCGGGCGCTCGGCAGGACCAGCGCGGGCCGAATGATATTTTTGGTGTTTACGATACGACTCAAGGGCGGTCGGCGAGTGGTTCGGCCGATCAGCGCGCGTTATATGCATGCGAGAGAGGTCACTTCATATGAAAAAGAAAATTCCGAGCTTTAAATCCGACGCCGCTGCGGAGCGTTTCGTCAGTCGCGCGGATTTGACGCGTTACGACTTATCGGGTCTCAAGCCGGTCCGATTTGAATTCGAGAAGAAATCCGCTCAGCTGAACATGCGGCTGCCGAGGCCATTATTGGACGCGGTAAAGCGGCGCGCCAAAGAGTGAGGTATTCCCTATACACGATTCTTACGGGAGTTGATTGAGCAGGGAATATCATTGCCGCTGCGATGACACAAATGGGCAAGGTCGGAAGCAATCGCTCTTTAGTTGTGCTACTGCAAGATCGTGCTATCTATGAATTCAAAGCCTTATCTCAGCGTAACTCGGCAAATCGTGGCGCAGTTGGGGAGGCGTAAGTGATTGTTCTGTAAGGGTAAAATGAGTGGTTGAAAGGGCTTCTCTTAATCAATTGGTCGTAGGTTCGATCCCTACACGGCCCACCATTTAAGCCAGCATAGTCAAGAACTTGCGCGGCACATAGCTAACTGCTCACGGCTATCTCCTTGGTTGCATGTCTGGCGATGTTGTTCATGTCGCTATCATGCGGTAGGCGCTGCGGGAATTGGGGGAGAGTTTCGTGGTTTTTTCAGCGATACTCTCACGAGCCTCTCGTATCACCGGCCGAGATCGACCCTTTCGCGACAATAGCGAACGACCGCTATAGCGAATCACATCGGCGGTCTGGTTTGAGCGCCGAGCAGCATCTTGAGTAACTGGCCCATCTGGTCATGGGAAATACTTGGCAGTTTCTTCATGGCATCGGTAGTCATACCAGAGGCGTCGTCCGGAAACTCAGTGTGGTTTAGGTAGACGACTACCAGGTCTCGGGTCGGCACTACAACCACGTATTTGGCTAGCGCCCCCTGCGCGCTGAATGAGCTCACCGGTAGGTCGAATCCATCAACCCACCATAGATACCCGTATCCCTCGCCCTCCCCGGCCTGTGATTGTGCCCGCGTACTTTCGCTCACCCATTCCTTGGGAACGACGGATTCGCCTCGCCACTGACCATTCCGCAGGAACAAGTAGCCAAATCGTGCGAGATCACGGGCGGTCATTCGGAAGTGATAGGCCGGGTGGATCGACATGTCGAAGTCTGGCGAGGCATCGGCGGGTGCGTGAAGGTAATACATGTCATCGACCTGAAAGTCCTGCATCCCGATGCGCTGCGCTATGCGCGCATCGAAAGCTTTTGCTATCGGCGTCTTGAACTCTTTCTCGAAAATGGACCCGAGCGCGTTAAAGTCCCAGTTGTTATAAAACCAATAACTTCCCGGAGAGTGTGAGCCACGTTTTGGCCAGCTCTCTCTCATGCCGGGTGTTCCTGCGACGTATCCGTGATACACGCCGGAGCGAGCCTCAAGGAGCATTCTGACGGTCGCCTGCTTTTCCTCGGCGGTAAGCGGTGGGTCGTCGTCTATGCCTAGGCTTTCGAGTGAGGCATCCAGATCAAAGTGATTCAACGGCGTATAGATGCCGTAGAGCGCGCTCAGCAGACTCTTGCGCATTGAGCTGATCTTAATTTTCTTGGCCGCGTCTCCCCACTCGGCAACTTCGCGACCGTGGTCGATGACCACAACACTCGACGGCGGCAGAGTTGCAACAAACTTTCGGGCGGCGGCTAACTTTTCCGGCGACCACCCGAGCAGACTAGGATCGACTTTTGACCAGGCCTCTTTCGGATACTGATCCGGCGGTGCGCCGGCCGACGCCGAGATCGCCCCTAGCAATAGGGCGGCCACCATCAAATGCCTCAGCGTTCCGCGCAATATCAGATGCAACTGACTCCGCATGGTTGATGAGAATGCTTGAATGACCGGTATGAGGCAACCATTTCATTCGCGCGACCGTCAGTCGTTGGCCAGTCTGAGCCTGTCGAGCCTCCGTGACGCGCGAATTAGTACTCTCGACCCGCTGCTGACGGCCGTGAAGGGCGACTTTCGGGTAGTTGAGCGAGGTCCACCGCGGCAGCGCTCAACGTATCCATGGTGGTAGAACGCACGCTCGCATCAAGAATGATATTCTCGAGCGAAAGAAGTGTTGTCCGCTTGGTAGATGTTGTTGGGATGGGGTGAGTCCATGTCTCGGCTTTCAGTCAAGGGTATGCAGGTCCTGCTCATCGTTTCTCTCTGCGCAGCCAATGGCTGGGGCCAGTCGGTGCAGCCGCGAACTTCGGTCAAGGGTCACTACTTGATCGTCTGGGCGGGCGATCGCGCAAAAGTCGGCAACGACTTTCTTGCAGTCATTGACGCCGACCCATCTTCCTCTGGGTATGGACACCTCGTGACGACCCTCGCAACGGATCAACGAACCGAGCGCGTGCATCATACGGAATACACGATGCCGGCAAGCGGGATGCTCTTCGCCAATGATCATGACGTAGGTCGCACGTTCATATTCGATGTGCGCGATCCGCTACATCCAAAAATTGCGGCGTCATTTACGGATATGGCCGGCTATATGCATCCTCACTCGTTTCTTCGGCTGCCAAACGGAAATGTACTGGCAACCTTCCAGCACGCTCACCACGCAGGGCCCGAGGGGCAGATGAGCAAGACTGGCGGATTGGTGGAAATTGACGATCAGGGCAAAGTTGTCCGCGCCGTCAGCAATGCGGATCCGGCATTCGCCGGCGCCTTGCTGATGCCTTACAGCCTGGTCGTTATTCCGCAGATCGACCGCATCGTCTCCACGAACTCGTCCATGCACAATGAGGACATTTTTAGCGGTGTAACGTACCAAGTGCGGCGTCTGTCTGACCTCAAACTTTTGAAAACCTCATACTTTGATGTGGGCGATAATCTCTATGCTCATATCAGCCCAGAAGAACCGCGCCTTGGCCCAGATGGGTCGGTATTCGTGCAAACTCTCGGCTGTGGTATCGAACGCATCACGGGCGTTGAGTCGAGCCAGCCGAAGTCGAAGCTCATTTACACTTTTCCCGGAAACTGGTGCGGTGTCCCTACGATCGTCGGGCACTACTTAGTCCAGAGCGTTCCGGAAGTGCACGGCTTCATTGTGATCGACATCGCTAATCCGGAAAAGCCCAAAGAAGTCTCAAGACTCACGCTCAGCGACACATTTGGGTCGCACTGGACGGGCTGGGACCCGAAAACCCGACGTCTGGTAGTGACCCCCTACGAGAGCGAAGCCGACCGGACGTATTTGCTGAAGTTGGACGAGACGACCGGTGCCATCTCGGTAGATACCGATTTCCGTGACACAGACGGAAAACCCGGCTTCAGCTTCGCGGAGCGAGATTGGCCGCATGGCTGGAAGGGAGCAGCAAAACCGCATGGAGCGGTTTTCACGCGCTAATAGTAGTAGGACAGGTACGGCATTGATTGGAACGGCAGCTTTGAGGAAGCCATTACCACGAGCTGAAATTCCGGTGTTGGGCCACAAGCGGGCACTGACAGTGCCGATGTGAGTGTCACTTAGCGGACGCTCTCTGCAACTGGTAATGTCCTAAAATTATTCCCAGATGCCCATCCGACACTCTTCCAGTTAGGATCATCGTGTGGGCACATGGTCTTTGAAGCACCCGAATTTGAACGACAATTAGCGGGGATCGAGTCATGGATAATCGGAAGCTAATATTCACATTAATCGCGGCCGTGGTTGCATTGATAGCGTCGCCCGCTTGGGCGAGTTACGCGATCTATGTTGGCAAGAACTTGACCTCGGATGGAAGCGTATTCATTGGCGGCACGGGTGATGAGCCGTCGAGTCACTGGCTGGAAATCGTTCCACGAAAGAATCACACCGCCAGTGAGACGATCTCGGTGGGTGTCACGAAGGAGGCCAACTATCCCGGAGAATTGATCGAAATCCCCCAGGTACCTGTCACCGCCAAATATATCACTATGAATTACAGTGAGTATCTTGGCTTCCCCGCACCTCTGACCAATGGTGGTCTCAATGAGTACGGAGTGGCGGCGCGCGACGTCTGGTCGCCTTCGCGCCAAGATCTGGCAAAGATGACACCGAACCCGCAGCACGGACCAAATTACAGCGATCTGTCGCGCATCGCTATGGAGCGCGCCCACACGGCGCGTGAGGCTGTGGAGATCGTTGGCCAGCTGATCGACAAGTATGGCTACTCCACGTACGGTGGAAACTCCCACATGTTCGCTGATTCTCAGGAAGGATGGGTGCTCATCGATTTTGCCGGCGGCAAAGGGCTCTGGATCTCGGCGATGCGTTGCTGGGAAGTATTGAAGCTAGGCATCGGTTGCTATACGGCTATCGCGCCCCCGTAGGAACTGAGATGAGTGGCTACGGTCATCCCCCCGCCGTGTCCGTGCATTGCCGCGACCGTCAGGAATGAATCGCGAGTGACAGTCGCGGCACTCAGAGCGCGAATGGTGTCTCCATCACGCGGAATCGACATCCATAAAGCCGCCGATCACGAGCGACGGGTTGGGGTCCCGAAGCCACCTTGCGACTGATCCGGAAGCGGACATTGGGGTATTCATGTAAGCTGCCGCCCGTTCCGACGCCCTTCGGTCGGTGACGAAAGGAGAGCCTATGAACGTCCGCGTCGGCGTGTACGCAGTGGCGCCGGCAATGTTGTGGCTCGCGTCCTGTACGCCGGTGTTGAAAGAAAGGCCGGCCCCTTCGGCAGTGAATGTGCGGACGACGCAGACCGAAACGAACAAGGCCATCGTTCGACGCGCGTTCCAGGCGCGCGAACAGGGCGACGTAGCGACTCTCAACGAGTTATCCGATCCCGACGAGAAGTTGCACGCGCCGGACGGTACAACCGTGCGGCGAGGTGGTCCATATACCGAACTCAAAGACTTATGCCCGATGTGCGCAGCGCTCGAGCATCGCAAGATCACAGTCGACATGATGATTGCAGAGGGAGACCTCGTGTACGTGCGCTCGACGTGGTCGGGCTCCTACACCGGCACTTTCAGGGGTGTTGCGGTCAGCGGCCGCGCCGTGACTGTCGCGTACTCAAACGTGTACCGGTTGGTTGACGGTCGGGTCAGCGACAATTGGTTTGTGAGCGACCGCCTTTCGCTCGCCGAGCAGCTCGGGATGAAGCTGGTTCCGACGGAAGCGGCAATGTAATGAGGGTTTACGCTCCGTTGCAGCCGGGGCCGGTCTTCCGACGGACGGATGGGTAACGACGGCTTTCGAGCGAGTCGTGGTCCGCCAGTAAATGGCTGCCTATGGCCGACCCGTTGTTGCCCTTCGCGAACGTTGGCTTACCGAGCGCACATATCGCACGGCTACCCAGTTTTATCGCAGGTCACGCTACCGGTACACGCCAATGTCACAAATGCTTCCGATTTCAGGCGCCAGCTGCCACCGTAGGGAATCCACATTGCAAGGTACACGCCCGTCCTTCGCATGATCCCATCAGGCTTTCGCCAGATGCCCTCAAAACGCCCCGTTTCTGCAATCCGCTTCCCGGACTCGGCAATGACAATGGATGTTGGGGTGCGTCGGTACGTGACGAATGTCGGATCCTTGAATTCCTCCTCTGCGTAGCCGCGAGTTGCGGCATCTCCGCCGCTATCGACGTCGCCCGACGATCCCATAATGAGATGATAGTCATCAAGAAAGAACGTACGCAGGCGCACGGCATCGTGGGCCGCAATCGCGGCGTTGTACTCCGCGCGCTGCGCTCTGACGATCGAGGTGGGGGCCTCAGCGGTGGATCCATTGGATTCACCCATGCAACCGACGGTCAGCAGGAAAATCGCGAAGCACGTCCTCATCGGCACATCCTCCTATCCGCTGTTTTCGATTTGCAACCCTATTGCAGAACGACAGACACTCGGGACCGGCGGCTATTGCGAACTGCCTCGCTCACAACGGCGCATCTTCGGAACGACGGTGACCGAGCACCAAAGCAACAGTCCGAACGTCGCGACAGTTTCTGCGAGCCATTGAGCCGATCCGGTCCGGACGTGAGCTGAAAGCTACCAAGCGGGCAACTCTTGCCGGTTTCAACGGCATTTCAGGACGCGAAAGTGTGGCGGTGGATTCGATGGTGAACGTGAGTGTACTTGTATGACTGGAACGCGATCCTCGGATTGCGTATTCCAGCACCGTCCATGAGGCGATCCGATTTCTCCGTCGGTTTTGCGCTACGAATTACGGTGCCAGAAAGCAATCTGGGGGTATCGGACTTTGTGACGACTCCGATACCCCCAGAAATACCCCCACGATTGATTGGCTACCACCGGATATTGGTGGACGTCAGCGGACACGCAATGCCCTAGATTGCGGGATTCATTGCACGCGCAATGGAAGTCTGCGGAAGTCTTAGGACGTCTTTGGAAATAGGCGCGAGTACTATCGAATCGAGCGCCTAACAGGTTGATTTGTAGACGGTTTTATAACCGCTTAAGGCGAATTACCCCCAAAAGTACCCCCACGGTAAGCAGCATGATTGAAACGCAAAAAAAAATATTTTGAGAGAGCTTTATCTAGACTAAAGGGACAAACGTTGCTGGACTTACGCGGACGTTTGTGGATAGGGTCGGAATCGAATTGGTGCTGTAGAAGGCGGATTTTACAGCATTTAACTGGTTCCTGCTGCGCTCGGTACCTCCGAGTAGCCGAGGACATTGCTGCCCTCGGCCCTCACTGACCCGCACGAGCGCAATTCA
>Ga0182024_10017868_pt1 | contig 13263 bp, 16 predicted proteins | sample P32metaG_FD_120480 | JGI IMG/M metagenome (GOLD analysis project Ga0182024, IMG submission 120480) | Permafrost microbial communities from Stordalen Mire, Sweden - P3-2 metaG (Illumina Assembly) | ecosystem: Environmental > Terrestrial > Soil > Wetlands > Permafrost | place: Sweden: Stordalen...
GCCGATCACACGGTCTGTCAGTCCCTCCAACACCTAAGGCACGCGAGAGCTGGGCACGCGACATTCGGGACCGGCGCAACGAGGTTCACGTGCAGGTGGAGTCGATCGCCTTAGTTAGAAGTCACTGGCGCCATCTCCGGTGCGGACCTACACAGCCCACGTGTGGCCGACAGCTGCCGCTGGTCCGCGTCCATCTGCGGAGAGTGCTTCCAAGGGACTGAAGATGCCATCGTCGTCACGTGTCGCCGAGATGACGTCGAACCTGTCACCAAAGGCGTCGCAACTAGCGACACCGCACTTGCGCTTCTGGCGATTGTAACGCCTCAAAGACGTGACGATGGTAGTCAACCAGGGGACAGTCAAACTTCTCCATAGGGCACTTGAACTTGCTTCCTCAAGGGGGTGTAATTGCCTTAGTTTGGAGACCATCTTGCCAAGGAGATATGGTGCAACGACACCGAGAATGGAGGCAAATTGATGCCGGTAAAGAGCACTCGCAATGGAGCCAGGGCGACCGCCAAGAGAGGAGCAAAGAAGACTGTGAGTGTAAGGCGAGGCTCCGCGAAGCCTCGCGCGATGAGCTCTGCTCACAAGAAGGCTCTCGCGCAAGGTCGACTTGAGTCTCGGGCGATCACCCAGTACCTCGATGCCTTGAAGTCATCCAAGGGAAAGCGTGGCCGCAAGCGCACGTCCTCATCGATCGACATCCGCTTGACCAGAATCGACCGGGACTTCGATGAGGCGTCATCAATGCAGCAGCTCGAGATGATCCAGGAGCGCATGAATCTCGAGAGCGAGAAGGACCGGCTCGAGGGTCAGTCTGATCTAACCGCGCTAGAGAAGGAGTTCGTCAAGGTCGCCAAGAGCTACGCTGATCGTCGCGGTATTACGTACACGGCCTTTCGATCCATGGGAGTTCCTGCGGACGTCTTGGCAAAGACAGGAGTCCGGCGAACTCGGGGATAGCCGGACCCCACTCGAGCATTTCGTGCTCCCTTGAAGATGCGACTCTGGATCTATCGACGTCCGAGCCCATCTACAGCCGCCTGGATTCCGTCGAGGACCTTGGCACGGTCCTCAAAGCAGCATCCGCCGCAACGCCACCGCCGTGCCGGCGTAATCCCATACGCCCCCACGTGTGCCCGACGCATGGCGCCGTGTCGCGTTCCGCGGTGTGATCGGCGCACCAGGGCTCCACTTCCCGAGTGTGAACGTGTGGCCGAGATGACATCGTTCCTGTCACCAAAGGTGTCGCGACTAGCGACATTCTCTGGCCTCTTCTAGCCGGTTACCTCTCGGAAGACCTTCAGGATTCTGGGATTCTTGGTCTCGTCGTTGAAGCGCACGACGTAGGTGTGCCCCTCGCTCATCATGTGTTCCGAGAAGACAAGGTCCGAGAGCGGGAAGTAGGGGCTCGTCTCGGACGTCACCTCGTAGGTGTACTTCCAGCACCTGTGAACCCGCAGTCGCTCACAGGTGATAATCCGGATGGTCAACATCTGTCCCAGCATCGGCACGCAGCCACGAACCATTGGCACGCCCGTCGTCCGACGGCGAACACCTACAACTGACAGAGGTGCGCCAGTGGCCATGTCGGCCGACAGCCTCGCGAGCTTGTCCGCTCTGCGGTTGTGGACGTTCTTGCTGTGCCCCTTGATCCAGCGAATCTCGATTCGGTAGGGCAACGACCGAGCCGCCCTAAGCAAGCCCTTCCATAGGGACACGTTCAGAACCGGCGTTCCGTCTCGCGTCATCCAACCGTGCTGAGGCCACGACGTCTGTGCTGATCGGAATCCGTCGACGACGTACATCGAATCTGTCCAAATGAGCAACTTCTGGAATCCCGAGAGGTCGGTCTCAGTCCGACCTCTGCGGATCAGATCGAGTGCGTCGATGCAGGCTTGGATCTCCATCTGGTTGTTGGTCCCCGACTTGTAACCCTGCTTGAAGAGCTCCTCGACGACCTCATGTCCGTCGGCGCCAACGGTCACGATGAGCATGCCAACTCCACCACGTCGCGGGCTCGCGAATGAGGAGCCATCCGTGTAGACGTTGATCGCGGTCTCGTCGATTCCTACATTGTGGGGGTTCGCTGGCGAAGTCGTTCAGTGCTCGCGAGACACCTACTCCCAGACCAGCCCCTCGACCAGGTCCCCCGGATCCATTTCGAGCCCCTCGGCGAGCCTCAAGAGGCTGGACATGCTCAGGTTCCTGAGTCCGCGCTCGGACTCGGACACGAAAGTGAAGTGAAGGCCAATTCGACGGGCCAGCTCCATCTGGCTGATGCCCATCGCGGTCCGACGAGCACGCACTCGGTCGCCCATCTCAACCATCGCTGGGTAGGCCCGTCCGGTCCTCGGCACCCGCGAACTCTCAGCGGCAGACGCCCCTGAGGCTAGAGTCCCTGACGCTAAGCCATGATTGAGCCGTGGCGAAGCATGATTGCGATTGCGAGGTGACCCAAGGTTGACACCGGAGGCTCCGTCTCATCCAACAAGCGATCACGTAAGCCCGGACTGGTCCGAGATGTGGCCATTGCCAACACCAACGAGCGGCTCATTTGTTACCTCACCCGACGGGCTTTGGAGATTCGGCTGGTGGGCCGATTCGTTCTTCGTCTCGCAAGGTGCTGGGCGCAGGAGACCTACACGGACCGTCCATCAGGCCCCTCTCACGACCGACGGCCTGGCTGACGTCTGGCGGTTTATGACGACGAATTGTCCGGGCCTCGCACGCAACCTTCAGGTGAAGCTGGCCCGAGCCAAGGTGGCACGCGACAGCGTCCAGCACCGCTCAGCGTGGCGCGCCGAGTACAAGGCTCAGCGGCCAATCGCATCAGTGGGAGATTGCATTCTCTTGGGCGGCTACGGATTCGAGAAGCGGTTCGCCCCTGGTACGCAGTGCGTTGTTGACTTCACGGAGGACGGGATCCGCGTATGCCGAGCAAACGTGCTCGAGCCGATCCTCACGAGTTCATTCTCTGACGCCAGGGCTTTGGAGTTCTCAGGTCCCGGACGCGTGCGGGAGGGGGGTGGCTTCATTGGGTTCGGACTCGGGATTCCTGGCGCAATCGAGGGGCTCATCGCCGCGGACGTACTTAATGCCTTGACGACGAGGCACTCCGTACAGACGATCATCAGATGGGAGGCCTCGAGCGCGGAAATCTACCTGCACAATGGCGCGTCAACACCTGAAGAGCTGCGAATGAAGTTGTCAGAAGTGGTTGGGCGAGTCCACACCTCCTCCGAGCATCCTCGGGACGATGTCATCTCTCGCCTGGAACGACTCCGCACCCTTCAACTACACGGCGTCATCAGTGACGAAGAATTCGCGAGGCTCAAGGCCGCTCTCTTGGTCCAGAGGTCCTAATCCAGAGCGAAAGGTTTGCATCAAGGAGTGGGACCACCTTCACAGTCACGCTGGAGGTAGTTATTTCGCTTCACGATCGCAAGATTTAGCAAGCGCCGATCGATGTCGATGCATCGACCATTGTCGGTGAGATCCTCGAGCCCCGGCCTGCACGGGGTTGTCTCTGCGTCCCGAGCCCGCTCGAGTGCGATGGCGAGGTATCCGATGGCGTTGGCAATGCAGTTGTGTCGTAGGTAGAGCGACGCCCACTCGGTGAGGAGCACCGCCTCGAGTCGTGGCCAGCCCGAATCTGGCACCTCCTCGAAGGCTGCGCGACATTGCATGTCCCCGTCGCCGAGTGTGGTCTCGACCCGCCAGACGTCGCGGATGCATTCGACGATGGATGCGATCCAGTAATTGAGCGTCACTTCGTCGACGTCGGTGTTGTTGATCTCGAAGGCGTCAGCGATGCGGTCGATCGTGGCCGCCGGAAGAGTCACGACTCCTCCGTCGTGGACGTGACCGGGGGGTCGTTGGCGTCGTCCCTCGGTCCCTCGTAAATCAACGACTCCCACATCATTGTGCGACGCAACTCGGGCGGCGGGTCACTGCGGTTGGGTCCCCAGATGTAGTCGAGGTGCGGGGGGATCTCAGCGGCCCGGTCCACATCCCCTGTGGATGCAGCGAGGCGCCGGGCGGCTTCGAGGTCGGTAACGGTCATCCTCGGATAGTCGTACTGGTTGAACAGCACGGCGCGCTCTATCAGGAGCTCGACTTCGAGTTCGGGCCATCCGCTGCGAGGGATCGCGGCCAGTCCCTGATCGATCGCGTGGAGCGCTGCTGCGAGGTCTTCGCCACGTTCCCACGCCGCGCGAGCCTTTTCCACCCTGAGTGCGATGTAGATCTCGACTGACTGCTCATCGACGTCTGCTTCTTGAACGTCCCAGTCTCTGGCGATCCGCGTGACAATCTCATCTGACTTGGTGTGCATGGTCTCTCCCAACGTCTCCCGCCTGCGTGGGTCGCCTTCGGGATGACATGTTGTACCTCTGGTTTGAGGGCTCAGTTGACCAAATGGCGAGAGATTGTTTACGTCGGCGATGTTTGGCATCACGCCCGATCGATGTGCGTTCGCACGTCCGTGACGTCGACTAGGGCATACGCACTCGGCGCGATGGTGGACATCGTGGACACCCGATGAGCGCGTCAACCATGTCCACCATCTACCGATTGGCTACCCAGGCTCGCAGTCGTCGATGCTCGGCATGCCGCTGCATTGCAGGTGGCCGAGATACTCCTCAAGGTCCTGGTCGATGCCGTCCATGCAGTCGGCCTCCCGGCCAGCACTACCGACCGTTGCGACGAACGTGTCCAGATCCACCTGCTCGTGCTGGAGGGGGGAGGTCATGACGAGCACGTCCGCGAGATGAGCGTCCTGTGCACCGCGTTGCGCGGACGGCGGGCTGGGTGAGTCGTCGATGCCAATATCGGGCAACTCGATCCAGAACTCAATGGCCCGACCCCCGCCCCGCTGGGTCTGGCGGATGCCCTTTGAGAGACAGGCTCGCCGGAATGTCCTCGACGACGCGTCGATCCCTGCCGCCCGCACGATCCGCAGTGCGTCGGCCCGCGGAAGAGGGCCGTCTGCGAGTAGTTCTGCTAATAGATCGCCGATCTCGTCCTTTGCTGACCGCTCGGCTGCGGCAGCAGGCGTGGCAAACAGGTCGGCTCGACAGACGTCATCGGCGACTCCCATCCACTCGATGCCCCCGGTTGGATAGATCTCCCCAAGGAGCCCACGAACGATGCGCTCGCTCACCGTGAAGCGCAGGATGGGGACGGCAAGTGACTGGCCGCTCAACTTCACGGGAACGACGAGCTGCTGGCCGGGATTCGAAGCCTCCTCCTCGACGGCGAGGATCGAACGGGCGACGGCCGAGTACGCCCGGCTCCCGAGAGCTCGGTCGACCGCCACCGCCTGACGGGCTTTCGTCACGTGGGCGATCCCGATGCAGGCGGCACCCAGCCGGTCCATCGCCGCACCCAGGGGCTCTAGGGCGCCACGCACCGCCTCGTTGGTGACGCCGCGGAGGAACGAACCCAAGGGGTCGAGTGCGAGTAGGCGGGCGTCGCACGCCTGCATCGCTGCGCCGAGCTTGTCGAGATCGCGTGGGAGCACGAACCCGCTGGCGTCGAAGAGGTGAACGAGGGTGAGGTCTGCACCTGCGGCCTCGAGCCTCGGGCGCACGACGGATGCGAGCGAGTCCTCTGTCGTCGCGAAGATGCTCGCGACCGGAGTGCCGTGCAGGTCACCTTCGAGCTCCCCACGGCTCGCCTTGGCGAGGAGGTCCAGGACCAGCATCGTCTTGCCTGTGCCTACTCGGCCCGTGACGAGGGTGGTGCCGCCGAGCGGGATGCGACCATCCCACGCCCACTCGTAGGGTTTGGGTGCGATCTGTGATGCCGGGATGACACCGAGCCCGCCACGCAGCGGCGGGCCGTCTGGACCCGGGAGGTGTTGTGGTGGGAGCAACCTCGACTTGAGTGGGGGCAGCGGCTTTCGATCGCGGATGGATGGCTCGCCGCAGGGAGGGGGAACAACAGTGGTCACGTGGTAGTCCTTGTGTGCCCGTACCGACCTCTCGGACGGGAGTCGACGTTACCTGCTCACTCCGCCTCGCCGCTCCTAAGGTCGGAGGGCCATCACCGGTCAGGAGAGGCAGCATCATCACTCATTGACGATCTTCGTTGGAGATACACATCGATCTTCTAACCTGCCGAGCTGATCGACGCGTTCCCACCCAGTGGCCGCTGTGAGGCCACACGTGCCACGGAACCCGAGGCGCAGGTCACCTAGCCGGTAGTCCGGCGCACGACCGCACACGTCGCGAGTGTCGGTGCAGACGGCGTCGAGATGACGTTCTTCGTCGACGTACGGGCCACGATCGAGATGATGTCGATGCGTCTCTGCTCTGTACGCCTCTCGTACGTGCTCTGTGGTTAGCGGTTCCGTGGGTTACTTGGGGAAGATCACGACTCGGTAGCTCGGTACGCACGATCGGTCCTCTTCATCTCCTCAGTACCCGACTTTCGAACCAGTATCACCAGCAACCTCATCAACATCATGAACAATGTGTTGAAACATTCAAGCGGCGCCCGGCAGACGGACGGCTGGGATTGATCACTCTCCAGTACGCGACGCGGCCCTCCGGCTCAATCAGCCCAGCATGTCGGAGGTCGTCGAGTGCAACGGCAACTGTGTTCCTCCCGATGGAGTAGTCCTTCGCGTACTGATTCCCTGAGAACTTCGTTACGCCGGCAACTCCAGCGTCCTGATCGAGGCGAGCGAAGATCGCCTGCGCTTCAGGGCTGAGGTCGAGGACTCGTCGCGGCACGATGGCGTGAGACTCAGACTTGCCCTTACGTCCTAAATTTATGACACGCCACTGGGCGCGACGGATGTTGACGATCAGGTTGGCGTCCTCGAGGCTCCTGAACCAGCGTCCGGCCGTGCCCTTGCACACCTGCCGGTATCTCGCATAGTCGGCAATCGACAGCCTCGCCACCGTCGTCGGGCCGGCGAGCATGTCCATCATCACGTAGAGCGCCTGAGCGTCTGGGCTCACCTGCAGGGCTTCTGTGGGAACAACGGCGTAGGAGGAGGCGCGCTCCTTGAAGGTGCGGACCGCCTTCCTGGGCGGCGCTCCAGGGATCGGGGACAGCTCTCCGACCACCTCCTCCATGCTGGCTACGCGCTCCGCGAGGTCGCTCAAATCCTTGTCGTGCTCCGGCCAGACGACTCCCAGAACGATCGCGCCAGCCTGCTCGACGGCGACCGCCCTCTTCATGCCGTGGTGCCAACCTGCCGCGTCGTGATCACAGACGACAAGGCACTCGCGGTCCACCAGAAGAGTGAGGTCCGTCCCACCCCAGTCATTGAACGCCGCCGACGTCGCGGTGGCCCCGAGCGAACAGGCTGTCTCGGCATCCTTCTCGCCCTCGACGCACCAGACCACCCCGTCGCCTGAGGCGAGTTGCGGTAGGAGGTAGAGGATCCTGATGGAGTCCCCGAGCCCAGCCGACCACCCGGTCGCCGACGTCGGGTCGAACCTCATCGTCGCAAACCGATTGTGGCCCCGCGGGAACCGTCGCTTGCACACCTTGTAGTGCGGCTCGCCGCTCTCGAGGGTGTAGACGTGCTGGCGTTCCCACTCAGGACTCCCTATAAGGGCGCAGGGCCATAGGTCCCGCCATCGGAGGCCCAGCCTGCGAACGACCTTCTCGGTCGGACATCCTGCGAAGCACCACAGCAGCACGATGCCTTCCTCGGATTCGGCAACCGAGAGACTTGGAACACGGTCGTCGTGTGCGGGGCATCGTGCCATCCACTGGTGTTGGTCGGGGCCGGGGATGACGTCCAGCAGATCGAGGACCTTGGCGATCGGTGTCGCGACCTCTGAGCCTGTTCCGGTCATCGTCATCGCGACGCCCCCATCCTCCGGAGTCGGTCGGCCTCTGCGGTGCGCTGTTCGTCGAGCCATTCCTCGAGCGCGTCGGCGCCGTACCTCAGTGATCGCCCGACGCGGATCGCCGGTGGCCCTTGGCCACGGTGTCGCATGCCGTAGAGGCTGACGACGGGGAGCGCGAGGATCTCCGCGACCTCGCTGGGAGTGAGCAGACGTTCCATGTGATTGCCTCTTACCGAGCACCACTAGTCCATGGACGGACCGGGCTCGTTGGATCTGGGACCGGGCTGCAGTGCTGATTCATCAGCACTGCAGCCCGGTCCGACTACAGGTGTGCGCCAGCCCTCTGGGGCAGCGAGATCAGCCGCTCGGAGTGGAGCGGTACGAGTCCATCCCCGAGTCCCGCTGGCGCGTTGCGCTCCTCGGACCTGCGCCGCTCGTCGGAGAACAGCTGCGAGAGCCGTAGGTCCTCGAGATCGAGTGCGGCGAGACTCTCGCGCCACTCGTCGTAGGCAGCGGCGATGCGCTCCTCGTTGCCGGTCCACAGCCACTTCCGGGCCGCGAGATGGAACGCCTCCTCCGCGACCGCATGGCAGCGAAGCGACATCATGGTGCGCGCGAAGGAGCCGAACGCCTCGGCCTCACCCTCTCGGTCGCCCCACTTCTTGTGGCGGTAGAGCACGCCACAGAGTGCCCGGTTGTAGAGGTTGAACTGCTGCTCGTCCTCGTCGAGCGCGACGAGCTGTGCGTCGAGGCTGGCCGTCAGGTCGGCGTCGGCTAGATCCCCGTCAGCGATCACTCGCGCGAGTTCGAGATCCTCGCGCGCTGACTCGAACGATCCGGCGAGCCGGAAGCACTCGTACGAGTTAAGCGATGCCTCCAGACGTCCTTGTGGGTCCGCCATGAGACGGATGAGTGCGAGATTGAGTGCTTCCAGACGCTCCTCGGGGATGACGCTCTCTGCCTTTACTTCCATGAGTTGCTTCTTTCTTCTCGTCGGCTCACCGTGAGCCACCTGAGATCGGGTGCAGTCCTTTGGGAACTGCGGGATGTCGGGAGGGCGCTTGCCGGGCCTCCCCGTGTGCGGAGCCAGGTCCTCCTAGAGGAGCGCTACGGCTGGAGACAGAGCCCGAGTCCCGCGCGGCGGGATCGAGCTCGTGGACCATGGGACACTCCGCTGAACAGAAAAGACCTCTGAAGAGGGGAAAAGGACGAGTGTACCTCGTCCTTCAACTCACATCCACTCGCCAGCCCCTACTGGCTGGCAGATGATGGATTAGGTCGCAGATCAGAGGTACGGTCGTCTCGTGCCCACCCCCGGCAGTCCCCGGCCAGACCGTCGAGACCGCCTTCCTCAGGCCGTGATCGTGGGCCGTGGAGGGTGGCTCCAGGTACTGGACGAGGCGATCCCTGTCGATCTCTACGTCCGCGTCGAGCAGACGACGCACGGTTACGAGGTTGCAGAACTACACGTCAGCGGCGGGCGCACAGATCCTGACGCCGTGATCGGGGCACGGTTGATGGAGCGCATCAGCTACGAGGGGATCCGGCGATGTGCGAACCACTTCCTCAACGAGAAGATCCGTGCGTTCCTCGATGAGCCACTGGAGCACGCGGCCGAACACGTTCGCGACACCTACTTCGTGAACACGGGTCCTGATGGCATGTCCTTCGAGCAACGAGTAGGGCGGGCGGACTTCCGGCGGGCGGACGTCCAGCCGGTGAGCCCGCAGATGGACGTGCCGCCGGGCAAGAGGCGCAGCGATGAGTTCTACAGGTCCGTTGGAGCGCTACACGACGCGCTCCGACGCACGGAGGCGCGGCCCATCGATGCGATCGCGAAGGCGAACGGCGTCCCGCTCGCCACTGTCCGAGGTTGGGTCCGGCGAGCGAAGCAACTAAAGGCGATGGATCGGGCGGAGTCCGAGATCAGGCTCGATCAGTGCGAGGACGAGGACTAGTGGCGCACGTCAAGAAGCGCACACGCACGACTGCTAAGGGGACTAAGACCACCTCGTGGGTGGCGAGCGTCCCGATCGGCGCCGGAAGGACCCGGACCAAGGCGTTCGACCGCAAAATCGACGCTGGTCGTTGGGCGGCAGAGGAGCAGACACGAGTCGCACGGGGCAGCCACACGAACAGCGCGCTCGGTCGCCAGCCACTTCAGGAGTACGCGGAGCGGTGGCGGCAGGGCCAGCAGTGGAAGCGCTCCACTGCGGAGACCGTCGAGGTGATTCTGCGCTGTCGGATCTGTCCGACGTTCGGTCAACGCCCGTTGAACTCAATCCTGCACTCTGACGTCCAGGCGTGGGTAGGGGAGCTGTCAGCCAAGTACGCGCCACGGACTGTCGCGTCAAGCCTCGTGCAATTGAGCAGCATCTTCTCGGCGGCGCTACGAGACCGGATCGTCGATCGCAACCCATGCGATGGCATCTCGAAACCCAAGATCCCGAAGGAGAAGGTGGTCCCACTCGAAGACCACGAGATCGAATCGATCATTGGGGAGTTGCCGGGCTACCTGAAGGTGATGGCCCGAGTCAGCGAGGCGACCGGCCTCAGGCTGTCGGAGTGCACTGGGATCACGGTGAACAGGATCGACTTCCTCGGCAAGCGGCTGACCGTCGACCGTCAACTCGTAACGCCGAGCCGAGGTGCGCCGTACCTGTCGTCGACGAAGACCGAAGGCTCTGATCGGGTTGTGCCGTTGCCGGGTGACATCGTCGCGCTCCTCGCTAAGCATCTTGCCGAGCGCGGCCTCAGTGTCACTGACGGAGAGGAGTTCGCGTTCTCCACCGTGTCCGGAAAGCCGATGCGCCGGGGCAATGTGGGTGACGCGATGAATCGGGCCGTCAAGCGGTCTGGCATCGCTCGCGAAGCGACGTGGCACGACTTCCGGCACCGCTATGCGTCACTGCTCATCCACGAGCGCATGGACGTTGTGGCGGTTCAGCACATGTTGGGGCACGCGTCGGCGCGTGAGACGCTGGACACCTACAGCCACTTGTGGCCCGACGCCGAGGAGCAGGTACGGCTCGCTGTGGAGTCTGCGTTGAACACGGCACGCGCCGGAATGGGCCGGTAGAGAGAACTCGCTGCCTCGGCTTGCGCTTAGCCGCAGGTGTTGAAATCGATCGCGCGCTTCGCTGCCTCCACGCGCTCGATCGTGGCGATGCGTGCCCGCGACATCGCGAGTGCCGATGGGGGATCGAGAACGCGGAACGTCGGGTGCCGCGCGTTGATCTCTGGGCTCGCAGCGACCAGAGCCCTCTCTTTCGTGATGAATCCGTCGAAGCCATAACGAATCGATGTCGAGATGTGGAAGGCATCTCGCAGGTCTCGGGCGGTAGACGTCGCGGTTCGCGGATGATCCCACACCAACTCGAAGATCTCGTCATCCCGATCTTCGTCGTCCGAGCTGCCGAACACCGCGTGGTCCCACCGCGAGTGATCCCACCGAAGTGGACCGAGAACCTCGACGAGCTCCTCTGACTCCGCGAGCCTCCTGGCTGCCAACGCCGGAGGAGCGCCGACGGTTCGCTCGGTGTCGAGCGTGTCGGTCTTCTCCAGATTGATCCAGCCATTTCGGTGCAAGCGATACAACCCTTGGACGTCTGGGTCGCTGCGCCCAACGATGACGTTGGTGTCGATCGTAAATCTGAGTCCCGATCGGGCGAGGGCCTCGAGCGGGATCTCGAAGGACCCGTCGACCGGCATCATTTCGAGGCGAGCGGGTTGGAGAAGAACTTGCGCCTCGTCTTGGTGACGCCGCCGCATGCCTGGCACGTGTGCGTCGTAGCTGGCTCGATCCAGCCGTCGTTGGCATCCAAGATCGCCACGCCACACCTGGCGCACGTGACCGAGACGATTCGTGCGTGCGGCTCGACAGCCTTCTGCACCGAGAGGAGCCGCAGCGCGGACACGTCGAGTACCTGACCCCCGAGCGTCACCGGAGCGTAGGTGTCGTCGAGGATTTGCTCGCCGGCCGCGTTCCACGCGTGGACGTGAACGCCGACATCCTCGGGTCTGGTCATCGTAGAGACGACCGAGCGGTTCGAGGGCCACAGCTGCAGCGCGGCGAACTCGATGACGTCGAGGTCGATCGGCCGATCGACGCTCAACGGTTCCGGTCCCCGTGAGCGTCCCAGCCTCTCGTACGCGTCGGCGAGCGGGTTGGAGATCGAGGGGCCAGAGGTGTCCCGGAAGTTTCGGCCGCACGAGTTACAGAGGTGCTTGGAGTGAGGGTGCGTCGCGAAGCGCAACTCGTCGATGTGCCGCTCGCCGCAGTGCGGGCACGCAAGGACACGGATCGGCTCGCCGACCAACTCCGAGACCGAGCACGCGACTGCTGCCACGCCCTCAATCACCAACTCGCGCTCCCCGCCGTGCACGCGCACGATGTCGTAGGAGCGGTCGATGTCCTTTTGGCTCGCCGCCGTCGGGCGTCGGTGCACGTGGATCTTGCCGGGCTCATGTGGTGGCGAGCCGATCTCGATGGCCGGCGGGACGACACCCCAGATGGCGAACTCGCCGTCGGCCACGTCGAGGTCGAGCTGCTGTTCCGGTGGGACTGCGTCGAACCACGAGCCCGCGCACGCGTCAACGGCTTCACCATCAGGACCAGCCGCTTCCATCCCGTGCGTGCCGCACCACCAGTTGGGCTTGCCGTTGCGCTTCAACGTCTCGTACGCGATCCGACACAGGCCGGTTCCCCGGAGGGTCTCACGGGGCTCTTTGTCCTTGCAGGCCATCGTCACCGGGAACTTCCTCTCCTGACGCTCGCCGAGTGAGCGAGCACGACCGCCCGGCCGTGACTGTGAGCATAGGGACGTCACTTAGTTTTCATGCAGTAGATGGCGCTCATGCTTGAAATCATGTATCCAACCTGCTCAACGGCTTGAACCAGGTAGCCTGTAACCGGCGGATGGCGTTCGGGCTCGGGGGGATCGGAGATGTCGGGTAGCGCAGCCGCGGTCCACGGGCCGATCCAGCCCGCACGCTTCAGGGTCGCCCGAGACCTTCGCGGTCTGACCCAAGCCCAGGTCGTTGCTCGGATGCCTGAGCCGATCTCGAGCGCCGCGCTGAGTCAGATTGAGTCGGGCAAGACCCGCCCTCACGAAGAGACCGCTCGGCATCTAGCAACGGCCCTCGAGGTCCCGGTGGGGTTCTTCTCCTCCCCGATCCCGGGCGACGCCGATCGGCGCGACGTTGCTTACTTTCGTGATCTCCGTTCGACCTCGGTTCGAGTACGGCGACGAGCACAGGCGCTTGCGATCATCCTCAACGACCTCGTAGGTGCGCTTGAGCGGCACGCGAGGCTGCCGGACTTTGAGCTTCGGGCTCCTGCCTTTGCTGAGGCGGGTGAGAACCGATCGGAGGAAGCTGCGCGTTGGCTCCGAAGATCTTGGTCGCTCGGTGACGGACCGATACCCAACCTCGTTCGTGAGGTGGA
>Ga0182024_10017869_pt1 | contig 13262 bp, 14 predicted proteins | sample P32metaG_FD_120480 | JGI IMG/M metagenome (GOLD analysis project Ga0182024, IMG submission 120480) | Permafrost microbial communities from Stordalen Mire, Sweden - P3-2 metaG (Illumina Assembly) | ecosystem: Environmental > Terrestrial > Soil > Wetlands > Permafrost | place: Sweden: Stordalen...
ATAAGTTGGTGGCCCAGACGAACGGATACAGCAGGAACATCAACGGCGTGTAGATGTATGCGGCGGGCAAGGCAAGACGCTCGGGGTGCAATGCGCCGAAGGTCTTGGGGGCGACCTCGCAAAAAATCAGCAACACCAATGCCAAAATGGTGGCGCCGAAGGCGACCAGAAACTCGCCGCCGAGGCGCAAGGCGATGTAGCCCACCAGCATCGGCGTCACCACATTGACGATGGTGCTGAGGAACAGGATCAAACCGATCAGGCGGTCCGGCCGTGCGAGCAGCGCTTCCGCCAGGCGCGACCCGCGATGCCCCTCGCTGGCTCGATGCCGCAGGCGGTAGCGATTCAACCTCATCAACGCCGTTTCGCTGCCCGCGAAGAAAGCCGCCAGCAGCAGCAAGGCAGCCAGCGCGGCGAATAAATATCCTAAGGAAGGTTGTGGCATTCGCGCTGGCGGTCAGCCCCAATGCTCGCCATAAAGGTATTCGAGCACGAACTTCGATCCGAAGTAGGCAACCGCCAGCACGGCGAAGCCGCTTAAGGTCCACTGCACTGCGGAACGGCCGCGCCAGCCGAAGCGTACGCGGCCGATCAGCAATACGCCGAACAGCAGCCAGGCAATCAGCGACAGCACCGTCTTTTGCAGCAACAGTTGCGTGAACAAATTGGTGACGAAGACGAATCCGGTGAACAAGGCGAGCGTCAAGAAGGTGAAGCCGGCGCCTATCAGCCGGAACATTACTCTCTCCAAGGCGTCGAGCGGCGGCAGCGCGCTCGGTAGATCGGCGAGGCGCCGGCTGCGCAGCCGCCGCTCGAGGAACACCAGCAGCAAGGCGGTCACGGCCGCCGCGAATAGCAGTGCGGCGGCGGCCATCGACAACAAGATGTGCGCGCTCAATTCCCAGCCGGGGGCCGAGGCCTCGGCGTAGGTGTGGCCGAAGCCGGTCATGGTCGAGCCCAGCGCCGCACTCGCCATCAATATCGACCCGAGGACGCGGTTCTGCCGGTCGATGGAAATCAGGCATGCCAGTACCGCGAGTGTCCAGGCCAGCAACGAGATCGCTTCCAGCAAACCGATGGAGAACGCGCCGTGCAGCCGCGTGGTGTGTACGATGGCATCACTGTGGCCCACGATGGCGAACAGGATCAGAGCCCAGCCCAGGGGCTCCAAGCGCCGATTGCCCACACTGCGCAGCATGACCCATGCGCTGGCGGCGTATAGCAAGAATAATGTAAGGGCGAGAATCACGGCTGGCCTGCTGGATGACGCTGCGATGATGACACAAGTATAATAGCCTCACTATGTTCGACCGACTCACTTCCAGCCTGTCCGCCGCACTGAAATCGTTGTCCGGGCGCGGCCGCCTGAGCGACGACAACATCGCCGATACGGTGCGCGAAGTACGTCTTGCGCTGTTGGATGCGGACGTCGCCTTGCCGGTGGTCAAGTCCTTCACGGATGCCGTCAAGGAGCGAGCGGTCGGCGTGGAAGTGGCCAAGAGCCTTACCCCCGGCCAGGCCTTCGTCAAGGTCGTGCATGAAGAGCTGACCCGTCTGATGGGCGAGCCGAGCACCGGCTTGAACTTGCGCGCGCAGCGTCCCGTGGTGGTGATGCTGGCCGGGCTGCAAGGCGCCGGCAAGACCACCAGCGCCGGCAAGCTGGCGCGCTGGCTCATCGAGAAGCAGAACAAGAAGGTGCTGATGGTGAGCACCGACGTGTACCGCCCGGCGGCCATCCTGCAATTGCAAACGCTGGCGGCGCAAGTCGGCGCTGGATTTGCTCCGGCGCTGGCGAGCGAAGCGCCGGTGGTCATCGCCAAGCGCGCGCTGACGGAAGCGACCCTGCAGGCATACGACGTACTGTTGCTGGATACCGCGGGCCGTTTGCACATCGATGCGGAGATGATGGCGGAGATCAAGGAACTGGAAGCAGCCATCCAGCCGCATGAGCGATTGTTCGTCGTCGACAGCATGGCGGGCCAGGATGCGGTCAATGCCGCCAAGGCATTCAATGAGGCCCTGAGCTTGAGCGGCGTGATTCTGACCAAGGCCGACGGAGATGCGCGCGGCGGCGCGGCGTTGTCGGTGCGCCAGATCACCGGCAAACCGATTTTGTTCGTGGGCACCGGTGAGAAGAGCGATGCGCTGGAGTTGTTCCACCCGGAACGCATTGCATCGCGCATCCTCGGCATGGGCGATGTCCTGTCCCTGGTCGAACAGGTCCGGGACCAAGCCGATCAGGAGAAGGCGGAGAAGCTCGCCAAAAAAATCAGCAAGGGAAAGTCCTTCGACTTGTCTGATCTTCGCGATCAACTGAGTCAGTTGCACAACATGGGCGGCATGTCGGCGCTGCTGGACAAACTGCCGGCTCACATGCAGGCCAACGCCGCGGCGGCGGCCGGCACGGTAAACGCCAAGAATCTCAAGCGCCAGATGGGCATCATCGACTCGATGACCCCGCGGGAGCGGCGCCGCCCCGACATCATCGACAATTCGCGCAAACGCCGGATTGCCGCCGGGGCTGGGGTACCCCTTCCCGAGGTCAACCGCCTGCTCAAGCAATTCGATCAGATGCAAAAGACCATGAAGAAGATGTTCAAGGGCGGCATGCTGAAGAACATGATGAGGGGCATGACCGGCCGCCTGCCCCCCGGATTCAACTAGCGGGACAAGCTCGTGTTGCTCTTAAGCCCTGATTGTCATTACAATTAGCGGCTAAGCATTGCAAGGTACCCTAAGATGGTGACGATCCGTTTGACTCGACGCGGCGGCAAAAAGACGCCTTTTTATCACGTGGTGGTGACCGACAGCCGCAAGCGCCAGGGCGGTACGAGCCTGGAAAGCGTCGGGCTGTTCAACCCCGTGGCGCGCGGCGCGGAAGTCAAACTGCGCCTGAACGTTGCCAGAATCGAGCATTGGCTAAGCCAAGGCGCGCACATGTCGGACCGGGTCAAGTTCCTCCTCACCAGTTTCCGCAAGCAGGCCGCCTAAGGCTAAGAGGGCGCCATGGGCGGCGATTCATCGACGCTCATCCATGTAGGTTTTGTGGGAGCGCCATTCGGCGTCCGAGGATGGGTCAAGCTTAGATCGCACACGAATCCCCCAGAAGCGTTGCTGGAACATCGCTGCCTGCAAATCGGTCGGGAGGGCGCCTGGGTGGAATACCGCATCGAAGAGCGGGGCCGCAGCGGCGGGGTTCCGACGGCAAAGCTGTCTGGCGTGCAGGATCGGGACCAGGCGGCGGCGCTGCGAGGTGCGCAAATCAGCGTGCCGCGTGCCGAGTTGCCGGAGCCGGGCGCGAAGGACTTCTACCGGACCGACTTGATCGGTTGCGAGGTCGTGAACCTGAACGGTAGCGCCTTGGGTGTGGTGCAGCATTTCGTCGAGACCGCCGCGCAGGCGCTGATGGTGGTGCGCGGCGAACGTGAATACTGGGTGCCGGCGGTTCCGCGGCACCTGCGAAGAGTCGATCTGGCGGCGCGCCGGATTGTGGTGGACTGGGACGCGGCGGCGGATTGATGGCCCATGCGCATTGCGGTGGTGACCCTGTTTCCGCAGTTGATTCGCGATGCCCTGAAGGTCGGCGTGGTGGGCCGCGCGCAGGAACGCGGTATTTTCGCGGTGGAGTGTTTCGATCCCCGCGAGCACACCGCCGATGTGCACCGCACGGTCGACGATCGGCCCTATGGCGGTGGACCGGGCATGGTGATGAAGATCGAGCCGTTGCGGGGCGCAGTGCGCCGCGCAACGGCCTCCCTGCCGCAAGGCAGCCGACGGGTGTACATGGGCGCCGCGGGGCGCAAGTTCGAGCAGGCGCTGGCGCGCGAGATCAGTACGCAGCCAGGGCTGTTGTTGGTGGCGGGGCGGTATGAGGGCGTCGACGAGCGCTTCATCGAGTCCGAAATCGACGAGCAGTGGTCGATTGGAGATTATGTCCTGTCGGGCGGCGAATTGCCTGCGCTGGTGGTGATCGACGCCGTCGCGCGCCTGATGCCGGGCACGCTGGGATGCATGGAGTCGGCGCTGCAGGAGTCCTTCAGCGACGATTTGCTGGACTGGCCGCATTACACGCGGCCGCCGGAGGTCGACGGACGCGAGGTGCCGGGGGTGCTCGCATCGGGCGATCACCAGGCGATTCAGCGCTGGCGGTTGCAGCAGGCGCTCGGGCGAACCTGGATGCACCGGCCGGAGTTGCTCGAGCGCCGCGGCATGAGCGACGAGGAACGGAAATTGTTGGAAGAATTCAAGATCGAACGTGCGAGGCAATAGCAATGAACAAGATCATCCAAGAACTCAATGGCGAGCGCGCGACGCGCAAGTTGCCGGACTTCAATCCCGGCGACACGGTCGTCGTTCAAGTAAAGGTCATCGAGGGTGATCGGGAGCGCGTACAGGCCTACGAAGGCGTCGTGATCGCCAAAAAGAATCGCGGTCTCAACTCCTCGTTCACTGTCCGCAAGATTTCGCACGGCGAGGGCGTCGAGCGCGTCTTCCAAACATTCAGCCCCTCCATCAGCGAGGTCAGCGTCAAGCGCCGCGGCGCCGTACGCCGGGCCAAGCTCTACTACCTGCGCGACCTGTCCGGTAAGGCTGCTCGAATCGACGAAAAGATCTGAGCCAGCCGATGAGCGTCGGCTCCGGTGTGAGGCGCTTCCTCGGACTTGTCTGGGTCATTCTCGAGGGGGTCCGCAAGGTACTGCATCTGCTGCTGATGCTGGTGATCTTCGGATTCATTCTGGCGGCGCTGCATAACTCGATCCCGTCGGTGCCGCGGTCCGCCGCGCTGGTGATTGCGCCCGAAGGGGATCTGGTGGAGCAATTGGCCATCGATCCGCTGCGGCGCGCGGTCGGCGAGGCCTCGGGCACCACGGCTTCGGAAACCCTTCTCAAGGACGTCATCGATGCCATCGAGGCGGCGAAATCCGACTCGCGCATCAAGCTGATCGTGCTCGACCTCGATGCCATGAACGCCACCGGGCTGACGAAACTGCAAGAGATCGGCGCCGCCATCCGCGATTTTCGTGCTTCGGGCAAACGCGTCGTGGCGGCGGCCGATTCCCTCGACCAGCCGCAGTACTATCTGGCGGCGCAAGCAGGCGAGGTATACCTCGATCCCATGGGCAGCGTGGATCTGGACGGGTTCAGCTACTACCGCATGTTCTACAAGGACGGCATCGACAAGCTGGGGATCGATTTCAATATTTTCCGCGCCGGCACCTTCAAGAGCTATACCGACACGTTCACGCGCAACGACATGGCGCCGAGCGACAAGGAAGAGGCGGCCGCATGGTTGCAGGTGCTTTGGAATGCCTACACGCAGGATGTTACGCGCGCTCGCTCGCTGCAGCCCGGCGCGCTCAGTGAGTACATCTCCGAGCAGCCCGGCGCGCTGCTGGCGGCGAACGGCGATGGCGCGAAGCTGGCACTGCAGCGCGGCCTGGTGACGGCGCTGAAGAGCCGGCGCCAGGTGGCCGACGAGCTCAAAAGCTTGGTGGGCGAGGACGAGGACAATCATTCCTTCAACTCCATCGGCATGCTGCAATATCTGGCGGCGGTGCGCGCCAAGCATCCGCTCAAGTCGAAATCCGATGCCAAGGTGGGGATCGTGGTCGCCTCGGGCGACATTCTCGACGGCCGGCAACCCTCGGGCGCCATCGGCGGGGAAAGCACCTCGGACCTGTTGCGCCAGGCCCGCTTCGACAATTCGGTGAAAGCAGTGGTGCTGCGCGTGGATAGTCTGGGCGGCAGCGAATTTGCGGCCGAGAAGATCCTGCGCGAGGTGCAGGGCCTGCGCAACGCGGGCAAGCCGGTGGTGGTGTCGATGAGCACCTACGCGGCATCCGGCGGCTACTACATCTCCGCCGCAGCCAACCAAATATTTGCCAGCGCCACCACATTGACCGGTTCGATCGGCGTGTTCTCGTACATCGCCACCTTCGAGCACACGCTCGAGAAGCTCGGTGTGAATGTCGATGGCATCGGCACCACGCCGCTCGCCGGCCAGGTGCGCATCGACCGGGCCTTGAGCCCCGCGGTCAAGCAAATGCTGCAGGCGGGCGTCGATCACGCCTACTCGCAGTTTTTGCACCGGGTGGCCGATGGCCGGAAAAAGTCCGTGGAGGACATCGACAAGATCGCGCAGGGCCGCGTCTGGGCCGGCCTCGATGCGCAGCGCATCGGCTTGGTCGATCATCTCGGCGGGCTCAAGGATGCCAGCGATGCAGCTGCGAAATTGGCCGAGCTTGGTCCCGACTACGATGTGGACTACATCGAACCGTCCTTCAGCCTTCGCGATGAAGTGCTCATGCAGCTGCGCGGCGAGGCGCTTAGGATGGCGGTCAAGTTGGGTTTTGCCGCGCCGCCGAGCGATCTGCAGCGGGCATTGGACCCCTATCTCGAAGAGCTGCGAACGGTTGCCAAACTCAATGACCCGCGCGGCTTGGTGAGCTATTGCTGGTGCAAGGATCCGAAGAGCTTGAGCGGCGCGGGTCCGCGCCTATAGATTCGACCAATCGAGGGTGATTTTTCCGGACTGCCCGGAATTCATGATCTGGAATCCTTCCAGATAGTCGCGCACGCCCAGACGGTGGGTGATGACCGGACGCACATTGAGGCCGCTTTGCAGCATGCTGGCCATTTTGTACCAGGTCTCGAACATTTCACGGCCATAAATGCCCTTGAGCACCAAGCCCTTGAAAATGACCTGATTCCAATCGATTGCGGTATCGCCGGCAGGGATTCCCAGCATCGAAATTCTGCCGCCATGATTCATGGTGCGCAACATCTCGCGGAATGCGCTGGGGTTGCCGGACATCTCGAAGCCAACGTCGAATCCCTCCTCCATACCCAAATCGCGAATGGCGTCGTCCAATGAGGCGCGCCCGACATTCAGTGCGCGCGACGCACCCATCTTGGCCGCCAATTGCAGGCGGTAGTCGTTCACGTCCGTGATGACGACATGGCGTGCTCCGCAATGCCGCGCGATTGCCACGGCCATGATGCCGATCGGACCGGCGCCCGTGATGAGCACGTCCTCGCCGACCAGGTCGAACGCCAGCGCCGTGTGCGTGGCATTTCCAAGGGGATCGAGAATAGAGGCGATCTCGTCGTCGATCCCTTCGGGCAGCGCGAACACATTGGCGGCCGGTATTGTCAGATATTCGGCGAATGCGCCCGGCCGATTGACGCCGACGCCGGCGGTGTTGCGGCACAGATGCCGCCGGCCGGCTCGGCAGTTGCGGCAATGCCCGCAGGTAATGTGGCCCTCGCCTGAAACGCGATCCCCCACCTTGAAGCCATAGACCTCGCTGCCGATCTCCACGATTTCACCGGCGTACTCGTGCCCGACCGCCATGGGTACCGGGACGCTCTTCTGCGCCCACGCATCCCAGTTGAAGATGTGCATGTCGGTGCCGCAGATGGCCGAACGATGCACCTTGATGAGCACATCGTTGTGGCCGACCTTGGGCTCCGGAACATCCTGCATCCAGATGCCCGGTTCCGCACGCGCCTTGACCAATGCTTTCATGGACCGCCTCTCGCCTTAACGAATGATGCCGAGCTCGCGCCCGGATCGGCCAAATGCTGAGATTACCCGGTCGAGCTGGTCGCGACTGTGCGCTGCATTCATTTGGGTGCGAATTCGCGCTTTTCCATGGGGCACCACGGGAAATGAGAAGGCGACCACATAGACGCCCTGTTCCTGCATGCGCTCGGCGAGCTGCACTGCCACCGGGGCCTCGCCCAGCATGATGGGAATGATCGGGTGCTCGCCGGCAATCATGGTGAATCCCAAGCCCTGCATCCCTTCGCGGAAATGGCGCGCATTGGCGTGCAATTTCTCGCGCAGATGCGGCGAGTCCTCCAGCAGCTCCAGAACCTTGATCGTGGCCGCGGCAACCGGCGGTGCGATGCTGTTGGAGAACAGATATGGCCGCGAGCGCTGCCGCAACCAGGCGACGATTTCCTTGCGCGCCGCCACATAGCCGCCGCTGGCGCCCCCCAGCGCCTTGCCGAGCGTGCCGGTCAGGATATCGACCCGGCCGATAACGCCGCGCAGCTCGTGCGAGCCGCGGCCCAATGCGCCGATAAAGCCCGTGGCGTGCGAATCGTCCACCATCACCAATGCGGAATAGCGCTCGGCCAAATCGCAGATTTCCCGGAGGCGGGCGATGCTGCCGTCCATCGAGAACACGCCGTCGGTGGCGATCAGCCGCACGCGCGCATCCTGGGAATCCTTCAAGGCCTGTTCCAGCTCGTTCAGGTCGTTGTTCGCATAGCGCAAGCGGCGCGCTTTGCACAGGCGAATGCCGTCGATGATGCTGGCGTGATTCAAGGCATCGCTGATGACGGCGTCCTTTTCATCGAGCAGGGTCTCGAACAGGCCGCCGTTCGCGTCGAAACAAGACGAGTACAGGATCGCATCGTCGGTCCACAGGTAAGCGCTGAGGCGTTGCTCGAGTTCGCGGTGCACGCTCTGCGTGCCGCAAATGAATCGCACCGAGGCGACCCCGTAGCCGTAGCGGGCGAGGGCGTCTCGAGCAGCCGCGACAATGAGCGGATGATTGGCCAATCCGAGATAATTGTTGGCGCACAGATTGATCATCTCGCGCCCGTCGACGAGGGTTATGACGGGTCCTTGCGCCGAGCCGATGACGCGTTCCCGCTTCAACAGCCCGGCAGCGTCGAGTGCCTGCGTGTCCCGCACGAGCCGCTCGCGAAACTCATTTGCCTGCATGGCATCATTATAGCGAGTTTGCCGGCAGCACTTTGGGTAAGTACGCGACATGCGAGGTCAGCGATGACAGAGGAGGGCAGCAGCGATTTCCAGCGTCTGGACAAGTGGCTGTGGCACGTCCGATTTTACAAAACACGCAGCTTGGCAAGCGCAGCGATTCAGGGCGGAAAGGCCTGCCTGAACGGCGAACGCGTCAAGCCGGCGCATCGGGTGCGGATCGGCGATCGGGTGAGCCTGGCGCAGCAAGGAATCGTCGCCGAGTTCGCCGTGCTGGGCATGCCTTCGCGGCGCGGACCGGCTGCAGAGGGACAAACACACTACGAAGAGACGCCGCAAAGCGCACAGCGCCGAACGCTATTGCGTGAACAGCAGCGCCTGGCACAGGTGTCCCGGCCGCGCCCGGAGGGTCGTCCCGACAAACGTGACCGGCGTCGCCTAATGAAGCTACAGCGCGAGCAAAACTAGCCCGTTGTCGCGCCGCGATTTTATATGCTACGATCGGTAGCACTATGTCCAGTAGCACTAATCAGACACACGATCCGGCCGAGCTGGGCGAGCTTGAACGCGCCGTGCTCGAGCTCATTTGGGCACATGGCGTACAGAGCGCGGACCAGGTGCGTGAAGCTCTGCTGGCGCAGCGGCGCCCGCTCAAGGAATCCACCGTCCGCACGGTGCTGAAACGCTTGGAGGAGAAGGGCTATCTCGAGCATTCGACCGAGAACCGCACATTTCTGTATCGGCCGCTGGCAACGCGCCAGGCCGTGGCGGGCCGCGCCGTGCAGCGCATCGTCGACTGGTTTTGTCAGGGTTCGGTGGAGACTTTGCTCGCCGGCATGGTGGATTCCGCCGTTCTGGACCGCAAGGAATTGCAGCGTCTCGCCGACCGTATCGTCGCAGCAAAGAAGGGGAGGAAGACATGAGCATGATGCTGTTGTTGGAAGCCGCGGTGCGCTCGCTCATCATGGGTTGGATCATCTGGCTCGCGATGCGCGTGTTCTGCATCAGGCAGGCGCGCGCACAGCGAGCCGCGTGGCTGCTGGCCCTTGGTGGAGCGCTGTTCATGCCCTTGCTGGCCGGCTTGCAGATTGGGCCCAGGGTGCTGCCGACACCCACAGCCGTTCAGAGCCCGGTCCAACCGCTGCTTATCCAGGCGGGCAACAGTGCGCACGAGGTCGGTGTGCGCCAGGTCGGCGTGCGCCAGGTCGGCACGGCCGGCGCAACTCAAGCAGCCGGCTACGCCGCCGGCGTTTATATTGCCGTGGCTGGATTGCTCGTGCTGCGGCTCGTCGTGGGCATGAGTCTCGCGCTGCGCATTCGACGCCGGGCGAGGCGGATCGATTGCAGTCTCGATCCTCGCCTCGACGTTCGCGTGGGTGAACGTCTTGCCGCTCCCGTTACCATCGGTTCGAGCGTCGTGCTGCCCAAGGGCTTCGAGCGCTGGCCGCCCGATACGTTGCGCGTCGTCCTCAGCCACGAGAGCGCCCATGTACGGCACGGGGACTTCTACGTGCAGCTGCTGGCAGGCCTGCACTGTGCCTTGTTTTGGTTCAGCCCCTTCAGTTGGTGGCTGCGACGGCAACTCTCCGACCTGGGCGAGGCCTTGAGCGATCACGCCGCCCTTCAGCACGCCGAAAGCCGTGCGTCGTACGCGGAGATTCTGCTGGCGTTTGCCGGAGGCTGCTCCGGGCTCACCGTGCCTGCCGCGGGAGTCGCCATGGCGCGCTCCAGCAATCTGACGGTGCGCATCGAACGGTTGCTGAGCGAGCGAGGCTTCCAGCAGTGCTTCGCCCGCGGTCGTGCGGCAGTGTTCATCGCCGCGGCCGTGGCGGTCGCGGCACTTGCCGCCGCGACTTCAGTGGCACGAGTTCAAGCCGCGGCCATGCATGGGTTCGTGAATAGCGACGAGGCCTATGCTGCGCCCGACGCAGAGACCACCCCGCAGGCCGCCTCGGCGGAGAACGGCGCGGCGGCACCGCCGCTGCCCGAGTTTCCGCCAGCGCCGGCCGCCCCCGCAGCCCCGCCGCCGCCGGCGCCGCATGCCGCGGCTACCGCAGATGCTGCCGATGCTCCGATGCGCGACCTCGTCCGGGCGGAGCAGGAATTGGCGCGGGAAGCCGCGGCGCTGGGCCGCGAAAAGTTCGCACTGCTTGACGAGGCGGCGCCGCAAATCCGGCCCGAGTCCCTGGTCGAACTGCAGAGCAAGCTGGCGCGCATCCAGGGACGCCTGGCGGCCGCCCAAGGTCAGGTGGAGGCGGCAATCAGAAGACAGGCCGCCGTACTCAGATCATTGAGCGAGCAGCAGAGCAGACTAGGACGGGAGATGGGCCGATTGAGCGAGCAACAGCGCAGGCTCATCGATCAGACCCGGCACACCGGCGCATCGGCAGACTAGCTTAGCTACTTTCCGGCGCAAAAATGACGCGCCTGCCCAGGGTGATTTCGCCCGGTCGCCTGGGCATTTACTGCACGATCGTACCGGATTGGCGGCGGATCGCGCGGCAAGATCACGGCGTGGGTGACTGCGCGGCATCGATGAGTCGCTCCGTTTCGCTTTCCCAGCCGCGTAAGAGCTTCTTGAGCTTTTGGTAGTTGGCGATCGCCTGACGCAACACCTCGGCCTGTTCGGCTGAGACGACGCGGTGGACGAGCTTGCCCGCGCGCATATGCCCCCACTCGTAATACGGTCCATGGCGCGCAGCGGGATCGTGCGCACAGCGGCAGTTCGGTGAGCCGCAGGTCTTCATTCGCTTGAGCAAGGTTCCCGAACACAGAAGCTCCATATCGCCTAGTTCTTGGCGTATCTGCTCGATGCGTTCGCGAGCGCGCTCGGCGCTTCGAGGAGAAGTACTCTTGATCATAAAAATGGGCTTGACATCGGTTTTATCTTGCGCTAATTATAGCGACAGATGATACCACTTACCGCACCTTTACTCATTCGCCATGCCTGACCAGCATAAACGAGTCGGCGGGATCGAGGCGAGATGATCGAGCTCTCCCGGCCGCAGATCTCCTTCGCCGAAGCCCTGATAGAGGAGGAAGTCGGCTCGCTCTGGGAGCCGTGGATGCGGCAGGTCGATCAGGTGCTTGAGGACCAGGAACTGCTGCACATTGTCTATGATGCACTGGCGCGTCGCTGGCCCTTGAGCCGCACGCGCGGTCGGCCGGGCACGCCGGCCGACGTTGTGGTGCGCCTGCTGCTGCTCAAGCACATTCGCAACTGGAGCTACGCCATTCTCGAGCGCGAGGTGCGGGCCAACTTGGTCTACCGGCAGTTCACCCGCGTCGGCGCGCGCCGAGTTCCCGACGCCAAAACCCTGGGCAAGTTGGGCGTGGCGTTGGGCCCTGAGATCATCCAGAAGATTCACCAGCGGGTTGTGGCGATCGCGCAGGAGAAGCGCATCGTGCAGGGCCGGCAACTGCGCGTGGACACCACGGTCGTCGAGACCGACATCCACTATCCGACCGACAGTGCCCTGCTCGGCGATGGGGTGAGGGTCCTGACGCGCACCATGCGGCGAATAGCACAGATCGGCGGCGCTGTCGGCACCCGGTTGCGCGATCGGACCCGCAGTGTGCGGCATCGGGTGATCGAGATCGCCCGCGCCTCGCGCAGCCGCATCCCGCAGGGCCAAGAGCGACTGAAGAGTGGCTATGCGAAGCTGTTGAGAAGCACCGGGCGGGTCGTCGGTCAAGCCAAGAAATTCGCCGAGGAGGTGGCCGCCGGCCTCAAGCACGCCAAAGGCCTGCTCGAGCAGGTGAGCTTGGAGGCGGACCGTGTCTATTTGGAGCGGATGATTCCGCTCGTGCAGCAAGTCATGCATCAAGCCCGTGAGCGCATCTTCAAGGGTAATACTCACGTAGAGGGCAAGCTCGTCAGTATCTTCGAGCCGCACACCGAGATTATCCGTAAGGGTAAAGCCGCCAAGCCGACCGAGTTCGGCAAGATGGTCAAAATTCAGGAAGCCGAGGCACAGATCATCATCGATTACGAGGTCTACGATGAGCGCCCGAACGATTGCGATCTGCTGCTCCCCGCCGTGAGCATTCATGAGCAGATGCTCGGCCGCACGCCGCGCCTGGTGACCGCCGATGCCGCATTCTTTTCGACCGAGAATGAAACCGCCGCGCACGCCCGGGGGGTCAAGCGGATCGCGATTCCCAACCGCTCCTCCAAGAGCATCGAACGCAAGAACATGCAGAAGAAACGGTGGTTCCGCAACGCCCAAAAATGGCGCACCGGTTGCGAAGGACGCATCAGTCTGCTGAAACGACGGCACGGCCTGAACCGCTGCCGCTACAAGGGGCAATCCGGCGTGAAGCGCTGGGTCGGCCTCGGCGTCATCGCCGATAACCTAATCAACATCGGCAGCGCACTCGAACCCTCAGCCGACGGCTGACCCCCTCCCGACCCCAGAAAATCCGTCTCCACTATGAGCTGCCGCTCACCGAGTGGCAGCTCATCTGCCATGCTTACACGGTCGGCGCCGACGCCAATTTCGCAAGGTCATTTTTGCGCCGGAAAGTA
>Ga0182024_10017870_pt1 | contig 13262 bp, 10 predicted proteins | sample P32metaG_FD_120480 | JGI IMG/M metagenome (GOLD analysis project Ga0182024, IMG submission 120480) | Permafrost microbial communities from Stordalen Mire, Sweden - P3-2 metaG (Illumina Assembly) | ecosystem: Environmental > Terrestrial > Soil > Wetlands > Permafrost | place: Sweden: Stordalen...
CTGGCCTTTTCATCCTGCTTGCTCAGGTAGAACCAGCCGCCCGCTACCAATGCGATGATCACGACGACAGCGACCGCGGCCATCGCCAGCGTGTTCCTGTGTTCTACGCTCCAGTGAGCGGTTTTCTCCGCAGCTCCAATGGTGACTCGGCTGAATGTGTCCTGCTTAAGTTGATGGCGGGTTTCTGCGCGCACTTCTACCTTCCAGTCTCAGTTTCGGCGAGTCTATTTCGATGACTCTCTGTAGATGACTTTATCTCGGTGGGGCAAACCACTAGTTTATCAGGCAGAAAACACGAAGGTCAAAGCCGATTACCGCCAAGGGAACCTAGTCGCTAAAACCCAAAACGCAAATTCTTGTTATTCCGAGCCGGGCTCCAAGCCCGGTGAGGAACCTGCTGTTGGCCTGGAGGGTTGCAACCGCCATCCAAGGCAAGCGGCATGCCCCCCTCACCGCGGAGCTTCCTCCAGCAATCCCTGCTCAACCTTCTCCTGGCACTCGATGCAGTGCCGCGTCCAGGGCACCGCCTCCAGGCGCTTGGCATTGATTTCCTTGCCGCAATGGATGCACTCGCCGAAGCTGCCTTCGCGAATCCGCGCCAGCGCGCGCTCCACCATCTGCAGCAGCGCCCGCTCGTTATTGCTCTGGCTGAATAGAAATTCTTTGGTGTAGGAACTCGCAGCGCGGTCGGCAATGTCTTGCGCCGTATCCTCGTCCGCCGATCGCCCATCCGCCTGGGTGCGGGAGACTGTGCGCCGCAAATCCTGCTGCCGCGTCTCCAGCCTCTTTTTAAATCCTTCTAACTTCTTCTTGTCCATAAGATCACTTCTAAATATTCTGCGGCGGCTCCTCGGAGCCGCCCGAGCCGTAAGGTCCAAACAAAAATGATAAGCCGCCCCAATTGGATGCGTCAACCACCGCTTGCGTTGCGGACCAGATGTGCCCGCCTGGACTAAGCCCATGTGGGGATAGCCGCCTCGGCATGTGGCGACAGCCACCCTCGGCTGTCCTGCGAGCGAAGCTCGAGGCCCGTGACTTCCTGCATAATCGCGCACTGCAGTTTGTATCCAGGGATTTTGCCCAGGCAGGAGGCGAGTATCCCGTTGGCGTCTCTCTGCAACACACCAACGGACTGTTCCACGGAGCACCGAAAGCCGGAGGACCTTACGGCGATGGCGCAAGGGCATAGGCATTCATTCCCATTAGTCCCAGGAACTCGGTTTTGAGAATCTCTCCCGGACTGCAAAGATCTTTCTCTTGGCCATAGTCTTTTCCTATCACGATACCATCCTGCCTATCACAGCGAACCCGACGCCTGCCTCACAACCGTAACCGCGATCGCCATTTGCTGCCTTGTTGAGCCGCTCGTCGCCGACACCGTCACGGAATAAACCCCAGCCTTCGCGCTGCTGCTGGCAGTCAGCTTGAGAACGCTGCTGCCCGAACCCGGAGCCGCCAACGTTCCTGGTGTAAAGACGGCCGTCACTCCGCTGAGGAGTTCCGCGACGGAGAATGCGACAGCCGCGTCGAACCCTCCACTGACTGTGACGTTTAAAGTAAGGCTATTATTCGAGCCGGCCGTGACCGAGATTGAACTCGCTGATGGGTTCGCTTGGAAAGCCGGAACGACGGTGGCGTCACTCCAGTGGTTGACCAGCACTGAACCATCCACGGAGCCGAGACCGGTCACCTGATCGTATCCGATGGTTGCGGTGAAGCCGGCTTGTCCCGGCACGCTGTTGCTGCCCTTAGTGATGTCGTGGAAAACTGACGCGCCGCCCGTTCTCCGTTTGCTTGCCAGCGAGTAGAAAGCTGTGTTGGCGTTTCCCAGCCTCGCCCCCGCGTGCTGTGCGACCAGCGCCATTATGCCCGCAAACGATGGCGATGCCGCCGAAGTGCCGCCGACCACATAAAGGCCGCCTTGCTGACAGATGAGATATCCATCGTGTCCGGCTGAAGTTAGTGAAACATCGGGAACGTCGCGCCTGGCGTCGGCGGGAACTCCTGTGCCGGCTTGCCAGGAGGGCTTTTTGTAGATGGTACTGGCGCCGCCGCCGCTCGCCCACAGCCCCGCCCCCGGTCCGCTCTCGTTCCATGCGACTTCCGGAATATAGCTTAAAGCTGACGACTGTGTGCCCGCGGCGTTAAAGGATGACCAGTAGAGCGAAGGGTCCGTGGCATCGTTGAATTCAGTGCCGCCCACACAGACGCTATAGGGTGTTGAGCATAAGCCGTTCACCGCGCGTCCATGCGTGGCAGTCGTAGCCGACGCGGAATCACACCCGGCAGCTCCATCGTCTCCCGAAGAGACGAAAACCGTAATCCCTTGCGCCGCCGCTTGTTGCCACAAGCTATTCAGGAATCCATTTCCAGAGGACCCCAGCGAGGCTTCGCAGAGGCCGAAGCTCGTGCTCATGACCGGAGCAAGGTTGTGGTTCACAATGTACTGGGCCGAGAGATCTACGCCATCGCTCGAATTCGTCGACTTCGAAACCACAAACTTGATGGTGGCATTCCTCGCGACGGCGCCTGACCACTCCACGTCGAGATCGGCTTCGGTTTCTTCATCTGAATTCCAAATGCCCGGGTCAGCGCCATTGACGACGATCTGCGGATCGTTGGCGGGTAATCCAAAAGATGTTCTGAACTGGCGCACATCTGCGATCCTAATATTCGAGCGCGCCACGATAGCAATGGACTCCCCCGTACCGGTGATCGCATCCTGATACAGCGGCAGGAGGTCGTAGATCGTGGCGAAATCCGAGGGCGCAAGGTAATGCGAGCCTCCGCTGGTGAACTCGGGCGATGGTTTGTGAACCGGCCCATGCATGGGTGCGCTGTGAAAGTCGTGCAGCGAGACCACGCCTCCGACAACTTGAGCTAAAGCCGCGGGAATTTCAGGATCGGTTGCGTTGGCGTGATGCAGTTCGTTGCCAACCTTGTAAGCGTGTATCTGTGTGTGGAATGCCGACTCGACCTGCGAAGCCACACCGCTGAAGACGATCGACTGGCGGCCCGCGGTGATCTCTTCCACTTCCATGCCATGATCCTGCAGCCAGCGGGTGATCTGCGCCGTATCGTTATCGGAGACGCCGAAGCGCTCTGCAAATTGCTCAGGCGTGAGCCACTGATGGTAGTAAGGAGATTCGGGATTCTGTTGCGCGTCCAGCAACTGTTCGAGCGCATCTTGCTGCGCGGCGTCGGGCGTCAGTGTGAGGAGCATGTGCTCCATGGGAAAGCCGGGCGCAACTTCGCCTGCATCGTTTTGTGCAATGGCCAGGGGGTGTACGTTGCCGCGCAGAGTTACGCGCTGTTCGTCATCAATGAAGGAAGTGATGCGATCGTTGGGTGGCGCGAACAGAGGCAGCATGGACGGAGAACTTGGGGGATCGGTCGGTGGCGGCGCCTGGGCCGGAAGATTCAGAGGAAGAAACGACAAGAAAATTGCTAAGGTTAGAAATGAAAATAATAAAGTCAGTGACAAGGTGCGGCGGCGCGGGCGCGTGGGGAACTGACGGGACACTTTGATGGAACCTCCGAATGAGATGTGGCTCTTAAGTTTCATCGGCGGGGCGGGGGCGTACTTGAGGGATCAGACCTACGCTTGGGGTGACGGGAGTCACCTTGGGACGTGCCTTGGAGTGTGGTTAAAACTGCTTAATGCTCCGTGGGAACATTCGGAAAAGCACGAAATTTAGCCGCCCTGAATCGCCCGCTTTCCCGCCGCCTCTGCGCCCGCTGAGGTATCATAAACACGTAATCCCATGATTAACGGCAAGCGCATCGCGGTCGTCATGCCCGCCTACAATGCGGAAAAGACCCTCGAGGTTACGGCGGGAGAGCTGCCGGATCTGGTCGACATTCGCATTCTGGTGGATGATCACAGCTCCGACAAGACCGTGGACCTGGCGCACCGCCTCGGACTGCAGGTCTTTCAGCACGACCGCAACTACGGCTACGGACGCAACCAGCAGACCTGCTATCGCGAAGCGCTGGCCGCGGGCGCCGATGTGGTCATTATGCTGCACCCCGACTATCAATACACGCCGTTGCTGGTTACTGCGATGGCCAGCATGGTGGCATACGAGGTTTACGACGTTGTGCTGGGATCGCGCATTATCGGCGGGACGGCGCTGCGCGGCGGCATGCCGGTTTACAAATACATTTCAAACCGGCTGCTGACTGGATTTGAAAATCTTTTTCTGCGCGTGAAGCTTTCGGAATACCACACTGGATACCGCGCCTTCAGCCGCAAGGTTCTCACCGAACTTCCGTTGCTCGAGAATTCCGACGACTTCGTTTTTGACAACCAGATGCTGGCGCAATGCGTGCACTTTGGTTTTCACATTGGCGAAGTGTCGTGTCCCACAAAATATTTCGAAGAAGCTTCCTCCATCAACTTTCGCCGCAGCGTGAAGTATGGGTTCGGCGTGCTGGCGACAACCTTGCAGTTTGCCTTGCAGAAAGCGGGTATGATTCACCTGCCTCGCTTCAGCGACAAAGGGCGCAAGCTCGAGCCCGGTTATCCGACGTATTACGCGCGACGAAGTGACATTGCGCGCCCTGCGTAGAGACATTTGCTCAGAAGTGTTGCGAAAGGAACTGGCAGATCCGGCGTTACTTCTTCTTGGACAAGAATCCCAGCACCTTGCTGGCGAACTCGTCTGAAAATCCAAATCGCGCTTTGGCCCGCGAGTAAAGGTCAACGGCCTGTTTGTCGAGCCAGATCATTGCCGACTTTCCGAAGCCATCCTGCGGGCGCGCAAAGTAATCAGTCGAGTGTCCCGTAACTTTCTTATCCTGCTCGATCGCGTAGTAATACAAAGCCAGGCTCTTGCGCGATTGGCCTGCCGGGCAAGTGAGAGGATCGGGAAACCCATGCAGCGACCGCTCGTCGGTCGTGAAAACAAGCGCATGATTCAGCAGCGGAGGATATTTCGCCGCGCAGCGCGCCATCTTTCCATCTTGCCGCTCCCACAATTCGATCGCGCCGCCCCAATTTTCCTGCCATCCTGAATTCAAGTAGAGGATCAGATTCACGCGGCGGTGCCAGTTCGTGTGGAAGTGGTGCATGGAGAAATCCGTATGCACGTTCAGATAACCGCCTGGACCCGATTGATGCAGGCCGCCGCCCTCGAGCATGGGGTCGGCCATGAGGTGGGGAATTCCGGTTAATTGCGAAACCCAGGCAACAAATTCGGGAGAGTTCAGCTCGTCAGTAATTGCTCCGAGCGCCGGCGGAAAAAATTGGCGCTTCGCCATGCCGAGCTTGTTTTCGTTCGCGTGCTTGTACTGGGTCCATTCGTCCGTCGAGGCCTCGGGGAACTCCGCTGCAATCTCCTGTGCGACTTCCGGATCGAGAAAGTCTTTCAACAAAATATGCGGACAGGGATGGTTCTCGCGATATTGCCGGGCGAGAGCAGGCAGGCGAGATCCCCACTGTTCGTAGGGAAATAGCCGGACGGGAGCTTGGACGGCCCGTGCAGTGGACATGCCTAGAAGAACCTCATCACTGAAATTGTAACTGATCTGGCCTCTCAGAGAGGGGATTTTGACTTGCGCATGTCCTCGGGAAGTTACTCGTCTCGACAGATTCAGGGAATCCGGCAAACGCGCACTGCGCTGTTCTGGTAAGGGCAGTCGAGGCCGGAAAGTGCGGGCTGCTGCACTACTACCCAGTTCGCGCCGTATGTGTTCTTCAATCGCAAGAAGTCCTCAGAGTGGAAAGTCTTCCATGGAGTCTGCGCTTGCACCTGCGCCCACCACTTCTCAGCTAACTCTGGAAACATACTGACTACGCCATTGTCTTTGACTTCGTCGGCGAGTTGGCTGCGCTGGGCCAGGCAACGAAATCCGATTTCATCTTCGCCGGTGATGTTCATATATTCGGGGTCGAGGGCGAAGACGGCATCTACAGGCGTGTTCTGCCGGACCCAGACAAAGGCCTGCGCCCACGGATTCTTGGGCGCAGCGCCCGGCCACTCCACGTGCGCGCTCGATGGGAAAAGCGCGCGCTGCGCCATGAACATTCCGAGACTCAAAGGTGCAAAGAGCAACAGCCAGTGCCACACGCGGTCTTTCAGCACGAACCCGCCGAGAAGTCCGCCCATCAACACAAACATCACGATGTAAAGAAAGTGCAGGCTGCGCAGCGGTTGCAGGCGGGCCAGTTCTACAAAGCGCGGCGGCAGGTCGACCACCAGCGCCGCGATAAGATAGATCAATCCATAGACCACGAACGCCCGGCTCACGCGTTCGACGGCGGACCACGGCAGGCCTCGCGCCATCCGCGTGCGCGCCATTCTTCCAAACCACCAGAACAAGAGCAGCGGCGCAACTGCGCCCAGCAACTCATACCAAGCCCAGTTCTGGATGTAGTGATAGGCGTGCCGCTTCGCCGCCTCGTGGTAGGCGGCGGAGGCCGCGGGCGATAGAGGAATCCACAGCAGAGATGCGAGCCCGGTTGTGCTTTGCATCTTGAAACGGCCTTCGAATTTTTCCATCACCACGAGCAGCGCACAAAATGAAAATGGAAAGACCCACATCAGCGGATGCATGGACACGGCAAACGCCAGCCACAAGAACGCATGGAGATATTTTTTCTCTAAGGTTCGTGCCAACATGAAGACGCCTGCGAACGCCGCGAGATTTCGCGGGTTCAAATACTGGTCCATGATGTAGAGCGCGGTGCCGGCTACCGGAATCGACAACAGCGCGGCTACCAGGCAGACGCCGCCCCACCGCGCTCTTGGCGCGTCGGGGAAGAATAGTCCGCTTAACTCCCAACAGGCTAGGAGCAGTAGAAAGATCGACGCTAGATGCCACAGAAACAAGCCGGCTTCAAAGGGCAGGTGAGTTACGCGCAGAGAAAACGCAACCACATTGGGGAACAACGTCATGCTGGCGTGCGATTTGAAGAATTCCTGGCCTACTGGGAACAACTGGGGATGCAGAATCTTCTCCACGCCCGGCAGGTAAATCTCGGCATCTTCGGAGAAAGGATGGTAGCCCTGCACGAGCACGGCTGCGATGGTTAGCAGTGAGAGGCCCAGTGCGGACTTCCATTTCGGTGGAGTTGATCGAGGGGGATTACTCAAGGAGTTGATGGCGATCACGCCGTCTTTACCCTAATGAGAGGGAGGGCGGCTGTCAAATTTACGCGGTGGAAGTTGGGCCAAATTCCGAGTAATCAGACAGCCCAGCAGGGGTCGATTTCCACCGATGAGTGCGATGGCGATATATCGCTGGTCTAGCTGCCTTGAAGCGTGAAGTTCAGAAGCTCAAGACGTATCGGAAGTCCCCGCAGGCTGGCCGACTTTTGAATTTCATTGATCGGGCCTGAGACAACAAAACGTCAACCGCCTCCGCTGACGACAATCCAGCTTCGTTGCCGTCGCTGGGGCGACGCGCCGAAATGGCCTTCGCGCAGACAACGTCACCATCCGCGCTGATCACGATCGCTACCATCCCTCGAACCTGGTGAACCCTCTGCTGCTCCTCCTTGGACAACTGCTGCTGCTTCAGCAGAAGTTCGCTGGATCTGTCGCATGACGAAGGGTTCTCTGCAAACGCCGCCAGAGGTGATGGTTCTATCAACTCGTCCACCTGCATCGCAACTGCGAGCGAGACCGATTGAATGATCCAGTAGTTGGGACCTTGCTTTCGAATGACCATGAACGCTTTCTTTTCGTCCTTCGGGGCCGCTACGATTCGATCGCCGATTACATGTCCATTCAGGTCTTTAACGTGCTCCGTACCAGTTATCCTGTGCTCTTTGAGCGACAGTTCAGTTGCGAGCTTCGATTCCACTTCCGACCGAAATTCACCGTACCAGACCAGTGCTTCAGTGTGATCGGGAGTCTCGTACGTTCGGAACGACGCGTGACGACCGAACATATATCCTTCACCGATTTTTGTAATCTCTAGACTCTGATCGCCATTTGGTGGACTATTCGTTGAGAGCTTTGCCTGTGCGAAAAGGAGCGTAAGGTCAGGCAGAGTCGCAAACAATAGCAATGTGATTACTACCTGTTTCACAGAGATACTCTACCCCGAATCTTCGAGCAGTTCCATGATGATTGACGCTATCAGGCAGTTACACGCTTTGACCACCAGTCATTAAGTTTAGGCGCGTATGTAAACGCGATTCGTCGCTGACTATCCTGGCGTTCTAAAGTGCGCTCGGCCGCTGTCGCGCGCGATATTCTATTGGTCTGCTGTCCGGGAGAATTTTATGAAGATTGTGCCCGTGATCAAGTCAGGCGATTTGCAACGATCGTTACATTTCTACACTGACGTGCTCGATTTCGAGCGCAAGTGGCCTGGATATGAAGAGCGCGAGATGGCCAATGGAGTCATAGACCTGGTTCGCGATGGGGCTGAACTGCAGCTTTCGCGTCATGCAGGGGACGGCGTCTTCGGCTCTGTCAACCGTGTGTTTGTGGACGACGTCGATGAGCGTTACGCGACTTTTCGCTCCCGGGGTTTGGATACGACGCGGCGCCCTGAGTCTCCAATTCACACCGCGCCGGTCGATCAAACTTGGGGACTGCGTGAGTTTGCCGTGACTGATCCGGACGGCAATGGGCTTTGTTTCTGCATGCCCCAGCGCGCAGGCACGAGCGAGGCGGCGAGAATCACGATTAGCGGGTCGATGGGACGGCGGTAGTAAACCTCTGGGCTGGTGATGTAGTAAATCGCCGGGAAGGTGACGAGGACTAGCGCGTAGAGCGCGGCTGCTGCTGGATTCGATTGAAATGCGCGCCATAATCCGACGAGCGCGAGAATGGTGAAAGTCGTGCACAGGAAAATGTTCGGGGGGTCGAGTGGTTCTTCTGCGAGGTAAGCGTGGTCGAAGCTCCAGAAACCGGTCCAGATGAAGACGGCGCGGCGCAGGGTGGTCCAGGCGTACCAGCCGGGATTCGCGCGGATGAATTCGACCGCCTGCTTCTTCTCTTTTGCCATGTAGCCGAGCTCGCCTAACTGCTGGAACTGCTGCCATTCGGAGTCGCTGTGCCATGGGCCGAGGTCATACGCGGCCCAATGGTTGGTCGCGCCTTTGGTGCCGAGCCGCAAGACCATCCCCATGTTGTCGCGAAAGGGGATGAAACGATGGAAGGTTTCGTAGTTTCGGATGAACCATGGCGATACAAATAAGATGAAGGCCAACGCCGAAACTGCCGCCGGACCAAACCATGGCTGCTTACGGCGGCGAAGACGATAGCAGGCCCATCCGCCCAGGAAAGGCAATACGGAAACGATTGCCGGGCTGGTGAGTGCCGCTAGGCCTGAGAGTAGACCGAAGGCGATCCAACCGCGCCATGGCAGCGCTTCTGCTCGACCGTCGTTCGATGGGTTCTTTCGGTCTCCGTCGCCTAGTTCTAGTGCAAAGAGAAAAAGCATGGTGAGCAACAGCGTCGCCAACCAAGTTTCCCAGATTCTTTCGACCGGGAAATAGACTGCGTATGGGAAGAAGACCCAGGCCCATCCTGACCACTTCGCCGTGCGCTCGCCAAAGGTTCTGCGCGCGATGAAGAAGATAGGGATGCAGGTCAGCGCGGAGGTCAGGGCATTCAGCGAAAGTAGCACCACTGCCGATGCGGTGGTGTAAATCCCAAACACATTGAAAACTCCGGCAACGATATAAGGATAGATGGGGCTCATCCAGGCGGTCGGGCCCGTGTCGGCGAAAAGCGGGCTGCTGAATCCGTGGCCTTGAACGATCGAGCGAGCGATGCGTCCGGTTTCGTAGCCGAAATGCCAGTGGTCGCGGGAGGGGTCGATCTGTTCGGGCAAAAGGAAGACCATCACAATCAGGCGGATGGCGAGCGCGGTGAGCACCATCCACAGCAGAGACTTGGCGGACCGGCTCCCGTGCGGGATTTCCTCTCGGACGTTCCTCATTTCCACCACGCTATATTATCCCTCGCGAGACGGAAGTGAGGTTCGGCCACGTTCCGCCCACGACACCTTGCGCGCCTTGCTAGTCCTACGTAGCATCTAACTAACACATGGCTGCTGCCCTTATGCCCGAGCGCCTCCGGCCCAACATGGCCCTGGGCGAGATTGTCAGCTTTGCCTACGACACCTTCTGCAGTAATAAGGTGCGCTTCATTCTGACTGCGCTGGGCATGGTGATTGGCACCGCGTCTCTCATTCTAGTGGTCACGATCGGGATGACCGGGCGGCAATACGTGCTCAACCAGATTCAGGCCATCGGCGCCAATCTCATTTACGCGCAATACCAGGGCGCGCCGCACATCAGCCAATCCTCACCCGACAACTTGACCATCGACGATGTCGAAGCCGTGCGCAGCCAGGTGCCGGGCGTGGTTGCGGCTTCGCCCGTGGTGACTTTGTCGGAGCGCGTTCCGTTCGGCGACGGCAAAGAGCGTGAGGTGCAGATTCTCGGCGTCTATCCCGAATACCTGCAGGTGCGAAATCTGGTCGTGCTCTCCGGCCGCTTCTTCGACGCAGAAGATTCGCAGGCTCACAACAAAGTGGGACTGATCACGGAAAAGATGGCGCAGGAGGTTTACGGCTCAACGCAGGCGGCGATTGGAAAAGTTATCAAGCTGACGGGCTTGCCCTTCACCATCATCGGAACTTTTAAGGAGCGGGTCAACACCTTCGATCAATCGGAAGTAGTTGGCAGCACGATGCTGATTCCTTACACGGTGAGCCGATATTTCACCGACACGCCCAGCGTGAAGCTGATTTATTTTTCCATGCAGGATCCCACGATGGTGGTTGCAGGCACGGCGCAAATCAAGAAGGTGCTGCAATCGCGGCATCGTCCCGAATCGGTCTACGATGTTACGGACCTCAGCGAGTTGCTCGCGGTTGCCGACCGCTCGGCGACCATGTTGACGTGGATGTTGCTGCTGATCTCCGCCGTCACTCTGCTGGTTGGGGGCATCGGCATCATGAACATCATGCTGTCGACCGTGACGTCGCGCATCCGGGAGATCGGTATTCGCAAGGCTGTCGGTGCCACGAACCGCGAAATCCGGTTTCAATTTCTTGCCGAGGCGATTCTGATCTCGCTCATCGGAGGCTTCGCCGGTATCGTCATCGGCCTTGCCATTCCCTATTCGGTACGCTTTCTTACCGAGTATCGCGTGCCGATTAACGGCTGGTCTGCGCTCATTGCCATTGTCGTGTCGTCGCTGGTCGGGGTGATTTTCGGGACTGTCCCGGCGGCGCGGGCGGCACAGTTGGATCCCGTAGAGAGCTTACGGTATGAGTAGCTGTCGCTATCGCTTAAGCCATTGATAGCGAATGGTTTAAGTAGGCTTAGATCCCGATTGCTCGAGCCGCAAAGCATTGAGAATGCCTAGCCTAGCCCTACGGAACTATCTCACGCACCGTCCACTAACCCTGACGAGAGCCCTCAAAAACCCAAAACGATGCCCTCTGCCACAAAAAAGTTGCATTTTCTACTGTGACCGAAGTAATATCGTTTACGGAGCTTTACAGTAGTTTCCCAGAGTTCCAGACCCTGTACCGCTAATAGCTAACTTCCAAACTTGCAGTTCAGCTGTGCAAAAAAGATAAGAGGCCGTCCCAGCCTCCGTCCCGGTTCGGAGAGTTCAATATGGCGTGGTATGCGTACTGCCTTACCGAGCACCAGACCCTCCCAAATGGCACTCGTTCCAGACGCCCGTTCGTAATTGAGAATGTACAAGGCGTGAACGGAGCCCCAGTCCTCAGCTATCCCAGCGGCGAATTTGCTGTGATTGTGAGCGAATACGACCAATCTTCTGCTCCTCTTGACCAGAAAGCCGTCATCGATCACGCCCGCGTGGTGAGTGGCTGCTTTCGGAACTCAACTGTATTGCCGTTCCGTTTTGGGACAATCTTCGAAAGCGACGACGCTCTCCGCCAGGCGGTCCGGGTCAACCGGCGCGCTTTTGGAGTCAGCGTGGCCAAGCTTCGCGGCAAGTCCGAAATGCACATCAAACTCACGGTTACAGACGGCTCTCTGCGCGAGGCTATGATTGAAGTCATCCTGCCCGACACCGTCGGCGGAGACTATCTTTCCAAGCTGCGCATCAAGGCTTCCCGCGAACGCGAGCGCCAGACCAAGGCCCGCGCGCTCTCGGTACAGGTCCACAAGCTGTTTAACCCGCTGGAAGAAGAAGTGAGCTGCAAGAAGGTCGCCCCGCAGGGCATGCTCATCGACATCGCCCACCTCATCGACACCAAGTCGGTGGAGAAATATCAGAACCGCTACCAGACCGCCACCAAGCAGCTAAAGAACTGCGCCGTAGCCATCAGCGGACCCTGGCCCCCGTACCACTTCCTGCCCGGAAAGCTGCGCACGGTAGCCGGCAACAGCTAGTCGTATTCCCAGGATATTCGGATGCCCCACCCTTCTCGCGCTTTTGCGAGAGGGTGGGGATTTTGATCTCCCAAGCTCGGCAATCAGGCGTCGGCCCCTAAGAAGCCCTTGTCATCCTGAGTCCCGCGTTCTTTGCGGGGCGAAGGGCCTCGATCTCATCGGCCCTCGCCGGTCCGCCGCCTGTGCAGAATCCTTCATCTTGACGAAGCGAGCACGATCGGGGCACCATTCCCGCATGAAGCGATCAATTGACGGCTCAGTCTGGCCCATCCTTCTAACCATAAGCTTGCTCGCCGCGAGCGCCCTTGCCCAGAACAACCCCGTGCCGCAAGTGGTCGGGCCGCCGCATCCGCAGGCCGTGGCGCCAGGCGGAGGAGATTTCACGCTGAAAGTCTATGGCGCGAATTTTGTGCCGGGAGCCGTAGTGAATTGGAACCGCCAGCCACGGGCCACGACCTACGTTTCCGGCCACGAAGTGGACGCCGGGATTCTCGCTAGCGACATCGTGAGTAACACCGCAGGCTACATTACGGTGACGAACCCGGCGCCCGGTGGCGGTTCCTCCAGCGCCAGCTGGAGTCTTGTGGAAGTGCATGATCCGAGTGCGACCATCGTTCCCGGTGAGCCAACCCGGAATTTACTCGGGGGCACCGAAGACCACGTTCTCCTTATAGCTGACTTTACCAATGACGGCATACTGGACCTCGCAACCGGCTCCGGCACCATTCGTTTAGAACTCGGCAGCGGTGATGGAACTTTCAATTTCGTCTCAAACATGACTTCCTCCGCCCTGTCGCCATTTGGGGACGACAGCATGGCCTACGGCGACTTCAACGGTGACGGTAATGTGGATTTGGCCTACGCTGCTGGTTGGGGCACCCGAAACGACTCTGTATTCGGAATGGCAGTGAACTTCGGC
>Ga0182024_10017871_pt1 | contig 13262 bp, 19 predicted proteins | sample P32metaG_FD_120480 | JGI IMG/M metagenome (GOLD analysis project Ga0182024, IMG submission 120480) | Permafrost microbial communities from Stordalen Mire, Sweden - P3-2 metaG (Illumina Assembly) | ecosystem: Environmental > Terrestrial > Soil > Wetlands > Permafrost | place: Sweden: Stordalen...
GGGGGGGTGGTAGTGCTCAAGGGGCCGGGCGGGGGGGGGGTGCGTTGGGGTCCTGCTGGGACCGGCGCAACCATATCGCCCGCTCGAAGTTCTCACGCTGCATCTGGGAGAACTGGGCGAGGACGTTCGGGAGGTTCTGGACTGCGGTCTGTATGACTTCGCCCCACGAGAATCCTCCCTTGCCTTTGAGCTTGTCGCCCAATTCGTGGATGGATTCCACGTCGAAAAACTCTTTGATGATGGCGAGGCCGCCGCCGAGGTCGCCGGAGTGCACGGGCTCAACTGCTGGGGGCTTCGGGGTTACTTCTTTGATGAAATTGAGAACCTTGGTCACCATTTCCATCGGGTCTGGTGCGGGGGCCGGATTGAGCATTTTGTCCATGGCAGCTTCGAGGAATCGATCCGTAATGGAGGGGGTGCCGGCTGGCGCTGCCGGATTCACTCCCAGATTTTTCTTGAGCACATCGTTCTGCGCGTCAATGATGCCTTCGTAGCCCTTTTTCAGCATGTCGCCCACTTTGCCGGTGGCGTCGGACATGGATTCAACGACTTGCCTGAGTTCTGATTCCTGGGCCTGCGGTGGAACCATGACGGGGCCGATGGGGTTGCCGTGCTCGTCCACCAAAGCCACGCCCGGTCTAATCTTCGGCTGGCCGTCGATCGCGAAAGTTATTTCCTTGATGGTTTCTTCGCCGCACTTCAGCAAGAGCCAATACTTTCCCCCGCCATGCTCCTGCTTGAAATAGTCCTCGTCGACCACCTGGGCGATTTTCTCCATGTATCGCTCTTTGCTGTCGTTCTTGACTCGCGGCTCCAGCCGGTACGCGTAGATCATGAGATATTTTTCCCACAGCGCGCGCGGCAGATCATGAACCAACTTAAAGAAGGGGACGTTCTTCACGGTTTCGCGGAGGGTTGGAAGATCGTTGACCAACTGTAACCAGTAGGATTCTTTCTTATCTTGGGGAACGGCGTCGGGCGGGACAAGCAAGAGTTCTGGGTCGGTGATGGTTTGCATTTCTTTGTGCTGGGCGCTGGAACGGCGAGGTGCCATGAAATTCTCCTTTTGAGTGCAAAATAAAAAACTCCAGGGAAGGCCGCGGATGGTCTGCGAGCGCTTCCCCGGAGTTTCGTTGTAGCGAGTAGTCCGGGAACTAGTACTTCGTCAAAGCTGAAGTGCGGTCGTACAGCACGCGCCACTCGCCATGCTTTAAGCAGTAATCGAGGGCGATGGTGCGTGTGGTCTTGCGCAAGTAATTGTTGTAGGTCCAGACGATCGGGGTGAAGCTGTCGTGGGCTTGGTCTGGATCCTGGCAGAAATCGATGTAGTCACCGGACGTGTGGGTAATCCAGCCGTCAGGATTTTCTTTTTCCTTCGCCCGCTCGGCTGCCGCGTCTTTCAGGCAGGCTTGGTACGCGGCCCGGTCATCGTCGGTGACGGGAGGGACTACTGACTCGGACATCCATTCGTGGCGGTTGTAGTGGCCGCCCGGCTGCCATAGGGCTTTATCGAGCGCCGTCATGCCGGCGAAGGTTGCGATGAAGAATGAAACAGGAATCGCAACTTTAAGGATGGGGCTCACGCTTGCGCCCCTGCCTGCGGAGATAGGGGAGTGGGATCGGTGGGGACTTTCAGGGTTCGGACGATCTTCGCATCCAGCTTGCGGAATTCGATTGTGCCGGGCTTCATGCCCTCGATTCCCTCAAGCTCTTCTCCGGCCGCATCCAACGCTGCATTCCACGTCTTCACCATTTGGATGCGCAGCGCTTCGAGCATTTGCTTGCGGGCGAAAACCGGAACGACTTTCAGGCCGGCGTTGGTTTCGGCTTCGGTGCGGGACCAGAGGTCGGCGAAGGTCATTGCACTTCCTGAACCTCAATCGCAAGCATCATGCCATCTTTGAAGTGCCCCGTCACGCTCCGAATCGGGGTTCCCAGCTTCAGCCGGTGCCGAATCTTCTCGGCCACTCCGTTGTAAACCGCATGCTCTCGCGGGTCAAAGTCTAACGCAACCTTGGGGACGGGGAAGCCTAAGTCTCTGGCGCTCGGGGGATCGCCCAGCCGGTGCTTCTCGTTGCACTCCACGACGAACCGGACCGACTCGGCCGCGTCTTCGCTGAGGCTCAGGTGCACGGTTACGCTCCCGGTGAATCCGACGCGGGCCTTCTCCAAGAAAGCCTGCTCGATTCGGTCGGTGGGGATTTCCACAGCATTGGCAGAGGGGTTCACTCGCCTGATAATGCCCCAATTCAGCGGCAGTGACAAGGTAATTACTGGGTACGAGCCGAAGACACCCCGAAGATAGCCAGAATCGTGCCAGAAGTCGCCCCGAAACGTACGGTATGTTTCCGTAGTGTATGCGGCGCTTTCTGCTTGCGCAAAACCAACCAGTAAAGCAAGATTTGCAACGTCACTCCGGTGGCTTTTGAGGGGTTCCCATCAGCGCAAACCGCGCATTTGGTTGAACCCCTCTCACGAAATCGCTCCCCATGCTGGAAGTCCGTCGTGTTCTGCTCGGGGGAGCGTGTTCGCGGCTAGGAATGCCAGTCATGGGGATCGATTTGGTGAATTTGTCGCCGTTTCGCTCCATGGACCATGAACTTCGCGTTCCCAGATGCCTCTCCGTAGCCAATCCGCCGGAACCGGTCTTGTTCTCGCTCAACCCCGCTGGCAAAATCCGCACGTTGAATCCGTAGACCTACCCTCGAACCCAGACGCAGCAACCTACGAAACTATCCGGCACATGGAGCGGCTAGTTGCGGGGAAGGGCGGGGTTCGCTCGCCAATGGTGCGGGAGTATGCGGTCCGGGCGGTCCAAGCGGTAATGCGCGGGCAGAGCGAGGTTGATTCAGTCTATAACCGGGTCAAAACCGACATCGAGTTTCGCGGAGAATTCTCGGAAACGCTCCAGTCACCGGAAGTCACCTTGCAGCTCGGGGCCGGGGATTGCGACGATCACGTGATGCTGATGTCCGCGGTCCTGATGTCGCTCGGGTTCAAAACCAGATTCAAAACCATCTCGACCCCGTCAGATCCGGCGAATTATTCCCACGTTTACCTCGAAGTGCAGGACCGGCAAACCCACGAATGGATTGCCCTGGACTCCACGGTGGGGCAAGCCTACGCGGGCTGGGAACCTCCGCACGCCGTCCGCTCCAAGAACTACCGGACCATGAGCGCCGACGATACCGGGGACGTTCCGCCACTGGTCGAGATTTTGATTGGGCTCGGGGTGGCCTGGGCAGTGCAGAAGTTTTTCAGCAAGGGAGCGCGCTAATGTATGCCGTCCGACGAGGGGGATTGGGTCGACTGGCCGGAGCGCACACGCAACGGCTTGGGCGATTGGGGTTTCGGCGAGCTGGCCGGCTGGGCGATATCTCGACGATCGACGCCTCGGTCATCAACGATCTCATCACCACAGGCGGGCAAGTGGCGGCGATCGCGGAAGCTCCGACCCCTACAACTTCGATAGTGTACCCGTCCGGGATTATGGCTACGACATCGGGCGGGGCTACGCTTTCGCCGAGTCTTTCATCCAGCCTGGCGGGAACTTCTTCAAGTTCGATTCTCTTGCTGGGCGGGTTGGCTCTGGGTGCGCTTTTGCTGGTGATGTCGAAACGCTGATTCTATGTATGCCTACGCTCAGACATCGCGGCTCGGCGGGATCTACGTTCCCAAGCGGGGCGGCGGGCGGAGATTCCTCGGGGCCACGGTTGAGCAAGCCATTACGACGGGCGGGGCTTCGGTCGGGGCCGGCGCTGCCACGGCCGCACTTGTTGGGACAAGTGTCGTTACCGGGCTGGCGACAGCAGGCATTGGGGCAGGGATTGGTATCATCCTCGCCCTATTTGCGGCTCATCAAGCGAGGGTCGCGGGCGCTAAATCCGAAAACGCCGCGGTAGGAATTGCCGTCCCCAATGCGCAGTCAGAACTGCAGCAGATTGCCTCGCTCTACAACTCGGGGCAACTGACGCAACAGCAAGCGTTGACCTACGTGGCGCAGGTTGCGCAGAACTTTCAGGCGGCGGTGGCGCCGTACCAGACCGGAGCGGGACAGCACGCAATAGCCTGCTCGGCTTCGGGGTCAACCCCGTGCAACAAGAGCTGCACGGCAAGCTGCTGTGTGTACTGCAACAACATTCTGCAGTGGGTGCAGGCGCTTTCCGCGGCTCTGACGGCGGGCTCGGGGACGGCGCAGATGTCGCAGGTTTACGGAAGTCCGCAGTACGGGTACAGCGGACAGTCGGCCTGGTCGGTCACGATTACCCCACCAGCTCCGGCATCGGTGGCGGGGGTGACGTCGAGCCTTTCGACTTTGGCGTCCGATATCACCGGGGGCTCGGCCAGTTCCAGCGTGGCGGGGATTCCGGTGTGGATGCTGGCGCTGGCGGGTGCGGGGTTGCTGTGGGCGGTGCTTTGAAATGGGCTTGGCGAAAGCTGGATGCAGCCTATGAGGCCCTGTATGCAGCGTGGATTGAGTTAGGTGTTTTGCTGATGAGGGAGGAGTAATCCATGTACGCAGTAGCGGGAGGACGGCGCGGGCTGGACAGGCTGAGAGGACTTGGTGATGTGTGCTCGGTCATGGCGAACGGGAGCCGGGTGTGCGGGCCTACGCCGACACTGACCGCGAGTGACGGAACGGGCCGCCTGGCCAACCGGACGCCGCGGGGGAGCGTGACTACGCAGATGTTCGTCAACCCAAGCATCGGCAACAAGTGGTATCCGGTGTCGCTCCCGACCGGACCGAATGTCAGTCTCCCCGCGGCTGGGGGATACAGCCCGGGATCGTCGGGCTATCAGTTCGGGCCGCAGTTCGGCGGACAGGCGCGGCCGAACCAGAACCCCTCCCAATGGAACTCCAACTCTTCCTGTCAGGGGATGAATGCTGCGCAGCTCGAACAGCTTGCGCAAACCAACCCGGCCGCGTTGACCCCGGCACAACTGGCGTGCCTGCAGGCGTCCGGGACCGTGGCGAGCACTTTGCCATACTCCTCGGCGGCTTCACTCGCGACAACCGGAAGCGTGGCCGGGGCCATTGACCCGCAGTGCGTGGCGGCGGGGATGACGGGCGGACCGTACCCGAACTGCACAGCTTTGGCGGCTGCGGCTGCTCCTGCGACCAGCTTTGATCTGACCGCGCTCTACGGCGGACTGCCTCTGTATGCGTGGCTGGCCGGCGGCGGGTTGGCTTTGTTCTTGGTGATGAAGAAACGGTAACTGCTCAAGCCCTGTAAGAGCGGGGATGGGGAAACACAAGCGGGGTCTCTCTTGCGCTGTGATGTTCCCCATCCGGGCTGAGAAGAATTTTCTTATGTATTCGAAACAGACTCCCGCGTCGGTGCAAGCCTGGTGGACGCCGCATAGCCTGCGCCAATTTCCGCAGTACCAAAGCCTCGGGGAGTACAACCCGGGAACGTATCCGGTGCCGTTTTGGAAGTACGGGGCTCCAGCCTGTGCACTGACGCCACGGCGGAAGGGAATGAAACCCAGAGTGAGCCTGGGGGATTCGGTTCAGTACGACGACTCGAATTCGGTGGCGGACCAGATCGCGGTGCCGTCCTATTCGAGCTCGCCCAGCTTCACCAACTACTTGGAAATGCCGATCGCTCCGCCCCCGGATCCGCTCTCGATCTCCAATGCCCCAGATGCGGCGCTAGAGAATTCCATCGTTTCGGCTCCTGTGCCTCTGCCGGGGGTGAGTGCGTCGACGTTGTTGGCGGCGGCGAAGCTGCCCAATGCACCAGCGGTGGTGCAGCAGGCGGCGGCGCAGCTCGCGGCGGCAAGTCCGGTCAGCGCGGCGCTGCAAGGGTCGACGGGGGGAATTCCGAACTACATGCTGTTGGCGGGGGCGGGGTTGCTGCTGGTGGTGGTTTTGGCGAGCGGCGGGAAGAAACGGTAACGCATGTATCGAAACCAGACTTTCAAATCTTCGAAGTCCGAGCTGGCAGTGTGGCAGCCCTGGACGATCACCGGGCAGAGCAAGAACTATCGGCCGGCGCTGGGCGGGTACTCGAGGCTGGGGGATGTGAACAGCATCCTGGCAACCCTGACGCCGGATACGAGCAGCTTCAGTCTTGACCCGACGATGCTCTACGTGGGACTCGGCCTGCTTGGCCTGGCTGCGGTTCTGTTCTATGGACGCCGGGGGGTGCGCGGGTACAAATCCCTGAAGGGGAAGCGCCGAAAGCGGAAAGCGCGGATCGGTGCGGCGCGGGCTCAGTTGCAAGCGGCAAGGGCGAGCTGACAGCTAAGGTTTCCTTGGTGGCGGTGCCGGAATATCTGGAATCTGCGGAACTGGCACCAAGCTGGAGCGGCAGTGCTTGCAAACTTTCGCTCCTGCATGGACCGCTTCAAAGCAACGCGGGCATGGGACATAGTGTAGGGGCGGCGGAGTTAGGACCTTCAGTTTCCAGGCGAGGAGAAAACCGAATACGAATCCGAAGACAAGGCCCAGTACGCCAGTGGTATTCGGGTCCATCGGGTAACTCCTTAGCGGCGGCGCAAGATATGACGGAAAGCTTGAATTATCCATGTCATGACAAAGCCAAGAACGATACCGACGCCGACACCGAAACCAAAGGCGCTCATGACCTGATCTTGGGTGTACGACACGTGCACTACTTGCATGGCGGGAGAACGGTAGTTGCAGCGGCAGAATAAGTCAAGTGTTGTGGCCTTTTTATGGCGGATAGCTCGCTCCAAGCACTCATTACCGCGCAAGCTAGCGCCGCCGGCATTCCGCCCGCGATAGCGCTCGGGGTTGCGCAAGTGGAGAGCGGCACTGCCCAATACACATCCGGCGGCAGCCTCGTGAAAAGCCCTGCGGGGGCTATCGGGGTGTTTCAGCTCATGCAGAACACGGCGGACGGGCTCGGGGTCGATCCGACCGACACAGAATCGAACATTCAAGGCGGCATCGCCTATCTAGCGCAGATGTACCAGCAGTTCGGCGATTGGCCCACGGCGATTGCGGCCTACAATGCCGGGCCCGGCCGGGTCGCTTCGTCTGTCGCTTCGGGCGCACCACTCCCGGCTGAAACGCAAGCCTACGTGCCAGCAGTTTTGGCAGCTGCGGGAAATTACGGAGCAACAGCTTCGCCGGCGAGTTCTGATTCTGCTCCCGCTCCGGTCGCGTTCTCTCTCGACCCGACTGCGCTGCTTTCTTCCCTTGTTCCCGGGATGCCTTCGTGGGGTTGGTTGTTAGCTCTTGCTGGAATCGGCTTTTTGGTCTGGGAGTTTGCGGATTAAGCTCATGTATTCCTTTGCACAACCCGGACGGCTCGGACGGTTCCAACTCCCGTCAAACGTTCCTCTGGGAACACGGAGAGGGAAGCGGCTCGGCTGCGCTGGCAAGTGCGGCTGCGCGGGAAAGTGCGGCGGTCGTCGACCACTCGGGGATGCAACTCAATCCTCCTCGCTCTGGACCGGGATTACCCAGAACAGTTTGAACCCGTTCGTATTTCTGCCGGCCGACTGGGCCTACCTGACACAGCCGGACCCGTCCATCCTGTCCAGCCCATCCATCGACACGTTGTCGAACATGGCCTATGGGACGTTGACGGCCGGGCAGCAGGCGACACTGGCGGCACAGGCCCTTCCGGGATACACGCAAGCGGCGGCAGGGGACCCTGAGCTCTTAGCGGCAACGATCCAGGAGGCGCAGGCCGAGCAGACCGCGCTAACCAACATCAGCGGGGGAACGGCGCCCAGCATCGCGAACGTCACTGCACCTTCGGCCAGTGACATCTTGGGGATTCCCTGGTGGGTTTGGCTGGCGATTGGTATTCCGGGGGCGCTGCTTTTGTTTTCGGCGGTTCGGAAGTGAGCGGACGCAAAAGAAACTGGATGGGCGGACAGCGCGCGCGGCTCGAGTCTCAGATGCGAGCCGAAGAGGACCGCCGATTCTCTGCTGGAGGTAGCAAAGAAATGAGCGGTTCCAATTTCTTCAGCCCATCCTCGATGTCGGCCATGCGCCTGCGGTCCGCCTGTTCGCCAGCAGAACGGTTTTGCGCTTCGGCCTTGTCTGCGGCGTCGCGGTCTTCGGCTTCCTTGGCTACCGCTGCAAGAACTTTGTTGAACCGCTTATCCAGCCACTCTAGGCAGGCAACGACTACCACGGAGGTCAATCCGCACAGGCAAAGTCCGAGCATAAAATGCCACGGGTTCATATCGCTCCATAGCGCCGACGCTCCGATTTGGGAGACGCTCTTCGCCGTAGTAACAACAAGGCCGAATCCGCTGAGTGTTCCCACAATCCACTTCCAGAGCTGTGATATAGTCACTTCGTTCACCACCTTTGCGAGGTTTTTGTTTCGACGCTCCGCGTGTCCAGCGCGGGGCGTTTGTATTTTACGACGGAACTTCTGGGATCCTGTTGGCGAGGCAGTGAAGTGAGCGGCCGAAAAAGAAACTGGATGGGCGGACAGCGTGCGCGCCTTGAGTCTCAGATGCGAGCCGAACTGGATCGCCGATTCAAGGAAGAAATGAAGGCCCGGAAGCGGGCGGCGTTCGCGGCGGGCCCGTCCAAGGCAATCAGCAGCTCGCAACGGGCACGCGGAATGAGTTCAGCGGTTGCGGATGTGGCCTCGGCTCTGGGGAATCAGGGGTACTCGCGAGGGCAGGCGAAGGCGATGGCACGGCGGGCCTCCAGCTCGACCGGTTCCAACGATTTTGATGTGTTGTTGCGGACAGCTCTGAAGGGGAGGAATCCATTGGCGAAAAAACGAAAGAAGCGCAAGAAGAAAATGCCGGCAGGACTGGCGGCGTATTGGCGGAAGATGCGGGCCAAGAAGAATCCGAAGCGCAAGAAGCGCAAGACGGCGCGGCGGCGCAAGACCAATCCTAAGCGGCGGACCCGGGTTGTCTACCGGACCAAAGTCACGATCAAGTACCGGTCGCGTCCGAAAAAGAAGCGCAAGGTGCGGCGGCGCAAGTCGAACCCGCTGGCTAGGGTGAACAGCATCCGTTTACCCGCGATGAGCCCATCGGCCACCAAGCGAGTCATCGGGATCATTCGCCGGGTCAGTCGGCGGCGCGTGCGCGTGCAGTGACGTTGACGTACCGCTAGTGGCGGAGGGTTCCTCTTGAGGGAGGGCGAACCTTCCGCCATGGTCGCGGGAATGGAGAGACGCCGTGCCGGTCTTGATCGAAATCCACAATCGGGAAAGCAACCGACTTGTGCTCAAGCTCCCGCTCTACGAGTTCCTGATGACCATGTACGTGCCGCAAGAGGATGAAGTTTGCTTTGAGGATTTGCGGATCGTGGTGGATGGAGCGGAACTGAGTCCGAGCCAGTGTGCAAAAGCATGAAGAAACTGATTTTCCTTTTATCGGCGGTTTTGGGTTTGCCCGTCTTTGTTGTTGGGCAGAACCCATCTCCGCCCCAGCCCGCCCCGGACGCAACTACGATCGGGATTAAGCTGCTGCAACCGCCTGTCTCGGTCGGCGGACTCACCATCCAGCAGAACGGAGCGGCAGCCCCGACCGGATTGACTTACTTTTATTGGGTCGTTGCGAGATTTTCCGTGGGGAACGGTTCGCCAGCCGGACCAATCCAGGGGAACAATGCAGCAGCAACGCTCAACTCCTCGAACTATTTCACGGTGTTCTGGGATGCAGCTCCGGGAGCGACCGGGTACGACGTTCTGCGAACGACTTCGCCCAGCATGCCGTCGGGGGCTTGCGCGTGCGCAGTTGCGTCGAACACGTCCGCACTTTCGGCGAATGACCAGAGCAATTCTCTCAGCGCTTACACCGTCTCCACCTTCGACCCAAACTCCTTGCACCTGTATCTGGACAACGAAGCGCAGTCGGCGGGAGTGTCGCATTTGATTTTGCGGCAGGGGCCGGCAGGGACTTTAATTTGCGATTTGAGCACGGGATGCCCCGGAGCGAGCGGAATCGTACTCCAGACCAACGGCACCAACAATACGAATCAGGCATTGCTGAATCTTGCGGCTGGGACAAATATCTCGCTCTCAAACTCGGCAGGGACGACGACAATTAGCGCCACGGGAGGCGGAAGCGGCAACGTTTCAACAGCCCCAGCCGCGGCGCAAGCCATCGTTCAGCCCTCTGCCGGCGGCAACACTCCGGGGACCGATTTCAGCGCCAACAGCTTCGACCAGGTTCGCTATGCGACCGATTTTCAGTTCATCCAATCCCCCAGCGGCAGCATTTCAATTGGCGCAAACACCGTCACCATCAACGCCGTGCGGGGAATATCCAGTTACAGCGCCTCTCCAGGAAATCACGGCCTTTACTATAGCCACTATCTGAGGATCGCAGGCACGGGCACGCCAGAGTCGGTTCTCATCACTGCGACCACCTGCATCGGGGCGTCAACGGGAACCTGCACAGTCACCTTCACAGCAGCGAATTCGCATTCCAGCGGCTACACGGTGAGCAATGCGACGGGAGGCTGGCAAGAGGCTATCGTTGACTGCGCCTGGCCACCGGTAGTTTCCCCGTTGCTCAATCCTGAAAACGGCTGCAAGGTAGTGGGCGGGTCTTTTTCGGGGAATGCCAATTATATTTTCTACGCACCGCTCGATGCGGACTGGATGTTCGCTGCCCCTGGAACTTTGATTCTCGACGGGCAAGGGTCAATTGTGCAGTGCGACACTCCAGGAACCAACTGTTTCGCTCTGGGCACCGGCGCCGCCACCCATGAGAATCCGTTCGATGTCATCCTAGAAAACTTCGTCATTACTCCGCTGGCTGGCATGGGGCGCACGGCCAACGGCACCACCCGCGCGATCTACGACGGTGGCCAGGGGAACGTAATTTATAACAACTCCATTCCCTATGCGACGGCCAGCGACTTCTTCGACTACGGGATTTACGTGGACGGCGACCAGAAAGTCACGATCGAACACAATTTCGCCAACACCGACAACGGGCCGGCGATGAAGTGCGATGCGACCTGGTGCGGGGCTTTTATCTACGGCTCGGCTCTGCACAGCCAAGCCCTGGGGCGCATCATCGACAACGACATCACCATGGAGTGCGCGGGGAACGGCATCGAGTGGGTGTCCGGGAACGGGGTGAGCATCGAGGGCAACATTTTTCAGGACTGGGGGCAGTACGGAATCCTTTACGGTCCCGGCCTAGTGGACATGACCGACCTCGGGGGCAACTACTTTGAGGCAGGTTGTCCTGATCCAACCATGGGCGCGTCTGGGTACATGGCTGTCAACGGAATTGCCTATTGGGGTAACTCGCGGTTTCAGGCTTCTGCTATGGATCACGGGAACGGCGGCAGCGTCACCCTGTCGAACACCGGAGCGACCACCTACGCCTATTATGTGGTCGGAAACCAAAGCGGAAACCAAAGCCGCCCCTTCTTCATCGGCAACGCCTTTACCAATGGTTCCACGTCCTTTACCGGTTACTTCAAACCCTTCGGAGCAACTACTTACGATGTTCTGCGAACCGGCCCTCTGTTGAATGATGGGACGGAGACCGCACCTTACGGCACGGGAAATTGGTCGGTCGCTACTGCGATTAGTTGTAGCTCCAGCCCGTGCACTTTTACGGAATCTTTTGCGAGTCTCGGCTCTTATACAGTCGCTCCCGGTTACACGCCTACTTTCGCTCAAATGCCGTACTGGCCCGGAGCCGCTTACTACATGGGCCACACCAACGCCAGTGTTCCTATCATTTATGAAGGGGTCGAGCCGGCGGGTCCTCTGGTAGCGAACAGCTTAACCAGCGGCGGGAATTTGTATCAAGCAGAGTTTGCGGTTAATGCGACAGCGGCCCCAGGGAATTTTCCAACTGGGGTTGTGGCGTTTTACCGCGGTCCTAGCCAGGAGTCGGCTCAAAATTCTTCAGGGGCAACGGGTTCCACTATTACCCAGGTTTCCAATGGCAGTCCATTGCATCTACAAACCGGGATCTACAACGCCGGACTCACAGCAATAACCAGTAACGAATCGCTGATCTTTCAGACTTACGACGCTGACAATGCCAAAACCCTAGCCACCGGCGGGCATCAGCGGGCACTGGAATCCGGGGATGCTGGTATCGGCTACGATGCCGGGCCGACCCATATGGGGACGATGTGCGGCGCTGGTGGATGCACCTGGTATGTCGGCCACATATTCGATGGCGGTACTAGCGCGAAACTGGGACTCAGTCCGACGGCCCTCACTGCCTTCGTTCCGGCGGGAACGGCGCCAGTCGCTTTCGCTTCTCTTCCTGCTTGCGCATCCGGTACGGAGGGGCTATCCAATGCGGTGAGTGATTCGACCACCAACACTTGGGGAGCAACCATCACCGGCTCGGGGTCCGATCACGTTCAGGCCTATTGTGATGGTACAAATTGGACGGTGGCTGCGAAATGAAACCCAACCCCGAACTGTGCGGCGCCCGCATCGGCGGATACACCTGCTCCCGCTTACCCGGACACAAAGGGCCACACCTCCCCCAGGGGGCTACGATGAGAACGCAGTCCCGGTTACCTCGCAAGTGGAAACCCTCGAAGAAAAACGCAGGACAGGGGAACTTGTTCGACTTTCACGGAGCCTTCAAGGAAAAAAAAGACGCGGAGCGGAAGGAGAGGGCAACCCCGGGAGCGTTTATCAAGACGGTGTGGTTTGCGAGCGGCCCAAGATACGCAGTTCTGACCGGCGACAAGAAGGCGGCAAACCCGGCAGCCATCAAGAAGTATTTGAAGAACAATCCTTCCGACGCGGCAGACATGTACACGAAGTTCCACGGACGCGGCCCAAGCGGCCACAAGGATCTGATAATTCCAGAAATCGACCCCTACGGATCGCACCCGGAAATCGCCCACTTGGGCCATCTGGTTTTGCTGATCGTTGGCGAAGGCATCGGAGAGATTAAACCTACCGGCTCCAGTTCGCGCAACGCCTACGAGATATTTCGGCAAAATGATGATGACCCCGACGCATGGGCGGTCATGCTGGAGAAGTGGACCAAAAAAAGCGCGCCATCCGTGGCTGCCTCCCCAGACGGACACCATCTTTATTTCGCGGGCGGGGATCAAGACTTGGAAGAGTACCTTGACAAGATGGGCGCCCACCCTAGCAAAGACGTGTGCGACCTGGGGTTCTGCTACATGGTGGTCTACGACACACAAAAGAAATTCGATGGATACGAGAGTACGGATTACTACCACAAGTTGGGAGAGGAGTCGGACGTACCGCCACGGTTAATCTACTATCGGAAAGAAAAGCTCTTCGCGCTTGTGGGGGGCGAATACACTGTCAAAGACGTTGGAATTGTGAACTGACCCC
>Ga0182024_10017872_pt1 | contig 13261 bp, 14 predicted proteins | sample P32metaG_FD_120480 | JGI IMG/M metagenome (GOLD analysis project Ga0182024, IMG submission 120480) | Permafrost microbial communities from Stordalen Mire, Sweden - P3-2 metaG (Illumina Assembly) | ecosystem: Environmental > Terrestrial > Soil > Wetlands > Permafrost | place: Sweden: Stordalen...
TCGATGGTGGTGATCTTCGCGCCCGCCACGGCGCCGATGGGCATCTGGCAGGAGCGAACGGCCTGGCCGTCGGCGTGCACCGTGCAGGCCCCGCACTGGGCGATGCCGCAGCCGTATTTGGTGCCGGTGAGTTCGAGCTCGTCGCGCAGCACCCACAGCAGCGGCGTATCGGGCGCGGCGGTCACGCTCACGCTCTTGCCGTTGACGGTCAGGGTCGTGGCCATGATCGCTCCCTCTAGGCTACATGAACGATGATAAGCCGCTTTGCGCGACCCGGCAAAGCGCCCTTTCTCGTTCGAAACAGGAGATGGCCGGCTCTCGCCAAGCGCACGATCGATCAAGCGCGGCATCGTCCAGGCGCCGAGGCAAATTGATATTGCGTCCAATAGTGTCCCGGAAATGCCCCCGCCGGCGCCTCGGCCCGCTTCAGCCGGGCGGCCCGGTCGCCGCGGCGGCGAGGCTGGCGGCTGGTGAAGGCGCGGGAGCCTGGCGCGTCTTGGCTTGGCTCCTGGCTTCGAAGGCGTAGGGTTCACGGCAGACCCTTCCAGGTCTCGCCGTCCAGGACGCACACGGCCGGGTCGAGGCCCATGGCGGCGCAGAGCCTGGCCACCGTCTCGCCCACCGGGCGATCGAGGTAGTCCTTGAACTCATCGCCATCGAAGAGGGTTTCCTGCATCTCGTCCAGCAGGCTTTCGCTCTCCGCCTCTTGGAGGTCGGGGAAGTCTTCGCCCAGGGCATAGGAGAAGGTGTCGGTGATGGCCTCGTCCATCGCTTCGCGGTGGGCCCGATCGAGCGTGGCGCGGCGCGCCGCTCTTTGGGTGGCGAGGCCCGAGCGGCCGGTTGCGATCCCCGCGGCGAGCTTGGCCTTCAGGGCCAGGGTGCGCCGGATGGTCTGGGCCATCTTGTTGTAGGGCCCCGTCACGTCCTGGGCGGGCGGAACGCCTTGCGCGCTCGCAGCTTCCAGGCAGGCTTTTGCATTCCGCGTGATCGCCTCGGCGAGTTCCAAGCCCAGCTCGACCAGCCGATCCAGCACCCGCATATCGCGCTCGTCCCGCTCGACGGCGGCCGCCGCCTCCACCATTTCAGGGGTGTCGAGGTCCGCCTCGGTGGGCGCGGTCAGCTGAAGGCAGGTTCGGTAGAGAGAACTATATACTTGACGGAACATCTTTGAGAGCGTAGGGTTCTGACATTGGAGCCCGCCATGAACCTCACCGACCCCATCTTCCATGACGACGAAGCCGGCAGGGTGCATCTTGAAGCCCAGCGATGGCCCGACGGTCCCTACTGCCCGCACTGTGGCGAGACGACCGCGATCACGCGCCTCAACGGCAAATCCACGCGCCCCGGTATCTGCATCTGCAAATCATGCCGCACCAAGTTCAGCGTCGCGGTCGGGACGATCTTTGAGCGCTCGCACATCGGCCTCGCGAAATGGACGCTGGCGTTCCGCTCGATGGCGTCGAGCAAGAAAGGGATGAGCGCCCTTCAACTGGGGCGCACCTTGGGCGTCACCTACAAGACCGCGTGGTTCATGGCGCACCGTATCCGCGAAGCCATGCGCGAGCCTTCCCCTGCCCCGCTGGGTGGCCCCCGCAAGATCGTGGAAGCCGATGAGACCTACATGGGCGGAAAGGAAAAGAACAAACACGCCAAAAAGCGCCAAGAGCGGGACGGACGGTAAGGAAGCGGTCCTCACCTTGGTTGAGCGCGAGGGTCACGCCCGTTCGTTCCATCTGGCCAACGTCACCTCAAAGGGCATCCGCCCGCTTCTGGTAACTCACGCCAGCCGCCAATCGCACCTAATGACCGATGGCGCCCAGATGTATATCAGGATGGGCGAGGAGTTCGCCGCTCATGACCGCCTCGATCACTCCACCGAGGAATATGTGCGCGACGGGTGGAAGCATTCCAACACGGTCGAGGGCTTCTTCGCCATCCTGAAAAGGGGCGTCTATGGCAATTTCCACCACGTCAGCGAAGCCCATCTGCATCGCTATCTTGCCGAGTTCGACTTTCGCTACAATCACCGCATCGCGCTCGGCATCGACGATACGGCCCGCACGAACGCGGCGCTCAAAGGTTCAAGCGGCAAGCGCCTTACCTATCGGCGGACTGACAAAGCCGCGTAGCCTCAAACAGAAGGCGAGGCGCATTCAGGCGAAGCGAAGACGCGCACGGCAAAACGGCTAGCTAGCACCGCCACGAAGGCCAATCGCTCGGCCTCCGACGACAGGCGCCCGTAGTCTTCTACTATGCGAGAAGAACACAATCCGGGCGACGGAGAGGCGACCGCCTGCTGTATCCGTTCGACCGCATGGGCCATAAGATCGCGTTCAGCATGGAGATTCGACATGGCAATCCTTCGCCGAGACTGCCCGCACTGCCCTACCGGCCAAGTCGCCTTTGAAATCAAGTGGAACGACCCAGTCGGAAACCCAAGGGTGTGGAATTGTGCCGCCACATGCGGCGCTTGCGGAATGCCCATCTGCTTTCAAGCATCGCCCTCGCCGCCAGTGGCGAATGTGCCTCCGATTGCGACGCAGGGAACGATAGAACCAACGTGGATGGTCGGTCCGATTTGGCCTGACCGATCACCGAATCGGGCGCCGGCCCACACCCCGCCGCCCATCGCCAATCGTTTCGTCCAGGGAGAAAATGCATTCCGACGGGGCGATTGGAACGCCGCTGTTGCGATGTATCGATCATCGCTCGATATAGCTACAAAGGGTATGGACGGCATCCCCGCCGACAAGAATACCTTTTTCAAGCGCTTGGGATGGCTTCACGATCAGCACCGTATAACGCCCGAAATCCGGTCTTGGGCTGACCACGTTCGGGTTGACGGCAATGAGGCTCTCCACGATCCAGATGAATTTGCGGAACAGGACGCCAAGCCTCTGCGATTCTTTACAGAGATGTTCTTGCGCTATGTTTTTGAGCTTCCTGGAGAGGGACGTGTCTTTCGGGAGCAGCCCGAGGAAGCCCCCGCTGTCTGATCGCGTAACTTGTGCGGCGTCGGCGGGGTGGCCAGCGCGCGCTTGATCGCCCGGTCATAGCGCTCCTGGGCGCCGGGTTCGTCTTCGGGGAGAGGTTTATCTATCATGGTGCCCCGAAGGGGTTTGCCAACAATGCCGACGCTGCACTCAAACCCACCAAAGCCGAGGGGGCCGGAAGTGCGTCCTTCATCTCCTGTGCCATAGCGATGATGAGACTCTCACCGTTATCGAACAACATTCTGGCGTCCGGCTCCGATAACACAATTCTTGGATGGGCGATGGGATTGCGATAGTCATCCTTCATCTGCTCGATTTCGGCAATCACCTTGTCGCTGGGCACGAGGTCAGTCTTCGGCGTCGCCGCCGTCTGGGCGGCCTTGAGAGCCTTAAGATACTCGTTCCAGCTATTGAGGGTGGTTTTCTTGGGCGGCGCAACACCGCACGCTTGTTGATAGTAACCCTCTATCGTCCCCTCCACGGCGCGCGCGACGTGGAACCCGGATGCCGACAACAGGCTGAACGCTAGACAACGTCCCGCCGCGCGCCAGTCCTCCTTGGTCTTTTCGGGGATGACCATGGCAAGTTCGACGGGAAATGATTGATCCGCCGAATCGACCAATCGCGCCGTGTCAAATATCCCGCGTTGTGGAACCCTATAGGCCGCCATTTCGCGCATTTCCTCGCGAAAGACTGTCTCAAACTCTGTGAGCGCCGTCGTGATAGAATGGACCTCCCAGCTTAGTATTTTTTCGTCGTTGGGGGATGGCACTTTCCATCCAAGCTTCCCATCGGCGCCAGGTTGCGTGAATTTCTTGTTCAGAATTTCCATGATCGCGTCGCGCAAGCGCACGGCGCACATTTTCGACACCGTCAGTTCGGCCGGTTCACCCTTGACCAGGGAGTCGACAACGCCGTGCGAACGCCACAGAGGCCAAAACACCTCATCCGGCGGCATCTCAAACTTCCAGTTCTTTAGCTGCTGAAGCGTCTCGCCCAGCGCGAAAAACTCAAACGGATTGATGCGTTCCACGGCTAGCCTCTCCCCCCCGACTCGTTTGCGGGGCGGAAAAGATAGAACTTCAGCGCCGACCTGTCTCTCAGGGCGTGTCTCGAACACTTGTTCTCTCCGCTAAACGGAGGGAACCACACACTCAAACCAGCACCGGCCTGTCACGCTCGGCGATGGTGGGCGAGTCAGTCTGTTCCGTCAAGTATATAGTTCCCTCGGTAGAGCATGAACATAAGGAGAACATATAATTTGCATTTTGTCAAGTGCAAAATGCGCGGGGAGTTCAAATCCATCCGTATTGCCATCCGGAGCACGAGGGCCATCTCGAAAGCCAGGGCGTCGAGATCAAACTCAACGAGTGTGGCTGCCTACCGCAGGCCGAATGAGCCAGTGGTCAAATTGGACACTTCCCGTTTTCACCGCTGGTGGCGCCGGGGACCTCTTCGTGCGACCATATCGTCGCACGGCCAAAGCCGCTCGAGCCCAGCCCCGGCGGCGGTGCTTGGCGGGTCGCTTACGCTTCCTTCGTATCGGACGCCAAATGACAACCGACACGTTTGAAACGCATCGTCTTCGCCTCGCACCTCCCACTCTGCTTGATTTCGAGGAGAGCGCACAAATGTGGGGTGACGCGGAGGTCGCGCGCTATATTGGCGGAACGCCATCCACGCGCGGCGAGGCCTGGGGTCGGCTGCACCGCTACGTCGGACACTGGGCGCTGCTGGATTACGGTTACTGGACGGTCCGCGAACGCGCTTCGGATCGGTTCGTTGGCGAGGTCGGGTTCGCTGACTTTCGCCGCGGCCTCGGGCCCGCATTCGACGACCATCCGGAATGCGGCTGGGCGCTTGCCCCGTGGGCCCAGGGCAACGGTTTCGCCACGGAAGCCATCCTCGGCGCGCTAGACTGGGCGGTCCTGAATCTGCAAGCGGACCGAACCGTGTGCATGATCCATCCGGACAATCAGGCATCTTTCAAGGTGGCGGCCAAATGTGGCTTTCGACCGTTCGCCGAGTCCACAATGGAGGGCGCGCCGACGGTGCTTTGCGAGCGCGGATTATCGGCCTGAGCCAAGCGCTCCCCCCGAACAGCAACCTCGTTCGACGGCGAGCTAGTGCGGGGCGTGCGGCAGTTGCTGGAACTGCTTCACCCCATCCGAAACATCGTAATAGTCGCCCTTGTCGGCGACGAAGATATGGACCGCGAGGTGCGTGTCGGTCGGCGTGTCGAACGCGCCCATGGCAATGCCGATCCAGTCCAAGAAGAGCGGATCCCAAAACAGCGACGAGCCGCAAATCGCGCAGAAACCCCGGCGCGCCTTGTCCGAGGACTGATACCAGGAAACGTTCTGCTCTCCACGGATCGTCACCGCCGATCTTTGCACGTCGGTCGAGGCGAAGTAGTGCCCGGAGTGCTTTCGGCACTTGCCGCAGTGGCAGGCGTCGGGTCCGGGCAGATGGCCCTCGACCTCGAAAGTGATGGCGCCACACACGCAGGAACCCTTGTGCATACGAACCTCTCCACAGTTCAATGGTGCATCCCGGTTACCAAGCGGAGAGGCGGATGTCAGCCATGGGCTGCTTTGGGGTGCGTCGGCGCGGCGCGGGCGCCGTCGCATCATGCGGCGAGGCGGGTTAGGTTGAGCCCGGATGGAAACCTTCCCGGCCTTTTTCCCGCTCGCGGGCAAGCGCGTGGTCATCGCCGGCGAGGGCGAGCCGGCGCAGGCCAAGGCGCGGCTCTTCGAGGGCTCGCCGGCCGAGGTAGCGCGCCTGACCGGCGCGGCGGCCCTCGATCCGAACGCCTACGCCGGAGCGAGCCTGATCTTCGTGGCGAGTTTCGACCTCGAATTCTGCCAGAGCGCGGCGCGGGCGGCGCGGGCGGCGGGCGTCCCCCTGAACGTCGCCGATCATCCGGAACTATCGGACTTCCACACCCCGGCGATCGTCGATCGCGGCCAGGTGGTGGCGGCCGTCGGCACGGCCGGCGCCTCGCCGCTGCTCGCCTCGCTGCTGCGCGCCGAGGTGGAGGCGCGCATTCCCGAGGGCGCGGGGCGCATCGCCGCCCTGCTGGGAAGCCGGCGCGAGGCGGTCGGGCGGGCGTTTCCCGACCTCGCCCACCGGAGGGCGTTCCTGCGCGCCGTGCTGGCCGGACCGGCGGCCGCCGCGGCCGGCGCGGGCGACGAAGCACGCGCCTCGGCGCTGTTGGATGAGGCCATCGCCGGCGGCTGGTCCTGCCTGGGACGGGTGAGTGTCATAGAGGGCGCGGCGGCGCCCGACCTGATTTCGCTGCGCGCCGCGCGCGTCCTGGCGAGCGCCGATGTGGTGGTGTCGGGCGAGGACGCGCGGGTCCTGCTGGCCAACCACGCGCGCCGCGAGGCCGAGCGTCTGACGCCGCAGGCCGCCGGCGCCGAGGTTCTCGCCGATCTGGCCCTGGCCGGCCGTTGGGTGGCCATCGTCGGCGAGGCCGCCGATCCGACCCTCATCGCGGCGCTCGAGGGGCTGGGGGTCGCCGTCGAGACGCTCCGCGCCGCGCGGGCGTCGTGAGTCTGCTTTCCCCCGAAGATGTCGAGGCTGTCCTTCTCTCGCTGAAGGTGGCGGCGACGGCCACGGTGCTTGGCCTGCCCATCGCGCTCGCCACGGCCTACGCGCTGGCCCGCGGCCGTTTTCCTGGTCGTTCGCTGCTCGATGCGCTGACCCACCTGCCGCTCGTCCTGCCGCCGGTGGCCACGGGCTACGCGCTGCTGGTCCTGCTCGGCCCCCACGGCGTCCTCGGCCGGCCGCTGGAGGGGCTGGGCGTGGTGTTCGCCTTCCGCTGGACCGGCGCGGCGCTGGCGGCGGGCATCATGGCCTTTCCCTTGATGGTGCGCCCCATTCGCCTCTCCATCGAGGCCATCGACCGGGAGGTCGACGAAGCGGCTCGCACCCTGGGCGCCGGGCCGCTGGTGCGATTCTTCCGGGTCACCGTTCCCCTGGCCGGCCCCGGCCTCGCGGCCGGCGCGGTGCTGGGCTTCGCCAAGGCCCTGGGCGAGTTCGGGGCCACCATCACCTTCGTCGCCGCTATTCCCGGCGAAACCCTCACCCTGCCCACCGCCATCTACCAGTCCACCCAGACCCCCGGCGGCGAGGCCCGCGCCGTGGTGTTGTGCCTTATCGCCGCCGCCATCGCCGTCACGGCCGTTCTGGTCTCCGACGCCGTGAGCCGGGGCGTCGCCTCGCGGCGCTCAGCCCTCGATTGACCGCTTGTGCGTCTGCGGCAGCAGGAAGGGCAGGGTGACGACGCTCAAGCCCGTAAAGACGACCGGATACCAAAGGCCCGCATAGATGTTGCCCGTGGCGGTGACGATGGCGAAGGCGCTGACCGGCAGGAAACCGCCCACCCAGCCGGTGCCCACGTGATAGGGGAGCGATAGCGCGGTGTAGCGGATGCGAGTGGGAAAGAGCTCCACCAGGGCGGCGGCTTGAGGCCCGTAGAGCGCGGCGGCCGCGACCACGAAAATCATCAGCACCGCCAAGAGACCCCAGAAGTTCACTCCCGCCGGATCGGCCGTGAGGGGATAGCCCGCCGCCTTAAGGCCCGCGGCGATCCGCGCCTTGACGTCGTCGGCCGCCGCCTTGAGCGCCGGCGGCGGCAGACCCACGCCTTCGCGCGAGACGACGACCCGCCCCCCGATTTCGACCCGCGCCAGCGTCCCGGGCGGGGCGGCCTGGTTGTCGTAGGTGACGCCGGCGTTGGTGAGCGCGGTCTTGGCCAGGTCGCAGGAGGTGGCGAAGGTTCTCTTGCCGAGCACGTCGAACTGAAGCGAACAGCGGGCCGGATCGGCGATCACCACCACGGGGGTGCGAGCCTGCGCCGCCGCGAGGGCCGGATTGGCCAGCGGCGTCAGGGCGTGGAAGGCGGGGAAGAACGCCACGAGCGCCAGGGTCATTCCGGCCCACATCACCCACTTTCGGCCCACCTTGTCCGACAGCCACCCGAAGAAGACGTAAAGCGGGGCGCTCGCCAGGGTCATGGCCAGGAGAAGCTCGGCGCCCGTCGCCGGGGCCAGCTTCAAGAACCGTTCCAGAAACACCTGTTCGACATAGAAAAAGGTGGCGTACCACGCCGCTCCCTGGGCGCTCATCACGGCAAGCAGGGCGAGCAGCACGAGCTTCAGGTTCCTCCACCGGCCGAAGGCTTCGGCAAAGGGCGCCTTTGTCTGCGCGCCCTCCGCCTTGAGCCTGGCGAACGCCGGGCTCTCGGTCAGCTTCAGCCGCATCCAGATCGAGGCGATGAGCAAGACAGCCGAAAGCAGGAAGGGGAGCCGCCACCCGCCCAGCCAGCCTGGATCGGCAAACCGCGCCTCGCCCAGGCTCGACCGCGCCAGCACGATCACCGTCAGGGCGCCCAGGAGGCCCAGGGCCGCCGAGGTCTGGATCCAGCCGGTCATCAAGCCGCGCCTGGCCGGGGGCGAATGTTCGGCCACGAATATCGCCGCGCCGCCGTACTGGCCGCCCAGCGCGGTTCCCTGAATGATGCGCATCGCGATCAGCAGCAGGGGCGCCGCGGGACCGGCCTGGGCGTAGGTCGGCAGAAAGCCGATGGCCACGGTGGCGGCGCCCATCATGGTCACCGTGATCAGGAACGCGCCCTTTCGCCCGATCTCGTCGCCCACCCGGCCGAAAATCAGCGCCCCGATGGGCCGAAAGAAGAATCCCGCGCCGAACAGGCCCAGCGCGGCCAGGAGCCCGGACGTCGAATCCAGGGCGGTGAAGAAATTCTTGGCGATGATCGGCGTCAGGGCGCCGAAGACGAAGAAGTCGTACCACTCGAAGGTCGTGCCCAGCGTCGAGGCGGCCACCACGGTGCGCATGGAGGCTGGCGCCGCCCCGCTGATCGCCCCGTCCGCGTGCGTTTCCTTCACCCCGGGCCCCTCGCTAGAACGCGTTCTCGCCGGTTATGGCGCGGCCGAGAATCAGGGCGTGCACGTCGTGGGCGCCTTCATAGGTGTTGACGGTCTCCAGGTTGGCGGCGTGGCGCATCACATGGTACTCGCCGCTGATCCCGTTGCCGCCGTGGATGTCGCGCGCCGCTCGGGCGATCTCCAGCGCCTTGCCGCAATTGTTGCGCTTCATCAGGCTGATGGCTTCGGGAACCCAGGCGCCCTGATCGATCAGGCGCCCGAGCGCCAGCGCGCCTTCGTAGCCCAAAGCGATTTCGCTCATCATGTCGGCGAGCTTCTTCTGGACCAGTTGCCGCGCCCCAAGCGGCTTGCCGAACACCTGGCGGCTGGCGACATAGTCACGGCTGGCGTGCAGGCAGAACTCCGCCGCGCCCATCGCCCCCCAGGCGATTCCATAGCGCGCCTTGTTGAGGCACGAAAACGGGCCGCGCAGGCCGCTGACATCCGGCAGCAGGGCGCCCGTCGGCGCGAACACGTCGCAAAGGGAGATCTCCCCGGTGATCGAAGCGCGGAGGGAGAGCTTGTTCTCGATTTTGGGCGTGACGAAACCGTCGGCGCCCCGCTCGATCAGAAAGCCGCGGATGGCGCCGTCGAGCTTGGCCCACACCAGCGCGACATCGGCGATCGGCGAATTGGTGATCCACATCTTGGCGCCGTTGAGCACGAAGCCGCCGTCCACGGACTTGGCCACGGTGCGCATCGAGGCCGGATCGGATCCGCCGTCGGCTTCGGTGAGGCCAAAGCAGCCGATGATTTCGCCCCTGGCCATCCCCGGCAGCCAGCGCCGCCGCTGCTCCTCGGAGCCGAAGGCGTGGATCGGATACATGACCAGGGACGACTGTACGCTCATGGCCGAGCGATAGCCGCTGTCGACCGCCTCGATCTCCCTGGCGATCAGGCCATAGGCGACGTGGTTGACGCCCGCGCAGCCGTACTCCTCCGGCAGGGTCGGGCCGAGAAAACCCAGAGCGCCCATCTCGGTCATGATCTCGCGGTCGAACCGCTCCTCGGCGTAGGCGCTGACCACGCGCGGCAGGAGCTTTTCGCGAGCGTAGGCGCGCGCCGCCTCGCCGATCATCCGCTCTTCCTCGGAAAGCCTCGAGGCCAGATCGAGGGGATCGTCCCAGCGAAAGGTCTTTTGGCTGGCGCCGGTGTCGGGGGCCATGGCGAGGATCTCCCTTTGGCTCTCCACGCCTTATGACGCGGGCGCGGGGGAACGCAAAGCGCGACCCAAAGTGGTCTCATCGCCCCCACTTCCACCGGCGGGCGCTCCATGCCAATCTCGTCGCGGTTCGATCGACCCTGGGGGAGGTTTCAAATGAACATGAGTCAGCGCCTCGCGGCGGAATTCATCGGCACCCTGTGGCTGGTGTTGGGCGGTTGCGGCGCCGCGGTTCTGGACGCCGCCTATCCAGGTCTGGGCATCGGCTTTGCCGGCGTCGCCCTGGCCTTCGGTTTGACGGTGCTGACCATGGCCTATGCCGTCGGCCACGTCTCGGGCGCCCACTTCAACCCGGCGGTTACGATTGGCCTCTATGCGGGCGGGCGGTTTCCGATCAGGGACGTCTTACCCTACATCCTGGCGCAGGCGCTGGGCGCCATAGCCGGGGCCGGCATCCTTTATCTGATCGCCAACGGGACCGCCGGCTTCTCCATGGCGGGGGGCTTCGCCTCGAACGGCTTTGGCGAGCATTCGCCGGGTCACTATTCCCTGGCCGCTTGCGCGCTCGCCGAGGTCGCCATGACCTTCGGTTTCCTGTTCGTGATCCTGGGCTCGACGCACGGCAACGCGCCCAAGGGTTTCGCGCCCATCGCCATCGGCCTTTGCCTCACCCTGATTCACCTGATCAGCATCCCGGTGACCAACACCTCGGTGAACCCGGCCCGCAGCCTGGGCCCGGCGCTCTTCGAAGGCGGTTGGGCTATTCAGCAGCTATGGCTGTTCTGGACCGCGCCCTTCGTGGGGGCCGTCTTGGCCGGGATCGTCTACCGCCTGGTCGGCGGGACGGAAAATCCCACGCCGGTGGACGTGAGGGGCGACACCTAGCATGGCCGCCTCAGCCGGCCTGTGGCAGATTCCAGTGCAGCCAGACGGCGGTCAGGCGCAGGACGAAGCAAGCGGTCACGCCAAGGGCGGCCGCCCAGCGCGATGACAGGCCGGCCCGTTGGCCGACCACCAGGACCAGAGCGCCCGCCAACGCCGCGGTGGCGTAGATGTCGGTGCGCAACACGGCGGGAACCCTGCTGAGGAGCATGTCCCGAAGGACGCCGCCGCCGACGCCGGTCACCCCGCCCATGAGGACGGCCGCCAGAGCGTTTGTCCCCAGGGCGAGCGACTTCTCGGCCCCGGCGATGGCGAAAAGCGCCAGACCCCCGGCGTCCAGCGCGATCAGCACCTCGCCCGGAATCCGCCTGATGGCGTGGTAGAAGACGAAGGTGAGAAGACCGGCCGCGAAGGCGGTCAGTGGATAGCGCCAGTCGCGCAGCGCCTGCGGCGGGGGCGAGGCGATCAGCACATCGCGCATCATTCCGCCGCCGAGCGCGGTGACGAAGGAAATGACCATTACGCCGAACACGTCAAGGCGCGCGGCCATGGCCAAGGCCGCGCCTTCCACGGCAAAGACAGAGGTCCCTGCCAGATCGAGGACGAAGATCAGCCTTGCCGAACGCGGCGTCATCGCCGTTCCCCACAAAAGCCCACCGACGCTTTGTTCTGGCGTCCTAACGGCGAAGTGGACCATACCCAAGCCGGCGCCCTTTGGCGAAGCGGCGCGTTTGGCGGACTGGGAGGATCGTCGTGGAGATCAACGGAGTCGCCCACATCTTCATCACGGTCGGTGATTTCGACCGCTCGCGGGCCTTTTATCGTCAGTTGCTGCCGTTCCTGGGCCTCAAGCCGGTGATGGACGCCGCCGGGACCTATTATTGCGTCGGCGGGCGCACCGGTTTCGGCATTCGCTCCGCCTCCCGCGAACACGCCGGCGAACGCTTCGACCAGAGCCGCGTCGGCCTGCACCACGTCTGTTTTCGCGTGCGGGAACGCGATGAGGTCGACGAGGCGCACGCCTTCGCGGTGTCGATCGCGGCGAGCATCGTCCATGCGCCGAAAGACGATGAATGGGCGCCGGGCTACTATTCCGTGCTGTTCGAGGATCCCGACGGGGTGCGCCTCGAGATCAACCATGTCCCCGGGCAAGGCCTGCTCGCGCCCGGGGGTTCGGGCCACCTGGGCGGCGCGTGGAGCTGAGGCCGCGAAGCTGAAAGGCCCCAATACTGAAAGGCCCCAAATACTGAAAGGATCGGCATGAACGCCTCACCCGCCATCAGCGAGGCCGACGAACGCGCCCTGCTGGACTCCATCGACCGCTGGCTGGTCAAAAAGGTCGCGCCGGTGGCGGCCACCTTCGAGGAAGCCGACGACTATCCCCGCGAACTGGTCGCCGACATGTGCGAGATGGGCCTGTTTGGCGCGCTCATCGAACCCGAATACGGCGGACTGGGCCTCTCGGCCCTGACCTATTCGAAGATCGTGGCGCGCATTTCCGAAGAGTGGATGAGCCTCACCGGGTTTTTCAACAGCCATTTGATGATGGCGCTCATCGTCCAGAAATTCGGCACCCAGCGTCAGAAGGACCATTGGCTGCCCCGCTTCGCCACCGGCGAACTGCGCGGCGGCCTGGGTCTCACCGAGGCGGACGCCGGCACGGACCTGCAGGGCATCCGCGCCACGGCCACGCGCGAGGGCGACAACTACAAGGTCAACGGCGCCAAGCTGTGGATCACCAACGCCATCGAGGGCGATATCCTGGCCCTGCTGGTCAAGACCGATCCTGGGGCGCAGCCGCGTCACCGCGGCATGACCATGCTGATTGTCCCTACCCGCGATTCCGAGACGGGCGAGAGCCTGCCGGGCGTGCGCCGTGGCCGCAAACTGCCCAAGCTCGGCTATCGCGGCATCGACACCGGCGAGATCGCCTTCGAGGACTATCTGTGCGACGCCGAGCTTTGCCTGGTCGGCGGCGAGGAGGGCCAGGGATTTGTCATGGCCACCGGCGGCCTGGAGATCGGCCGGGTGAACGTGGCGGCGCGCGGCGTCGGGATCGCCCGCCGGGCGCTCAAGGAGTCGGTCGCCTACGCCCAGATCCGCAAGACCATGGGCAAGGCGATCGCCGAGCACCAGGCCATCCAGCTCAAGCTGGGGGAAATGGCCGCCAAGACCCGTGCGGCCGAACTGCTCGTCGAGGACGCCGCCCGGGCCTACGATACCGGCGCCCGTGTGGACCTGGAAGCGGGCATGGCCAAATGGTTCGCCACCGA
>Ga0182024_10017873_pt1 | contig 13261 bp, 11 predicted proteins | sample P32metaG_FD_120480 | JGI IMG/M metagenome (GOLD analysis project Ga0182024, IMG submission 120480) | Permafrost microbial communities from Stordalen Mire, Sweden - P3-2 metaG (Illumina Assembly) | ecosystem: Environmental > Terrestrial > Soil > Wetlands > Permafrost | place: Sweden: Stordalen...
AAGCGAGCGCCTTTGGGCCTTCTCGGCTCGTCGCGACCTCGGATCTGATTTCCGCGTTCAACCATATTCCCTACGGAAGTTCCGTCTGCGTCAATCCAAGCGATTTTTATACCATTCCGAGCCTTCGCTATATCGATATATACGTGACGCGCCGAAACCTCCAGTTCTCTGATCGTTGCACGCCGGAAACGTACGCGATCAGACCAAAATTTGTCGGCGTGGTCTCGGGGTCGGATTTTGCCACCGATTGGGGTAATCAGACGTTAAGTTATATAAAACATACGAATCCCATTCCTAGCCCGCCGCTTCCCCCGAACGCTTCCCTTGTAGAGGAGATGGATGCGCTGAGCATCGTGAAATGGCGATGATCGGCTCGCTAGAAGAAGAGATAAGCGTTGGCATACCATGATTCCCATATGCCGAAGAGTATGGAATAGCAGCATAGCCAAGTTGCCCACCGAGGCATTCCCTCGCGTGCCGCAAGAGCCATGAGGATGAAAATGAACGGTTCGAAGTCCAGCGCGTGACGCATGCCTGCTTGCGAACCGCCTGCCGTATAGTAGAGGAATGACGGGGCGGCCGCCAGTATAGTCGCGGCCCATAGCAGGGTGCGCGTGCGACTCTTCGGCGCGAAGAATGCAAGTGCGAGGGCGGGGCTAGTCCATGTTAGGGCTATGCCTTCTACGTCGAACTTAAGGAACGGAGGGCGGACTTCTCGCAGATACAGAACGAATTGAGGCGGACGCATGAAGAACGCATACACTTGGTATGGAATATAACTGAGGCGGAACGGAGATCCGGGCTGGTTTCCGTGCTGATAACCGTCCATGATTTGATAAAAGAGCGCGTATCCCGCGTCGTATGGAACTCCCCAGCGTGCCTCATTGTAGGCCGTCCAAAGCAATACGAAGGGGGCGAGCGTCGCCGCGAAGACGGAAAGCACGCGTCGGCGCTGCTCTTTGTTCGAATCGATCGCAAGCCATGCGGCGTATACCGGGATCGCAAGCACGAGCGGGAAGCGCGAGCCGGCCGCGCAGGCCGCATAAACGGCGATAAGCCAAGGGCGTCGGCCGACTAGAAGTTCATGAAGCGCCAAAAGCGTGAACGCGACGGCGCATACGTGTGCGAGTTCCCAAACGCATCCGAGGGTCGCGCACCAAAAGAGATCCGTTCCAAAGAGAAGGAAGCCGCAGAGCAATAGCCTTGTTCCCGGCGCTATTTTGAAATGCTTGGCGATTTCCCAACCTGTCCCAACGGAAACCGCCGCTAGTATCGCCGATAGCAGCGCTTGATTTGCCGAAAGGCCGCGGAGCGCGACCAGCGGCATCATGAGGATTGCCGGGAGCGGACCTTCTATGACATAGTTTTTGCCTTGGTACGGGAGCGCGTCGACATCCATGTACGAGGCGGGTTGCTCGATCCAAATGCGGCCGCGGCGGAACGCGTCTGCTAAATAGACGTAATTATTATGCGCCATATGGGGAGCGCCCACGCGTACGGCAATGTCGATGATCGCGAGCGTCAGGACGCCTATGACGAAAGCCGGATTGATTCTCGCTAAAGCTAAATAGGAGGATAGAACGTTTGCCAAAACCATACTCCCCATGAGCCTACGAGCGCCGAGTACGCGCATAGTAGTTTTTCAAGCGACGACATGCCCTTTCGAACTGCAAGCAACAGTAATACAAAAAGAAAAGGCTCGAAGTCCAGTGCGTGCCGCATGCCGAATTGGCTATATCCGTTGGCGAAATAAAGGAGGTTCGGAAGCGCGGTCAGCAATGTCGCCGCCCAAAGCGCGACGACCCAACGTCGAGGGTTGCGCGCACGGAATGCGATGAGCAGTGCCGGGCTCGTCCAGGTCAGGGCAAGACCGGAAAGCGGAGCTATGACGTATGGGTAGATTGGACGGAATTGCGGCGGCCTGAGGAAGAAGGAAAACATTTCGTAACCGAGATGCTCCAGCCCAAAGGGAGAGCCGGCGGGCCCTCCTTGCCGGTAGAAGCCTGCGTATCCTATGTCGTATGGGAGATGCCAACGCGCTTCGTTGTATGCGATCGATAAGAGCGCGAACGGTACGAGCGTTGCTCCAAAGACAAGCAAGGATCTGCTTCGCGATTGGATTTCCGGATCGCTTGCCAGCAGAACAGCATAGATAGGGATCGCAGCCAAGAGGGAAAAACGCGACTGAGCCGCGCAGACCGCGTAGATCGCGACGAGCCATGGGCGTCGTTTCCCCAATAATTCAAGGAGAGCCAAGAGCGTGAAAGCGACGGCGCTTACATGTGCGATCAGCCAAACGCCTCCGTTCATCGCGCACCAGAAGAGGTCGGTTCCCAGCAAGAAAAAGCCGCACGCGAGCGTGCGTGTGATCGGCGAGAGTTCCAAACGTCGGGCGATCTCCCAAGCCGTTCCGGTCGCAATGCCGGCGAGGATCGTCGCTAGCAGCGTTTGGTTTGCGGAAAGGCCTTGGAGCGCAACGAGCGGCAGGAGCGCAATCGCGGGGAAAGGCGCTTCGATGACGTAGTATTTTCCGCCGTATACGAATGCATCGACGAACGGATTGGGCCCGTGAACCCAAAGGCGACCGTGCAAAAGCGCGTCGGCTAAGATTACATAATTGTTATATTCTGTTGCCCGTAGACGTGAGACGAGAGCGATGATTACGAACGTGATCAAGCCGACAAGAACAGCACTGAAGTCGGATTTTTTTGTTGTGGTCATCCGAGTTTTGCCGCTCCCTTAGGCTTTATACCGGTAAAATTATTTCCAGCTCGGCGGAACCCTGCCGCACGCGCGCCGCGGTTTGGTTCCCGGACTCGTGAATGCCGCGACCTATTTTAGGAAGTCGGCGTAAAACCGCGTTGGGTCGTGCCCAAAATATCCATGCCGTCCATAATGATGAACCGAATTATCGGCGGTTCGTAGGGCTCGACAAGAGCATGCAAATACGACAGCGGATCGGTCATGTAGTAGTAGGGAGAAGCGTCTTACCCCTGGACCTGCGCTTGAAAACACCGAAGAGATGGTAAATATCTCCCCTTTGGACCTTATTCTATAAGGCCGCAAGTCCCAAAACGGCGCCCTTGCTCCGTGCTACACTTAAGCGTGCTTGCTTTTCATTCAGCTATGCGCTTTGCTCGTCGACATAGCGTAGGCGTTACGTGCATAATCATATTCATCGCATGCATCATCGGAGCGATCACGCGTATTACCCCGCTGACGCATTACGCCCAATTTGATCTAGATGCCGCGCGCGACGCATATATCTATGCCATGATGAGAACCGGGCATATCTCTCCAAACGTATATATCGATCGCGGACACGACGCCATGGGATATGCAACGGTTTGGAAGGGATCATGGCCGACTTTGGGTCCGGTTATCCCAACCGGATGGTTGCCGCTCCATTTGCCCCCGCTGTATTATTATCTCGTTTTCCCATTCACGTTTCTAGGCCCGAATCCGACGTGGGCGGCACTCCCCGACGCGCTTTTTTCGTTCCTTACCATTCCCCTCGTGATGCTCATCGCTTATCGCCTCCTCAGAGGCTCGCCGCATTCGCGCCGTATTTTTCTCGCAGCTGCGGCGGGCCTTTGGCAAAGCCTTCTGTTTACCGAAATCGCCGAGGGATCAATGGCATGGAACCCTAGCTCAATCCCTTTTTTCTCGCTGTTGTTCGCATTGGTTTCCGCGAGCGTCGTTCAACGCGCGAAATTGGATCGGGTAGCCCTCTTATTATGGGGCTTGCTTGGGTTCCTATTAGCGATTTTAGTCAGCTTACACGGACAAACGCTTTATACGATGCCCTTTGTTTTCATCGCCGTATGCGTTGCCTTTATTACTCGCACGGCTATCCGTAATGGTAAAGCGTACGCAGGAAAGGCATGCGCATTGATTGCCGTCTCTCTGCTCGTCGCCGCAGCCTGCCTTACGCCGTACTGGTACGGAGAATCGCGAACGCATTGGCAAAATACCAAAGCAATTGTTGGATTTCCGGCCCTACGCGCGGAAATAATCTCCACGCCGGACAAAATGCGCAACATGTTGAGATCCTACAGATGGCTTGGAACGGAAGAATATTTTATCGGATCGAACGCTCTCGGGCAAGTAGCCGCTCTTATCTTCTTACTTTGTATCATACCCTTATCTTTAATGACTTTTCGCGGAGATCGTATTTTATTAAGCGTCTTACTATCCACATGGATAATGTATTTCATCGCAATAATGTCCCAGCCGCCGTACGATATACGCTTTCGCTTACTTATTTCCGCAATGCCGCTCTTTCTCTCGATTTCATGCGCTGCATTTCTTAACTATAATACGTTCCTAGGGCGCTTAACCGGTTGCCTTTTAGCTCTTGGGATTCTCATCTCCATGGCGTGCAATCTCTCCGAAGATACATTATTTCTGCGTGATCGATTGGGCCCGTCCCGCTTTGCCGCCGTTTCAGACGTTATCACCGCTTTTAGGCATATCCCTCAGGGTTCCGATGTTTGCGATTTACGACTATCGACCATCACGCCGGATCGTTATATCGACGAGTATGTGACTCGCCGAAATCTTCAGCTCTCCACACAGTGTCGTCCCGGCGGTTACGCGATCGTTCCGATATTCATAGGGTCGGCGCCGGGAATGGCCGGGATGCTTCAAGACTATATGCCGGATAATTCCGATTACGAAAATCTTCCAATCAAGTTCGGGGGCTTGATTGCGGGGCCGGCCGTACCGGAGAACGCCCGCATCCTTGAGAAAACCGATGCCCTTATCCTTTCCTATATCCCGTGTGCTCCATCGCTCCCCAATCTCCCTACGCATATCCAGAAACAACGAGCTATAGCGACGGCTCGCCCAATCGAGCAACCGACGACATGCCCGGAAAAATAACGAAACCGCAGAAGAACCGTTGAAATTATTTCCTACTCGGCGGAACGTTGCCGCACGCGCGCCGCGGTTTGGTTCCCGGACTCGTTCATGCCGCGACCTATTTTAGTAAGTCGGCGTAAAACCGCTTTGGGTCGTTGTATATCCAGATTTCGGCGGCCTCGCATGTTTTTATCGTATCCGGCTTGCCGTAACGCCTGATCACGCCCAAAGTATCCATGCCGTCCATAATGATGAACCGATATATCGGCGGTTCGTAGGGCTCGACAAGACCATGCATATACGAGAGCGGATCGGTCATGTAGTAGTAGGGAGAAGCGTCATACCCCTGGACTTGCTGGACTTGCAATTTCCAATGCGAGGCAATCGTCAACGGACGCGCATGCCAATAGGTCGCAACTCCGGCTTTAAGGCCGTAGCGCGCTTGCAAAGCATCCAGACAGGGCGCGTACTTTGGTCTCCAAGTAACCGATCCGGGCGCAAACGCGGCGCTTGCCGCTATATGAACGCAGGCAAAAAAGATGAGGACGCCCGGTACTAGATAGCGGCTCGCCGATGCGCCGCCGCGGGCGACAATGAAAGGAACCCCCATGAAGAAAAAAAGCTCGTCGTAACGAAAAGATGTAACGCTGAAGTTATTATACCCGTAAAATGCTATTATGACGTAGCACGAAGCGAGCGCTGAGAGGCTCATGTACAGCCAGATAAACAAGCCGGATCGGTTTACGCCATTGTCAGTTTTTGGCTGCCTAATAACGCTGAGAGGATACATGCAGAAAAAAATCAGCGGGATGATAACGCAAACGGCGCTAAACACGTGCCCGTGGAAAAAAAACGCAACGTCGCTTAGGAACTTCGGCGCGCGCACCGTCATATCTTCATAAAATTGCGATGGAGGATGCTCAAGAAACGGCATATGCGTGATAAAGCGTTCGAGGAAACGGGCGGTGAGAAAACTTTCCGCTACTATTCCGAAGATCAAAAACGCGCGCAGACGTATCGGCGCGATAAACAAGCTCATGAGCGCCAAGCCAGCGCTTACAGGGGCAAGAAATTCAGTCCAAAGCAGCCTATCCGAGAGCAATGCAAGCGCAGCCAAGAGATACAGCACGACTGCCTCGGTATGTCGCCAGCGCTCTAGGAGCATGCATATTAAACAAGTCGATGCTAACGCCGCGAGCAATGGGCCGCCATGGGAATTCGGGAACAGAAAAAAACAACGTAGGCAAGTCGCCCTATCCCAATTCCCTTCATCAAATGCCGTAGAGGTCGCGGCGTCGACGAGAAACAGTCCCGCTAATATCCCCTCTGAAAGGAAAACAGCCGAAAAGAAATTGCCTTTCGATATAAGGGCGGCGAACCAGCCGCAGACGTAACTCAAACCGAGAAACATGACGAACGCAAACGCGAACATCGCCCATCCGTAACCGCCCAGAACCATCTGAAAAATTCCATACGCGACGATATCGGGGAAAATGCTCGGGACGTGAGCCAATAGGAAAGTCGACCAAGCATAACTATGGTGGAGCACATCCCACGTGAAATCCGCCAATACTAGCGCGTCCGCTTGCATTTGGGCTGCTATGAACCCAGGAAATTGCGATACGGCTAGGATCACGGGGAACGCGAAGACGACCGATGCGAGTACCTTTGCCGGGAGCGAACGCAATACTTTAGAAAACACCGGGTCGTCCGTTTAACGTAACGGTTTCCATGGTCTCCGATATCGTAATACCTGCGGAGGAATTTCTTGTAGTCCAAAATACCTATAATGCATGTAATTTTGGGGCAAAATGCCCTAACGTCGCCGTCAACCCGGCCGGCACTTGATTATCTTCGGCGGTAGGAAGCCTTGTCAGGTGAAAGAAGGGAAGCCGGGATGCCTTTTTTGTTTGGCTCGCATGATGCAAGTCGGGATGGGCCGACGGAGAATGAGGAAACGCCGTTTTTGCTGGCGGCGATCGCTCTGGCGGGGACTTGGGCCCTTACCTCGGCGGCCCTCAACCTTCCGAATTGCGGAGCGGAACCGTTATTGCAATGTTCCTCAAGCAACTACAATCATGTGCATCCGTGGCTGACGGCGTTGCTGCTTATCGGATTGATCGACGCGTTTCTGGTAGTACGGGCCGTGCGCTTCGGGGGCTGGTTTACTCTCTTGTATGCGGTGATTGCGGGTATTGCCGATCGCCTTATACGAGATTCGATGTTCTATGTGAGCGACGTTATCGATGCGACGCGGGAGGCCCTGGGCGTGCTCTTCTCAGGGCACAACCCTTATCTCCATGTTTTCGTGACTACGCGTCCGCCTTATTCGCCCTTTCCTTACTTACCTGGAGAACTGCTTTTGTACGGCATTCCGTATGCGCTTTTTCACTCAATTGATGCGGTCGATCGTGTTGTCGGGATAGCAACCGTTTTTCTCATCGCCGCGCTTGCGCCGATCATCGGCACGGGGCGCGCATCCTTATATACCGCGCTCTATGCGACCTTTGGTCTCGCGGCTTCCACCGCGGTTGACGGGACCAATGACGGCGGTTTAGCGTTTCTCCTAGTCGGCAGCGGCGTGTTGCTTGCATGGAGCGAATTCGCGCGCACGAAAATGGCATCGCCCGCGGTAGCGTCCGGTTGCTTTTTCGCCGGTTCCGCGTTTTTCGCATGGGCGCTTCTTTTTAAAGCGTTCTCATGGCCGTACTTGCCGTTCGTCGCGGCGTACCTTTTTCGAACCGATCCCGCCGCGGCGCGCCGATTTCTCACGACGGTCGGCGTTCTTTGCGTCGCCTTCACGGCTCCGTTCCTAGTCTTCTCGCCCGGCGGATTCATGACGAACGTGTATCATGGTTTCGTGTTCCACGGAGCTTATTATTACGGCATGAACGTCTGGACGGGCCTGCTCTTCTCCGGCGTGCCGTTGGACCCTCGTTCGGCGCTTGTTTCGTATTCGTTCGCGATCATCGTTCTTAGCTTGATTATCGAGTTGTTGCTGTATCCGAGCCGTTCTTTGGGTGGGGCGTTTTTACGCGGCACGGCCGTGATCGTAACGGCGCTTCTCCTGGCGCATTTCTCAACGTCTTCATACTATACGTTCGCCGCCACGATGTTCATAGCGGCGTTAGGGCTAATGCCGGTCGTACGTCGCGAGCAGCCCGTCTCATGAGTGCCCGCTTGCGTATCGCCTTATGCGGTTTAGCGATGTGCTGGGCCCTTGCGTATGTCTTTTTACGTTCGTCCGCCTACGCCGCTTCCGGAGAAGTCTTCATCATCCCGATCGAGGGAACGGTGGATGAAGGTATGGCGCACTTGGTTGTTCGGGCCGTTGAGGATGCGAACGCGTCGCATGCTCGTGCGGTCGTGTTGGATATCAACACGCCTGGAGGCTTGGTCTCCTCGGCATTTGAGATACGCGATGCGATGTTCCAGGCGCGAATGCCCACGCTCGCGTACGTTTCGCGTCGTGCGTTTTCCGCCGGAGCCCTCATCGCGTTGTCGGCGAGCAAGATCGTCATGGCGCCCGGCGCTAGCTTGGGCGCGGCGGAGCCGATTCCCAAGACGGTGAAAACCGTCTCGGCGCTACGCTCGGAGTTCGCTTCGACCGCCGCGCGCAACCATCGCGATCCGTCGCTAGCATCGGCTATGGTCGATGCGAACGCGCCGGCTCCCGCGTATAAAAAGGCCGGGGCCATTCTGAGCTTTACGGCCGACGAAGCGTTGCGGGCGCACTATGCCGATGCGATCGAGCCGAGTTTGGAAGACGCGCTGCGTTTCGCCGGGGTCGATGCATCGGCGCGACGCAGCCCCGGGTACACGCTGGCTGAAAAACTTGCGCGCTTCGCGACGAGTCCGGAAGTGAGCGGTTTGCTGCTTACCTTGGGTTTCATGGGGCTCTTGATCGAGATGCAGACGCTGCACGGCATCGCGGGGTTTATCGGCGTGAGTGCCTTGGCGCTGTTTTTCGGGACGCACGTCTACGCCGGATTTTCCGATACGCTGGTCATTGCGCTCGCTGTTTTGGGCCTCTGCGGCATTCTTTTTGAGCTGCACGTCATTCCCGGTAACGGTTTCTCCGGCGCCTTGGGGACGCTTGCGCTTCTCGCGGCGGTCGTGCTTGCGTTCGGAACGGAGCCGTTCTTCAATACGCTCGAGGCCTTGGGCATAGCGATTGTTCTTTGCGTCGCGGTGTTGTATGCGATGCTTAAAATATGGCCTACGAGCGCATTTTTTCGTCGTTTAACGTTGACCGACGCGCAAGGCGCCGGGTATGTTGCCGGGTCGGATTACGCGCGTCTGCTCGGAATCGTCGGGACCGCGTCGTCGTCGTTGCGGCCGGCGGGCGTTGCCGATCTGGCGGGGGAGCGCGTGGACGTGCTTACGGAGGGCGATTACATCGAAGCGGGAACGCCCGTTCGCGTGAGTCGAGTTGAAGGACGGCGAATTTTCGTCAAAGCGCTTCCGAAGGAGAAACCATAGTGGATTTTCTAGGCGTCGTCGTGATTTTCGCGGTTATCGTCGGTCTTTTTGTTTTTCTGTATTATTTTCCGTTGGGAATGTGGATTCGTACGATCGCCGCCGGCGTTCCGCTCTCGATCCTTGCGTTGATTCGCATGCGGTTGATCGGTATTCAACCGGGGGTGATCGTTACGAATCTGGTGCGTGCGCGAAAAGCCGGCTTGCCGTTGACGGTGGATCAAATGCAATCGCATTATCTGGCGGGGGGGAACGTCGAACGAGTCACGCTTGCGTTGATCGCCGCGCAACGCGCCGAGATTCCATTGGAATGGCAGCGCGCGGCCGCAATCGATTTGGCGGGTCGCGACGTGCTTGAAGCGTTGCAGACTTCGGTGAACCCGCGCGTCATCGAGACGCCCTTTTTCCAGGGCGTCGCGCAGAACGGCATTCAGCTTAACGTCAAAGCGCGCATCACGGTGCGTTCGAATTTGGATCGCTACGTGGGCGGCGCCGGAGAGCCTACGATCGTCGCGCGCATCGGCGAGGGCGTGGTTTCGGCGGTCGGCGCGGCGATCGATCACAAAGAAGTTTTGGAGTTTCCGGATCGCATTTCAAAAGCGGTGTTAGCGAAAGGATTGGATGCGGGCACCGCCTTTGAGATCGTCTCGATCGACATCGCCGATGTGGACGTGGGCAAGAATATCGGCGCGGAACTGCAGATGAGTCAGGCGGAAGCGGATCGCCGTATCGCGCAAGCCAAGGCGTCGGAGCGGCAGTACGCGGCGATGGCGTCCGAGCAGGAGCAGAAGGCGGAAACGCAAGCGATGCGTGCCAAGGTCACTGAGGCGGAGGCGCAGATTCCGCAAGCGATCGCGCAGGCGTTTCGCGAGGGGCATCTGGGAGTGATGGATTATTACCGACTCAATAATCTCAAAGCGGATACGGAGATGCGCGGTTCGATCGGGCAGGGAGTACTTGCGCAGGATCCCTCGTCCGTATCGCAAGCGCAGGCGCCGCCGTCCGCTCCCGACGCGAAGCTGTGAGATGATACAGTGCTTTATCGGAAGTCAGGAGCATTCAAGCGGCGCTTTGAAGTGTACAATGGTACATGAGGGGCGACGCTTGGATGGTCCTGGCTTTCGAGAAAGTGCTGTATGGATGAGCTGATCGGTTTACTTGCAGAGGCGGCGGCTTTGTCTCGGCGTGCAAGCGCGGAGTCAAAAGGCGCCGTGAAGCAAGCCGTGCCGCAACCGCAATCTCGCGCCCCGGCGCCCGCGGCGCCCGTAGCGCCCGTAGCGCCTGATTCGCATTCTGCGAAGGCTTTGCGTCAAGAGGCGCATCCTGTCGGCTTGACGGCGGCGTTTCACGAGCGTTCTTCGTTGTTGACGATGGTAGTCGCCGTTGAAGTACTTGGTCCGCCGCCGTCGCTGCGACCGCGGGAACGCCTTTGATCCATCTTCGAAATTCCACGCGTAAACATAAGATTGCTCTCCATAAGATCGAAAGAACGGCGCATAAGCTTCTTGCCGCTATCGGCGAGTCGGATGCCTCGCTGTCGATTTCGTTTGTAGGCGACGCGGCGATTCGACGTTTGAATCGCGAGTATCGCGGCAAGGACGGCGCGACCGACGTTTTAAGTTTCCCCATGTATGAGCGAAATGATCGGCGTCCCCGCGGGCAAGCGGCGGGCGAGCGTCTTCTCGGAGATATCGTCATCAGCGCGGATACGGCCGTACGGCAAAGCGCGGCTTACGATGCGACGCTTGCGCGTGAAATCGAGCGGTTGCTCATTCACGGCGTGTTGCATCTCATCGGGCACGATCACGAAAAACCCGCGCAACGGCGCCGCATGGAAGCGGAAGAACGTCGTTTGGCCGCGGCAATCGGGATGCCTTGGCCGTATTAAAGCAAAAATGAGATCAAGAAGTAGGGCGGGCGCTTATAGGCGAGAAATGAGCGTATCGTATGAAACGGCTTTTGATCGTACTGGTTGCGCTGTGGGGAACCAATTGCGTTTGTGCGTTCGCTCGCGAGCATAGCGAGCATAACAGGGAGGTCGGAAAAGACGACGTCCTGATTCAGGCATCCGGCGGTTGGCATTGGGTGGGTCATCAGCAGTCGGTCCGAACCTTCATAACTTGTTACGGTACGATGATCGAGATAGAACAGCACGACAAGGTACTGCATGGGGCGTCGTGCGAAGCGGCGCGCGCCTTTTTGCATGTGGGCGTGCAACGAGCGCTGAGCACGTACTCGTCGTTGGAAGGGCTCGGCGTGGTCAAGCTCGACGATGCCTACGCAATCGGCAAGTATGCGCTTGGGAAATGGACCGGCGAAGGGGGAACGAAAGGCAAGGCCGTTCTTTTGGATGACGGAGAGATGTGGCATGTGCTCACGTTTGGAAACTTTAGCGAACGAGAAGCGCGCGCGCGCGGCGTTCCTCGGGATATCCTCGGGATGCTCACGGCGGCGAAATAAGCGTAAGGAATAGCGAAGCTCACATTCATATGCGGCCTGCCAAGGTTCCCCCGCGCGTCAAGCGCGTGCAGGAGAGTCCGTTTTGGAGTTCGTTCCATCATGCGTTCGAGGGGATCATCTATGCGACGCGCACCGAGCGGAATATGCGCGTTCATCTCATTATTGCCGCCGCGGTGCTTTTCACGACGTTATATTTGCGTTTGGAGCGCGCATACGTCGCGATCATCTGCGTCACGGTCGGGCTCGTTTTGGCGATGGAGCTTTTCAATACCGCCGTCGAGGCGGTCGTCGATCTCATGACCGTTGCGCACCACCCGCTTGCCAAAATAGCCAAGGATGCGGCGGCAGGCGCGGTGCTTCTGGCGTCGCTCGCGGCGATATGCGTGGGGTACCTGGCCTTTTACGAGGGGTTGCAGCATGCGGGAGCGGCGGTGCGCGTCGCCCTGCTGCAGGTGCCGTTCAACGCCGTTTTGACGACCTTGGCCGTGGTCGTGATCGCCGTCGTTTTCGGCAAGGCGCTTGGGCGGCACGGCTCGACGCTGCGAGGCGGGATGGTCTCGGGCCATGCCGCGCTAGCCTTTGCTTGCGCCACGCTTATAGCGCTCCTCTCGCAGACTATCCTGGTTGGGCTCATCGCCCTTTTGCTAGCGCTTTTGGTTTGCCAAAGCCGGGTGGAAGGGGGGATTCACAGCTTCTTTGAGGTGTTTTTGGGCGGGTTGCTCGGGGTTCTGCTAAGTTTGGCCGTCTTTTTGCTCGTGCATGTACACGGCGGCAGCTCGCCCCCAAGCCTTCTGCCCCATGTGCTATAATGACCCCGCATTGAGAACCCATTCCCCGCGGCGCCTACAGCGCTTTATCGGAGGTCAGGACCATTCAAGCGGGCCGATGAAGTGTATTGTAATACATGATTCGGCTCGCTTGGGCGGTCATGGCCTTCGAGAAAGTGCTGTATCGCAGGCTCCGTGATGAACGCTTCCTTTGAGGTTTCCTGGCCGCAAATCGCTTCGCTCCTGATCTTGATTGCAGGTTCCGCGTTTTTCTCGGGATCGGAGGCGGCGTTGATCTCGATCTCCCGCTTGCATGCGCGTGCGATGGTCGAGCGCGGGGTTAAGGGGAGCGACGCGGTGTTGCGCCTCTTGGAAGATAGGAACCGCCTGCTAACCTCGATCCTCATCGGCAACACGGTCGTGTTGTTGGCGGCCGATTCGCTGGCGACGCTGTTGTTTGTTCAAGCGGGCGTTCCCAATGCGGCCGTGTGGTCCACGGTGATCATGGCGTCGTTGCTTCTCCTTTTCGGCGAGATCATGCCCAAAACGATCGCCGTCGCACATAACGAGCGATGGGCGGCGTATTTGGCGCCGTTGTTGGAACGGATCGCCTGGGTGATGGGGCCGGTCGTGTGGGGGTTTTTGGGAACGACCAACCTCTTCGTACGTCTGCTCGGGATTTCGTCGTCGCA
>Ga0182024_10017874_pt1 | contig 13260 bp, 9 predicted proteins | sample P32metaG_FD_120480 | JGI IMG/M metagenome (GOLD analysis project Ga0182024, IMG submission 120480) | Permafrost microbial communities from Stordalen Mire, Sweden - P3-2 metaG (Illumina Assembly) | ecosystem: Environmental > Terrestrial > Soil > Wetlands > Permafrost | place: Sweden: Stordalen...
AATATCGGGGCAGCGCTGTTTGGGATCGTCCTGCGGCAATGGTTCAAAGATAATTGGCGTGGTTACGCCCATCAGACTGCGAACACGCTCGGCGAATTCGAGAATGGTAATTTCATGCGGATTTCCCACGTTCGTCGGTTCGTGCTCGTCGGACATCATCAGGCGATAAATACCGTCGATGAGATCGGAGACATAGCAAAAACTGCGCGTCTGTTTTCCCGTGCCGTACACGGTGATGGGCTTTCCGGTCAGAGCTTGATGCACGAAATTCGGCAGCGCGCGGCCATCATTCAGGCGCATGCGCGGCCCATAGGTATTAAAAATACGGACGATGTGTGTATCGAGGTCCTTGGCGCGATGATAGGCCATGGTTATGGCTTCAGAGAAACGCTTGGCTTCGTCATAAACTCCGCGTGGGCCGACCGTATTCACATTGCCCCAATAGGTTTCCGGCTGCGGGCTGACATGCGGATCGCCGTAACACTCGGATGTGGACGCAAGAAAATATTTGGCTTTCTTCGCCAGCGCCAGGCCGAGAGTGTTGTGCGTTCCGAGGGAGCCTACTTTTAATGTTTGAATCGGGAGTTTCAGATAGTCGACCGGACTGGCCGGCGAAGCGAAGTGCAGGACGTAATCGACCGGGCCAGGAACGTCGATAAACTTGCTTACGTCATGCTGCATGATGCCAAATGGAGCGTTCTTCGGGAAATGGCGCAGGTTGGCAGGAGTGCCTGTAACCAGATTGTCGATCGCCAGAACTTCCCAGCCGCGGTCGAGGAGGTATTCGCAAAGGTGCGATCCGAGAAATCCAGCTCCCCCTGTGACTACCGCGCGCAAAGGACCAGCCTTCCGCTGCAAAAAGTTTCCTGATTTTTAATTTTCTTCATGATCTGCTATTCCCTCGAACAATCGAAAATCGTCCATAAACCGGAATTCATTGTATCCGCTGAAGTCTTCGCTACAAAGGGTAACTCAACGCCGGAAACGCCCGTTCGCAAATATGCGCGCGCGTCCCATATATTGGATTTTTCAATTGATTTGGCTATATTTGACCTCCAAAGGATGGCGGGTTACGATTTCCTTGCCGCCCAATGACAATGTCTCATCAACGAGTTTATTTGCTGCGATGCTGTCCGGCTTGCAAGAGCCTGGACGTCCGGCGTTCGCACCGGCGCGGATTATTTGAATTAATCGTTCTTCCGTTTGTATTGCTGCGTCCTTTTCGCTGCGAGGATTGCACCAAGCGACACTATAATTTCTTTTTTACCAGGGCTCTCCACGAACCCGAAGAAGGGACTCGCCGAAGTGCTTCAGGAGCGCGCGGTTAGTTGCGTGGTGCAGCCGGGCTACAAGGCGGAAATTTGACCGAGTTGAAATCTGGAAAGCGCCGCTGGCTGATTGGCGGCGGGATTTTTATCGCGCTTGCATTATTGGCTGCCACGGTATTCTTCACCGTCGGAAGATGGCTGGTCGTTGAAGATCCTCTCACGCACGCGGACGTAATTGTTGTGTTGAGCGGACGCATCCCGGAGCGCGCCGTGGAAGCCGCTCGAGTCTACAAAGCCGGATACGCGGACCAGATTTGGATTTCTCCGCCGATTTCTCCCGTGGAAGAATTAAAGGCCATGAACATTTCCTATCTGGGCGAAGATTTTTACAACGAAAAAGTTTTGATCGCGCAGGGAGTTCCACCCGATGCCATGCGGATTTTGGACCGGCCCGACGCGAACACAGAGGCGGAAGTCCGCCAAACCGTGGAGGAATTGCGCGCATTGAATTATCATTCCGTGATTATCGTGACATCGAAACCTCATACACGCCGTGTGCGCACGATCTGGCGTAAACTGGTCGGCTCCGAGCCGCGCATGATGGTCCATTACGCGGATGATGACCCCTACGATGGCGCACACTGGTGGCGCCACACTGTGGATGCGTTGGACGTGGTGCGAGAGACTTTGGGCCTACTTAACGCTTGGGCGGGATTCCCTCTGCGCCCGGCTCAGAACTGATCATGCAGCCCCGCGAGCGTAAACCAAGCGAACTCACGCAGCAGGTTATTCCTCTGCTTTTGTTGGGAATCGGCCTCGTGACCACAAATAATTCCGCGACCGTGATTGCCGATGAGGCGACCATACTGGGCGTTGCGGCGAGGCCGCTCCGCTCAACCCTAGCCGCGTTTTTTTCCGGCGCTGCAAGGCACGAACATCCTCCCCTCTACGATGTCCTGCTTCATTTCTGGTTGCAGGGGACGCAGGGAAACTTTGACTTTCTTCGGATTCCATCCATCCTGTTATTTATTACGGGACTTTTTCTTCTGGCGCGCGCCACGCGCCATTTCACGGGACCGAACGGCGGTTATGCGGTTATCTGGATAGGCGTTCTTTGGCCTTTCGGCTTTCACTTCGCGCGGTTGGCGGCATGGTATTCGTTTTCATTTTTTTTGGTTGCTGGGCTAACCCTCTCCTATTTCAGGTATCTGGAAGAACAAACAATTGGGCGTTGGGCCGCGCTATTTTTATTCAGTGCGGCTTTGTTGTGGACCGATTATTTTGGCTGGGCGATCCTCGCGTGTCTGGCGCTGGACCGGATGATTCGCCGGCGAAGTAAAGAACCGGCGGCATCTTCCCAAGTATTTCTTGGAACGGCCGTGCTTCTGATCGCCATTTTCGTTCCGCTCATTTCTCCGCTTCGTGCGGAACTCGCGCACGGAATGAATGCGCATACCGGTCCTGTTTCGATTCTTGCAAACATGGCATTTAACGTATTTTCGTTTTTCGTCAGCGAATCGATTGCCCCGTGGTTTTGGTGGATGAGCGTCCCTGTTGGCCTTGCAATCCTATTTTGTCTGACAATGGTGGCTTGGTGGCTGCCGATCCCTGCGCGACGACTGCTTGCGTATAGCGCGTTGCTAATTGTCGCCATGGCTTTGATCGGGGTTCTACAAACGAAGCATTTGCTTATGATTTCGCCCTGGGTTTTGTTGCCTGCGGGAATCGCGATCGAAACAACCAAGCCGCGCTGGGCCACCTTCGGATTGGCCGGAGCGCTTTTGGTGATCGGCGGTGCAGGCTGGTACGGCATTTATTCGAAACGATTTTATTCCGCGTCTCAGTTCGTCGAACCCTGGCAGGAAATTGCGGCTAACTCAGCCAATCAAATTAGCAGTGGCGCGACTGTAATTGCGGACCAACCGTCATTTTTGTTCTATCTCACCTATTATCTTCACCTGCCGCCACAGAACGGACCGTGGAGATTTGAAGGTTTGCTTCCTAATGCCGTAACGCATCCGCGGGTATTTTCTTCACAGGGCTGGCTCAATGCCGGGCATCCGACTTACGGAAAGATGGTCGTGATTCGGGCCGGCCGTGACCCCGGTGGGAACGAGCCTATCGATCAGGCGGTTAATCTTCTGGATCAGTCCTGCGGGTCCATATCGTCTCGCCTGCGCGTGCGCGACACAGGATATCTCTGGAAACAGCGATTTTTTCCAAACCTGGGTGACCCTCTCTGGAGAATTGAAATTCGCGAGTACGATTGCAATGCAACGAATTCGAAACAGATTTATCCGCTGCCATCCCAATAGACCCATTCGCCTACCGGTCTTTGTCTTCTACCTTTAAATTACTAATTCCATAGGGTTTAACCTTGCAAACTTGTAGTACGTCAGGTCCATTGCAGTGGTCGGGAGAATGTTTCAAACTGGTATTCGGAAGGGAGACTAGGATGGCGGCGATGTTTATCTTCGGTCTCTCTACCATGGCTTTTAAGCTTTTTCTCATTTACTACTGGCGGTCGGTGATCCGGTCTTAAGTTAGGCAATGTGTATGCAAATAAAGAGCATAGAGGTTGCGATTGACTAGTACCAGGAGTGCATCGGTTTAGTACGACACTACCATTGCGATGCACGACGGAATGAATGAAACTGTAGTCCTGAGGACGAAACGTAAATGATTGCGGTCGTCATATTAATAGTTTCGGTGGTCGCCTTCGCGCAGTTCTGGTTTTATTACTGGCGCGCGACCATTTCCGGGATTGCCGCACAGGCAATATCGGACCGAATCCGTGTGGCTGCAGGCATCACTCATGAATCGATTACCGCGCAGGATTTTCGTAGCATTTTAATTCTAAAAGACTTATCTCCAACTTTACGTGGTCCTAGCGGAAGCATGCTTACCATTCGCATGTATTACAATGCAATCGAGAAGATGGGGAAAATGGTGCCGGCGATGGCTGGCTGGGCGAATACCGAGATGGCGACCTGCTCACGTTATCTGGCGGTCCAGATGGATCGACACCTGCAGCGCAACATTCTATGCGCCGCGCAAGTTCGCGGAATGTAAGTCCAGTGGGCAGATCTAGTTGGGTAGGTCCCTGCTAGTAAGCCCACCGAAGTAGAATGCCCCCTGACGTATAACCAGCCCCTACCGCGATGAGCAAAACCAAATCGCCCTTCTTAAGGCGGCCTTGCTCCACTGCATCGCACAGCCCAAGAGGAATAGTGCCCGCCGTCGTATTTCCATAGCGATCGATATTCACCATGAGGCGATCGTCTTCCAGGTCAAGGCGCTCCTGCATGGCCCGAATGATGCGCATGTTGGCCTGATGAGGCACGACCAGTGCCAGGTCCTTGCTCGTGTATCCATTGCGCTCCAGCATTTCGCAGGCAAGGTCGGCCATGCGGCGCACCGCATATTTAAACACTTGCGCGCCTTCCTGGTGGACGCAATGCATTTTTTTGTCCACGGTTTCGTGCGAGGCGGGGTGAAGCGATCCACCTCCGGGCATAAAAAGATATTTTCCGCCAGAGCCATCCACTTCGTGAACAAAGTCAAGAATGCCTTCCTCTTCGCGATCCGTGTGTTCGAGCAGAACGGCGCCCGCGCCGTCTCCAAATAGAACGCACGTAGTGCGGTCTCCATAGTCGAGGATGGAAGTCATTACATCGCTTCCAATGATCAGCGCTTTCTTTTGAGTTCCAGCTCCCACAAATTGGGCGCCTACGGTAAGCGCGTAAAGAAATCCCGAACAGGCGGCCGATAAATCGAATCCCCAAGCGTGCTTGGCTTCCAGGTTGTTCTGAACGATGCATGCCGTCGCCGGAAACATCATGTCCGGTGTGACGCTGGCAACTACGATCAGGTCAATTTCCGAGGCCGGAACATTCTGCGCGGCAAGGACCCGACGCGCGGCAGCCGTCGCTAAGTCGGATGCGCCCACACCCTTTTCGACGACGTGGCGTTCACGGATTCCGGTGCGCTCTCGAATCCACGCATCGTCGGTATCCACCAGCTTCGCTAAATCCGCATTCGTCATCACTCGCGGCGGGACATAGCCGCTCACACCGATAATCTTTGTTAAAATACGTCTGGGCATTCCATCTCCATGTGGCTTGTTGATTTCGGTAAGAAGAACCGCGATTCTACGCAATCAAATGCAATGAAACAAGCCTCGTATGATGACCTCTTTGATTTGAGCATGGGCTGCCGGTCGAATGAGTATCAATCTCAACGCGAGAACTAATCGCGGCGGTCTTGCCGAGCATCGCCGCAACCGAGCAATATTCCCCCTCACTTAACTGAATGGCATGTTGCTCGGCCGTTTCTTCCAGAGCGCCGCGCAGCTTATAAAGAATTTCCAGTTTCGTCCAAACGCGGGGAGAATTTTCCGATCGTTCGCCGGACACTTCCACTTCGAGAGAATCCAGTTTCTGACGTTTTTTCGCAAAGATGGAAACGATATCTGTGGCTGTGCATGCTCCCAAAACGATCGGCAGGAGTTCCATGGGACGTGGCGCGCCGTTTGAGGCACGATCGGAATCCAAGGCCGCCAAATGGCCAGATGGCGATTGGGCGATAAAGCGTCCTTTATCCATCCACTGCACGCGAGCTGTATCCATGTATCACCCCTGATTCTCAGCATAGCAATGAAGATGGAGATTATCAGAGAGAATCGAGCGCGGGAACCGGTCTTCTCAAGAGGTTCTGATCTAGTGGAAAACTTCCGGTTCCTGGGCAACCGCTGGATTGAGGATGAGATGATTTGGCAATTCCCGCAAGCGGGAAATGAAAAGCTGCACTAATTCCGGATCGAATTGCGCTTGACCGCAGCGGTCTAGTTCCTGGAACGCTTCTTCGGGCGTTCTCGCCTTTTTGTAGGATCGCTCGGATGTAATCGTGTCATAGGCATCCGCTATGGCAATGATGCGTGCGCCCACGGGAATTTGGCTGCCGGTCAAGCCTTTTGGGTAGCCTGACCCGTCAAAGAATTCGTGATGGTGAGCGACCATTTCGCGTATTTTCTCAGTGCCAGGGAGCGGTTCGAGCAATTTGGCGCCGTATTCCACGTGGCGCTTCATGGTTTCCCACTCAACGGAATTCAGCGGACCGTTCTTGTTCAAAATCGATTCCACGATCCCGACTTTTCCCACATCATGAAACATCGCGCCCAGGCGAACCGCTTCCACCTCCGAACCCTTAAGGCCCATCGCTTCGGCAATCAATACCGCATACCCGGAAACCTTATGGGAGTGGCCCTGAGTAAATTGATCCTTGCCGTCCACGGCTAGGGCAAGGGAAGTGAGCGTATCGAGGACAATGGGAGGCAATGGCTCAAATTGCATAGGACCGCATGCCCCCTCGGCTTCGTTCGCCCTATGATGTTTAGAGTCTGTTTCCGTCTGCGAAAGCGCCTTGGCGAATTGCTCGACACGGCTATGGATTTCCACAAGGGCGTCCGGTCCTGTTGCGAACAAGCGCTTGAGCGCGACACCGAGATAGGCATCGAGCACGTCGCGCTTCCACTGCTTGCTATCGTCCAAATTGAATTGATCCGCCGTCGAAACAGCGTTGCCGCCCTGATGTTTGGACAGATACATCGAAGAGTCTGCAACCTGGATCAGTTCCTGCGGAGTGGAACCGTTTAGCGGAAAAGTGGCCACTCCAAAACTGGAAGTCACATTCTTCTCGCGCAACACGGGATCGAAACAAATCCATGATCGGAGTTTTCCCGCAAGTTGGTTGCTCTGCTCCATGTCCGTTTCGGGCATGAGAATGATGAACTCATCTCCGCCATACCGCGCCACCACGTCAGAACGGCGGCAGTTCAATTCCAGAATTTGCGCCACGCGTTGCAGCACCAGGTCGCCGTCCAGATGCCCGTAAAAATCATTTATAAACTTGAAACGGTCCAGATCCAACAACACGATGGAGAAAGAGCGCCCGGCGCGCGTCGAGCGTTTCCATTCTCCGGAAAGGGCTTCCATGAAGAAGCGATGAGTTTTCAGCCCAGTCATGCCGTCCGTAATGGCCTGTTCCTGAGCTTTTTGAAACGCCATGGCATTGTGCAAAGCGCCCGAAATAATATCCGCCAGGGTGCCGAGGAATAAGACTTCTTCCTGGGGAAAATCAGAGGTTTTGTCCGTCTCCACATACAGCACGCCATGCAATTGATCGGCGTACACAATGGGCAGGGCAATCGCGGAGTCGGAGCCCTCCAGCACAGGTTCGCCAGTGGAATACTCTGCATCGTAGCGCACCACAGACATCTGTCCCGTGCGCGCGACGTGTCCCACGATGTTGCCGTCGAATCTCAATCGACGCCCAAGAGCGCCTTTACGCCGGCCGGCCTCCGCCTGAATTACAATTTCCTTCGCGGAATAATCCAGCAGCCCGATTCCCACGTGCGAGTAATCGAGCGCATGGTCCAATTCCTCGGCGATTTTGGCCAGCATTTCATCCGGATTCAGTGTCGTAATAATATTGCGTGAAATACTATTGAATAGGGTCAAGCGGCGCGACTTGGCCCGCTCTTCTCGAAAGAGCCGCGCATTTTCGAGCGCAATGACGGCTTCACTTGCCAGCACGCGCATCATTTCCATGTGCCCGAAATCGAGCGAGCGCTCCTGGGGGCTTTGCAGAATCATGGCCCCAATGGGACGCTCGTACAGCAACAACGGCACGCCACAAAAACTGCCCTGTTGCGAATTAAGCGGCTCCAGCCCGAGCTTGCGCATTTCTTCTTCGCAATTTTCGCGGATCAAAATGGGCTGGCGTCCGCGCATTAAGTATTCAACCGTCTGATTGCCGCCAAACGGGCGGGATTTTTTAGGCAAAACCTCGCCATCGCGCACTTCCACTTCGTATTTGATTTCATTGCGTGTTGTGTCATGAAGCGCGACCAGGAAATGGCTGACGTCGAACAGCCGCTTTATTTCGCTCAAGATTGTATCGAACAGAGTGTCTGGATCCAGCGTGGAGCTGAGCGCCCGGCCGATTTCATTGAGCATGTGCAATTCTTGCGTACGCCGCGCGCTTTGCTGAACAAGGTAGCTATTTTCGACAGCCATTCCGATTTGATGGCCGAGCGCAAGAAGGAGACGCAATTCGGCCGCCGAAAAACGGCGCGACTCCGCTGTTCCCAGAAAGAGGACGCCGAACGCCTGTTCTTTCGCTTGCAGGCTGATACCGACTACGGTGCGCAAATTCTGGTTGGTGGCAAGCTGGCGGAAGCGGCGGAATGCCTCCTCGCCCTCCAGAGCCTCCCAGGAGGAGCTGCGCCCGAGGTCGCGAAAAACAACAAGGCCGCCCAGGCGCGAAACCATATCGACCAAATGGTCGTCGAGCCCTTCTTCATGCGCGATGGCGCAGAAATTTTCCGACAGGCCCACAGCCACGACGGAAGTGGGACCCTGTGCATGCCCATGATGCAGGAAAAGAGCGCCCGCCGGCATCCGAACAACGCTCAGAACGCGCTCCAGAGCTTGCGAAAGCATTTGCTGAATTTCAGGACCTACAAAACTGGAAGTGGCCAGGTTCACATTGGAAAGCGCCAACATGTTTTGTTCGACGCGGCGCTTTTCCTCTTCATATAGCCCCATGACCATCAGCATGGCAGCGAGCAACTGAGGGAGAATCTCCAGCGCTCGCAGCGAATTGGCGATGTGAGTCGTCGACAACATCTGCCCGATCAGTATCGCGCTCCAGGTGAGGAACGATATCGCCAAAAGCAGATCTGCAAATGTTTCGTGGCGCTGGGACTGCTCGTAAAATATCCAGGCGACTACGCCGAGTACCGCGGCTATGCCAAGTTGCGGCGAAATTTTGACTACATTCAAATATTTTGCAGTCGACCAAACAGCAAACACACAGCCCGCCGCGATTTGGGGTCGGACCCAAGCCTCGCGATTCGTATAGACCTGAGCAGTGCTCAAAAAGAGCAGTGCGGCCGCGGCCAGCAGCCATTCGTTGACAGCCGTCTGCCAGGGAGCCACGGAAACCCAAGGTTCCAGTGCTGGACTCAAGTAATGCAGCGCGAGCAGGCACCATCCGGCGCTCCAAAGCAAAAGGTATGCCTGGCGCCGTAAACTGTGCATGTAGGCGAAGAAACCCGAGGTCAATGCTGAGGCGGCCAGCAGAGTAATCGCTAGTATGCTTTCCGAAGTCATCGATTCCAATTCGTCTTTTCAAATCGCATTTCCGAATGGAGGAGAATGCGTTTACTGCCAACGTTAAAAAAAGAATTAAAGCTCAGACCAAGGCATCCAAGCAGATTGTTCTCCTCAGAATAGGGATATAGCCACGACAGAGATTTCACACCTCTTCCGACAATATTCGCCACTTTCGCGACTATAAGGACGTCCATCCTGCCGGTCAACGGTACTGGGGTACCAGACAGGAACAAGTTACGTGCGTGATCGGACACACGATTTTTGAACGGAAATTGGGCCTCGCACTTCTTTCGAACCCGAGTTTTGGTTGATGCTGCGCCTCGCCTTCCTTATCCGGTTCGGCTAAGATGAATTGTTTTCAATCACAGGAGAAACTGGCAGGAAGTATGTCCACGACTTCGAACGCACTGGGTGATCCGGCTGGAAAAATTCGCGTAAGGTTTGCGCCTTCGCCCACAGGTTATTTGCATGTGGGGGGCGCGCGCACGGCCCTGTTTAATTGGCTGTTTGCGCGCGGCCGGGGCGGCACGATGGTACTGCGAATTGAGGACACGGATATTGAGCGGAATCGTCCCGAACTCGTGGAAGGCATCCTGGATGGATTGCGATGGCTCGGCGTTGATTGGGATGAAGGCCCTTATTTTCAATCGCAGCGCCTGGATCTGCATCGTGAAGCGGCGTTCAAACTTGCCGCTTCGGGCGCCGCATATTATTGCGATTGTCCGCCGGAAAAATATGCGGGCGGGGATGCGGTTGAGGAAACAGAAGACGCGAAAAAGGAGCAGGGGCCGCGCCGCATCGCTCGATGCGCGTGCCGCGAAGGCAAACCGGGATTAAGCGCTTCAAATGCCGCAATACGCTTTCGCGTTCCGCTCGGCGGTGTCACTCGATTTCAAGATGCAGTATTTGGGCCGCGTGAAGTTTCCAACGATGAGATTGAAGATTTCGTTGTGCTGCGCTCGCCCAAGGATGGGCAAACGTATGGCGGGCCGACCTATCAATTAAGCGTCGTGGTGGACGACATCGACATGCGGATCACGCACGTGATTCGCGGCTCGGACCATATTTCCAACACGCCGAAGCAAGCGCTGCTCTATCTCGCGCTGGGCGCCACGCCTCCTATTTTTGCGCACGTGCCGCTCATACTTGGGCCGGATCGTACGCGTTTGTCCAAACGCCACGGAGCTACCAGCGTCGGCTCCTATTGTGACGAAGGGTTTCTGCCTGAAGCGTTTCGAAATTTTCTGGCGCTGCTCGGCTGGTCCATCGGCGACGCGGAATTTATGCGCACACCAGAAATTATCGAGAAATTTTCGCTCGAAGGGGTGAGCCGCACGAATGCCGTGTTTGACCGTCCGAAACTCGAATGGTTCAATGTACAGTATTTGCAGAAACTTCCAATCGACGAACTACTTCCCTACATTCAAGGCGAGCTGGAACGCGCCAAGCTGTGGCAGCCGGAATGGGCCGGAGAAAAGCGCGAGTGGTTTTCCAAGACGGTGGACTTGTTGCGTCCCCGCACACGCCTGCTGCCGGATTTTGTGACGTGGGCGCGCGCATTTTTCAGCGATACATTCGAGATCGATCCGGCAGCGCGCGAAAAATTCTGGAAAGACGAACGACTGGGTCCAATGCTGGGCAAACTGGCGGATGCGTGTGCGGCGCTGCCCGATTGGAATCATGACGCGTGCGACCATGCATTGCGCGAACTGGCTGCGGCCGAAGGCGTAAAGGCCGGCCTGCTGATCAACGCGACACGCGTGGCAATCGTCGGGCAAGCTGTTGCGCCGCCACTGTTTGAAACCATGCTGGTTTTGGGCCAGGATCGCGTAGTTAGCCGTCTGCGCCGTGCCGTGGAAATACTCGGCGCGCACTGATCCTGCATGCCATCTTTTCCTGAGAAATTAGTGTTGGGTGGAAGACTTCTCAGCAGTACCCGAGGAGAAAATATCTGTGTGTGCGGGCTTAGCAGGTGTATCCACAGCAGCGATTTCCAGTTCCGCCGTCACCGGAATTTTTGTGGGCGGCAGACAAGCATCTTGATTGCAGGCCTGGTATCCAACCGTGAGATTAATTTTTTGATGGCCGATCGGCGCAGTCCCATTCGTTCGCAGCTTCATTAAAACCGTAAACGATCCTTCATACACCCGAAGCGGCGTCTTCGAAAAACGAAACGCGCGCATCACGCCACGGGGATAGTTGGTTTCCACGACAAACAATCCTGGAGGAAGCTCCGCCGTCACCTTTGTCGGAATCAGATAATCCTCGGACGGCTGGTGCGCGTTGATGTGAAAGCCGGGAGAAACTTTTGCCACGACCGCAACCTCAAAGGCGTGGCCGCGCGGCACAGGCTGCAAGGAGACGTAGGCTTGCGGTTGCAGAACGCTGGCCGCCGCCGGAAACGGGTTGTCCTGCGCGGAGGCGCGCATGGAAATCATTGCAAGCGCCAGAAGAAAAAACCATACCGTCAGGCGCGAAACAAACTTGGCATCGCACTTTTTGGCGAAAATTATTCCGGGCGGCGAAATTTGCGAAATGCGGCGATGTGTTGAAATCATAAAAATTAAACCGTTACAGGGCTACCGAGCTGTTCGGTGAGGATGCGACCCATAAGTTGCATCAGCGTCTCGCCCGTCTTATCCAGAACGAACGAATTGGCCGCATCGGACCAGGAAAGTTTGAAACTGGTGGTCAGCGCGGAAATCCAAATCTGGCGCACCGGCGTGTTTGGGCTGATGACGAAGCGGGTATCATTCGCGTCCTCGAACTGGATTTCGAGTTTTCCGCTTCCGCCCTCGACTTCAAATCCGCGCTCGTCGCCTACTTCCTGCAGTCGCCGCATCAAAGATTCAAAAGCCGCATCGCATCGTTTTTGAAATACTTGTTCATCCATGGCAGAAACAGATTACCAGCGAAACACTCGCGCGAGCAAGGAGAGGGGGCGCATCTCAGAGAAACAACGCTCGAAGGACTGATTTTCGCAAGACGTGAGATTATTTTTTCAGGTAGGACACAGGCAGTTTCGTTTCCACAGACTTTCGACCCACTCGTCGTACTAGATATGCGCCCGCAGCGGGGCGCGAACACACAATGCGTTTGAGTTTGCGCCCCACAAAGTGGGCCGCAGCGCCATCATCCAGCGCGAGCGTTTGTGGCACGCTCCCTTTCGCCACAAACTCATGCACGGCAGGTCGGCGATCCGCTTCGCCATCGTAATGCGGACAGCAAGCCCCCGGCAGCCATCCCAAGCAGGGTAGCGGCGCGAGATGTTCCGCCCACGAATCGGTGACTCCCACGTCGAACCAGCAAATCGCGCCTGCGCTGACTCCTGCGAGGACAATGCCCGAATTCCACGCCTGGCGAAGAATGTTTGGCAACTGCCACTCGCGCCAAACGGCGAGCATGCTTTTTGTGTTTCCGCCCCCCACATAAATCATGTCTTGTGCGAGCAGGATTTCCCGCAAACGCGGCGTGCGCTCGAAAAAAGGAATGTGCGTTGGGCGGCACCGCTGCTTCGCGAATGTTGCGTAGAATTTCGCAATGTAAGTGGGCGCATCACCGGTAGCCGTGGGGAGAAAGCATATCGCGGGATTCGATTTGCGAGTTTGCGCGAGCGCGTATAATTCCAGCGCGGGATTTTCCGGCGCAATCGGAAAGCTGCTCCCTCCCATTGCGATGATCTGCCGTTTTATTTTTCCCGTGCTGTTTGTTTTTTTCATGGCTGGTGTTTTAGTGAAATTTATTTCACTCGTACCGCAGCGCTTCGACTGGATCGAGCCGCGCCGCTTTGACTGCCGGATAAATGCCAAAGAAAA
>Ga0182024_10017875_pt1 | contig 13260 bp, 12 predicted proteins | sample P32metaG_FD_120480 | JGI IMG/M metagenome (GOLD analysis project Ga0182024, IMG submission 120480) | Permafrost microbial communities from Stordalen Mire, Sweden - P3-2 metaG (Illumina Assembly) | ecosystem: Environmental > Terrestrial > Soil > Wetlands > Permafrost | place: Sweden: Stordalen...
CCACCGGCCAGCTTGGCGACCTGCGCCTCAAGCTCGGCGCGATCCTGGTCGTTCAAAGGACGGGCGCTGGTGATCTCCGCCTCCGTCAAGCCGGTCTGATCGTCGGCGACGGCGTGGTATTCGGTGAGGATCTCCTCCAGCTCGGCGAGACGCTGGTGGTCCATGATGACGGCAAGAAAGTTCCGCACCTGAGGGAACATGCCGATGCGCCCGGAGATTGCATCGAGCACCTTCAACTTCTGCTCGTTCGCGATCGAGGGGTTCATCAAAACTTCACGCAACTCGCGGCTGCCGGCGAGGGTTCCGCTGAAGTCGTTGAGCTGCTGCTGGGCCGCGGCGGTATCCAGATGGCTGGAGGTGGCGACGGCGGCAAAGGCGTGGGCGTAGCGCAGGGAAAGGACCGACATTAGTTGAGCCCTCCCTTCGAATCATCGCCGGTCAGCCGTCGCGCGAAGCTCTGGACGATCAGGCGGTCGGTCTCGGCGGTGACGACCAGCTTGTGCGCGGCCTGATCGATCGCAAGCTCGGCGGCGTACTGCTGAATCTGTCGCTGCGCCAAGGCTGTCGCGGCGGTAATCTCCTGCTCCGCGGCTGCCAGGATCTTCTGCTTTTCTTCTTCGACGCCGGACTTGATACGCTGCTCATCGAGAGCGGAGTCCTTTTCGGCCTGCGCACGGATCGCGGCGATCTGGCCATCCAGCTTGCTCAGCCGGTCTTCGACGCTGCTCAGTCGCGCACGCGCCTCTTCAGTCGCTGTTCGCGCATTCACCAAGTGCCTCTGGATGGCGGTGTTGCGATTGCGAAAGGTCTTCGGCAGGGTCTTGACCAGGAGCCAGCCCAGCAGCACGGCCAGAACAAGAAAATTTGCTACCGTGAACGCTGTCGCGGCCTGCTCTGCATTCATGCCCAGCTTCGCACCAAGCGCACGCACGGCAGGCGAATGGAGGTACTCGTCATTCTCATCCACTTCTTGCTTGTTCGCATCGGGCGTGCTCTGCTGTGCAGCGGGTGAGGCAGCTGGAGCCGCCTCTTGCGACCTTGCGTGGCGGACCGGCGCGAACAACAGCGCGGCCATCACCAGCGCAGGCAGAAGCCTCTTGATGCTAGAAATCTTCACTGCGCAACCTCCGTCTGACGAACGCCGCTCGGAAGCACCGCGTTGAGGATGCGCGAGCTCAACTCATCGCTCACGCTTATGATGTGGAGCCGCGCCTCCTGGGCACTCTGCTCGATCTCCTGCCGGGCCCCGCGAATGCGCTCCTGCGTTAGCTGCCGCACCTGTGCGAGGGCCGCATCGCGCTCGGCGTTCCACTGCTTCAGCTTCTGATCGCGCGCCTGAAATATTTCAGCCTTGGCAGCGCGCAGCTTGTCTTCATAAGCGGAGGTTTCGGCCTCGGCCGCGGCGATAGCACCACGAGCGCTCTCCTCTGCCCCGGAGGTACGCGCACGCCGCTCTGCCAGCACACGATCCAGCGGTCGACGCACCAGCAGACCGTAGGCTGCCACCAGCAAAATAAACAGGACAATTGTCGGCACGGAGCCGAGCACAAGTTCACCGAGTTGATGCAGTATCAGATCCATGAATGGGGTCGGCCAGAGCCGCTTGGAAGTCCTGTCGTCAGCTGTTTCACACAGCTAGATTGCTCCACAAAAACAAATGGTAAGTGGGTTATGGATGCTGAGTGATCGTACGAGGTACACCTAGTTTTAGCAAAGGGTTTATAAGGATGTCAAACCAAACCAAGTCGATAGCCGCCCACATTGGGCGATATTCGAACAGGATAATTTTTGGCAATAGCTTTTGACTTTGGCAACCAAAGGACTAAACTAGTCAGTACCACCCGGACCCTATTTTCTGGGTCACATAGGTCGCGTGATTGGGGACACCACCTCCGCTCCCCCTCAGGCGGCCTATGCTAGTTAACGAGCAATGCAGATTGAGGGCCAAACCCTCTAAGCGCGCTCCCAGAACCTCCTGTACCGGTTTAGCAGCGAGGCTGGCCCCCGCGCCGTGACATACGCCAGATTCCCTTCAAACGTCTTCTCATCCACGATTGCGCCAGCCTCCAGGGCAGCCATCACCGCGCCCTCCGACTGCGGCAGCCGGAACTTCCTCCGGATCAGCGGGTCCGCTACCAGCGCGGCATCGATCGCCGCCAGCAGGTGGTCCAACCCAAGCTTCTTCAGCCCTGAGACGGCGATGCTTCCCGGAGCCCCCATCGGCATCGCATGGTTGTCCTGCACCAGGTCGATCTTGTTCAGCACTTCGATCACTGGCTTGCCGGTCACGTCGAGCTCGCCCAGCACTTTCACCACCTGCGCCTTCTGCTCGTCCCCCATTGGGCTCGACGCGTCGCGAACATGCAGCAGCAGCTCGGCCCGCTCCACCTCTTCAAGCGTCGCGCGGAAGCTGGTCACCAGCGTATGCGGCAGGTTGCGGATAAATCCCACGGTGTCGGACAGCAGAATCTTCCGACGGGAAGGAAGCTGCAACTGCCGCAGCTTCGGGTCGAGCGTGGCAAACATGCGCGACGACTCCAGCACTCCGGCCTCGGTCAGCGCGTTGAACAGCGTGCTCTTGCCCGCGTTGGTGTAGCCGACCAGCGCGACAACCGGCACCGGCACAGCCTCGCGACGCTGCCGCTGCTGCCGGCGAATGCGCCGCACCGACTCCAACTGCTCCTTCACGTGGTCGATGCGCAGGTTGATCTTGCGACGATCGGTTTCGAGCTGCGTTTCGCCTGGCCCACGCGTTCCAATGCCGCCGCCCAGCTGAGACATTGCCTTGCCCCGCCCCGCCAGCCGCGGCAGTTGATACTCGAGCTGCGCCAACTCCACCTGCAACTGGCCCTCCCGAGTCCGCGCATGACGGGCAAAGATATCCAGAATCAGTTGCGTTCGGTCGATGACACGGCACGGCAATTTGGCTTCGAGATTGCGCAGTTGCGAGGGCGTCAGATCATGGTCGAAGAGAACGAGGTCCGCGCCAGTAGAAGCGATCACGCCTTCGATCTCTTCCAGCTTGCCCTGCCCCACCAGGGTCGCGGGATCGGGCCGTGGCCGGCGCTGGATCAACGTCGCGGCAATCTCCGCCCCAGCGCTGCGAGCAAGCTCTTCAAACTCGGCCAGGGATGCATCCCAGTCGAGATCGGCGGCTCGCTGCGGCTGGTCCGCTTCGCTATCGTCCAGCGCAGAGCCTGCCGCAACCGCTGCCGCACCGCGCGCCATGCGGGCAACCGAAGTCAGCTTTCGCCGCTCCCCGGTAAACTCCACCGCAACCAGAATGGCCCGCTCGGCTTGAGACCGGCGATTCGCTGCAGCCGCAGCCTCCTGCGCCGCGACAAGACTTCGTCTGTTTTGCTTTTCGGGTACGATCTTCTTCTCTTCGCTGGTCATTCGTTGATGCTTCGGGCGTTGACCATTCGCATGCGGGTCATTCGCGAGCCAATCCTAATGGCTTGGCGATCCCGCCGCCGTCTCATGACCCGGAACGCTGGCAGCAGCAGGATGTGCTCCCACCGGCTTACCCTCAAGCCGTGGCTCAGGATGCACTCCCGCACGACCGCTGACCACGGTAGAGATCGCATGCTTGAAGATCAGTTGCTCCTGGCTGTTGTTCTCCAGCAGGACCGAATACTTATCGAACGACCGAATCTTCCCCGTCAGCTTGACGCCGCTTACCAGGTAGATCGTGATCGGACTCTTATCTTTTCGCACTGTATTGAGAAAAGTATCCTGAATGTTCTGTGCCGGCTTTGATTCCATGGTGCCGATCTCCTTACTCGCTAAATTCATTCCAACAAAAGATTCCGCATACTCCCATCAGCTACAGTTCTGGATCCCGGACTTCAACAAATACTTAGTCCGCAGCCAAGACTGTCAACAATACGACCATCCACCGCAAATATCAACCTGCGCGACGATTGAGTTCGAATAACCCTCACCGTTCTGGGTTAGACGCACCTTAGCGCCCAACGAGAGTCTGCATCTTCAATATGGGCGATATACCATGACAGACGTGCCTACCAGCAACTCGCAACCCGTTCCGATGCTTGATTTTTCCCGCCAGTTTGCCGCCCTCCGGCAGGAGCTCCTGGATGCCATGGAGGCCGTCTGCGCCTCGCAACAATTCATTCTCGGCCCGCAGGTCGCCAGCTTCGAGCGGGCCGCCGCCACCGCCTGCGCCGCGCCCCACGCCATCGGTTGCGCCAGCGGCACCGACGCCATCTGGCTGGCCCTGGCGGCGGCAAACATTGGCCCTGGCGATGCCGTCATCACGACGCCGTTCAGCTTCTTCGCCAGCGTCAGCGCCATCCTGCGCTGCGGGGCCCGGCCTCTGTTGGCCGACATCGACCCCCGCACCTTCAACCTCTCCGCCGTGGCCACAGAAGAGGTCCTGCGCTCCTCCGCGGGCTCGGCGGGCGCAAAGGTCAAGGCGATTCTGCCAGTCCACCTCTACGGTCAGTGCGCGGACTGGGACGCCTTCACCGCGCTCAAGCAGCGTCACAACCTCCTGCTCGTCGAGGACGCGGCCCAGGCCTTCGGCGCCACCTGGAACGGCACACCGGCCGGTGCGCTGGGGGATGCCGCCGCCTTCAGCTTCTACCCCACAAAAAATCTAAGCGCGATGGGGGACGCCGGGCTGGTAACGACGCTCTCCGCTGCAATCGACGAACACGCCCGCGTACTCCGCGCCCATGGCATGCGCCGCCGCTACTACCACGACGAAATTGGCTGGAACTCGCGCCTCGATTCCCTGCAGGCGGCTGTACTCGAGGTCAAGCTCCGCTATCTGCCCGAATGGAACCAGCAGCGCCGCGACCACGCCGCCCGCTACGACCCGCTCTTCCGCGCCGCCAGCCTCACCGCCGCTTCGACCGCCGAAGGCATCGTGCTGCCCTTCACCGACCCACGCGCCGGCCATGTCTTCCATCAGTACGTCATCCGGGCACCGCGGCGCGACGCTCTGCGCCAGCACCTCACCGAGCGGCAGATCGGCAGCGAGATCTACTATCCTCTGCCGCTGCACCTGCAGACCAGCCTCGCTGGCCTGGGATACAAGCAGGGCGACTTCCCTGTCAGCGAAACAGCCGCAGCCGAGGTGCTCGCGCTGCCCATGTATCCCGAGCTGCGCGACGACGAGCAGCAGACTGTGGTCGACGCCATCGCGGCCTTTTACGCCTGAGCATCGATTCGGAGCTTAGCGCCGCTTCCTGTCCTTGTTCTCTTTTTTCTTCTCGGACTTTTTCTTTTCCGCGACCGGCTCCGGATGCGCCTCGCCGGGCGCAGTCGCACCTGGCTGCAACACGCGCCGGACCAGATTGCCCTCCAGCCGATAGGTCTTCAGGATCGTCTTGCCAGGCACCACCGCTCCGGTCACGGGATCGGGAACCACCGGGCCCGCATCCTGCGCCAACACCCTGTAGCTGAAGGTCGGCGCAGACAGCGTGGGAGTTTTGCTGTACGGATCGGTCGCCATCTTTATCTCGACCGGCAAATACCCTTCGATATTCTTGTCGCGGGAGCCCGTCTCGTATCTGTGTTTCTTCACGTTCCAGGTAAACACGCGCACCTGGTCGAAGTCATACGTCAGCCCCGCTTTATAAGGACTCATCACGGTTACATATTCGGGAATGTTCTTCTCGTCCTGCGGCACATCAGGGTCGTTCACGGTCGTCAGAACGTAGGCTCCGACGATGCGCTGGCCCTCCGAGTACCGTGTAATCGCATCCGGAGCATCGACATCCATCATCCGGCTGAAGAGCCAGCCCGTGTCTCCCTTGGAGTCGCGCACCAGCCACCAGTCTTCCATCACCGGCTCCTCTGGAGCTTCCGGCGGCGACTTCCCAGGGCCGGTTTTGACGCCCTTCCGAGCAGTTACCGCGGCAGGCGCAGGCTCGGCGCGCATCCCCGGCGGCAGCGGCTTCGAGAGCGTAGCGCGCTTCAGAAGCTTGAGTTTTTCGCCCTCCGCCAGCCGGTAAAACCGCTCCGTATCGCGTCCCGGACTTGCGTGCAGATAGACATCGTCGCGAACCACCCCCGAGGCAACCTCCGGGTCCGCCTGATGCTGCTTCTTCAAGGCCTCAAACTGATCGAAGATCGCCTGCGTGGCAACGACCTTCTCGTCGATCCAACCCTGCTCGCCCTTCTCCGTCTGCACTCGGAAAAAGCGACGCCCACGCTCGAGAACCTTCAGCTTCTCGCCATTTTCCACCGTCGCGGTGCGGTTCGACACGGCCGCCACCCGGTCCCGCAGAAACGTCTGCTTCGCCGTCACATACACATATTGCGCCGAAAGCGCTGGCCGCAGTCGCGAGCAGCCACCCATCGCAACCAGCAGGCACACCGACACCACCGCTAGCGCCGTGAGCCGCACTGCACTTCGCCGCCAGTCGAATTGTCGAAAACAGAAAAAAATAGCCGAAGAACTCCGCCGCAAAACAAACACCACTCAATCCATACTACCGGCCTTGTGGATAGCAGCAAAATTCCCACAGGATTCGGCGCTCCGTCCTGAAGGGAGCACCGCTGCTAGTGCGTCAGAGCGATCGCGGTGGCGCCGGCCGGATCCTGGTCGGTGGCCGCGCTGGTGGCCAGATCAAGCATGCCGGGAGTGGTGGCGTCGAAGCTGTACATGGACAGGTCCGGGGAGCCGCCAACCGCCGCCGCCAGCAGATACTTCCCTGTGCCGTCCAGCCCCAGCGACTGTACCCCGACGCCGCTCGCATAAGGAGACCCGCTCAACGGAGTCAGCGTCAGCCCTGCCGCGGTCGTTCCCGGGACAATCGTGAACCCCGAGATGGTTCCATCCGTCCGATTCGCCGCGTAAACGTAGGTCCCCGTACTGTCAAATTGAACGGTATACGTTCCCGACCCCGCAGCAAATGGCGATCCGGTCACGGCGACCAACGAGCCATTCACACCGATGCTGTACACAGCCACGCCGCCCTGCGTCCCGCTTCTCGCGATGTAGAGATACGCAGTCTTACTGTCGACGGCCAGTCCAAAGTCGGACGTGGTCGTCGTCGGCACCGGCAGATTCGTGCTGCTGACCGCTATCCCCGTGGTTGTGTTGAACGTAAAGATAGCGTCACCAGCCGTGCCCAGCGCGGCAAAGATCAATTGCCCATTCGGCGAGATGCGCACCGACGACGGCGTCCATGTCCCGGATAAGATGGGGTAGACGGCCGGCTTGTTCACAGAGTTGAGCGCCCCTGTCGTCGTGTTGATCTGAAATATATCCAACTGTTGCGTCGTCCCATCGAGCGCAATCAGCCACTGCCCATCCGGAGAGATCGTCATCGAGACCGCGTACACTCCGGCAGGCTTGGGGTTTGCCGTTGGGACCGTCAGCGATCCGTCTGAGTTGATCGCATAGAGGTAGATTCCGCCAACCGACCCTACATACAGAAAGGTGTTGGTGGCAGTCACTACCATCGATATCGGCTGATAGTTCAACGCCGTCGGCAGGCCCGCAATAGCCTTCAACGCCGCCGGGGTAGCCGAAACAGCTGGAGTAGTCCCAGTCGCCGGAACCGCCGCAACCGCCGCAACCACACCAAACCCATTCAGCGAACTCCTTGACAGATTCGCAACGTAGACTTCCCCCGTCGCGGTTCCTCCACCGCCCGTGCTCCCGCCGCTATTGTCCACGGGAACAAAAAAACCGGAGCACCCCACCAGATTCGGCAACGCCATTGCAACCATCGCGACCACCCACCGCCGCTTGTCTCCTGCTCCTCGTCCCATCTTCATTCCATCCTCTTGTCTCTATCTTCGCAGCAGCAACATCATCCGGGGGTTAATTCCATCCACACTCATCTATAATTTGCGCAATGCATCGATCGTATCCGCAGCATCTGGGCCTGGCCACAATCGCTTTCCTCCTCCTCGCTCCCGCAACGCACGGGCAGCAAGTCCACTCATTCGACGCAGCAACAACCCAAACAGCATCGCTGCTCCCGTCACTTGGGCGCGAGATTCACGCCGACATGGAGTTCCTCGCCGACGATGAGCTCCACGGTCGCGGCTCCGCCACACGCGACGAGCACATCGCCGCCCTCTTCGCCGCGGCACAGTTCGAATCTCTCGGCCTCGAACCCGGCGGCGACGACCACACCTTCCTGCAGAAGACGCCATTGCCCGTCCCTCTGCCTCCGCGCGTCCAGCAGCGCCTGTCGAAGTTCGAAGACACGCCCCGCAAAGAGACCTGGAACGCTGTCGCCATCCTCCGCGGCAGCACCGAGCCCAACGAGGTCGTGCTGCTCACTGCGCACCTCGACCACCTCGGCATCGGTCCCGCCGTCAAAGGCGACAGCAACTACAACGGCGCCGACGATGACGCCTCGGGAACCACCGCCGTCCTCACCCTGGCCCACATCCTCGCCACCGGCCCGCGCCCTCGCCGCACCATCGTCTTCGCGCTCTTTGGCTCGGAGGAGATCGGCGGCTACGGCAATCACGCCTTTCTCCAGCGGCCGCCTTTTCCACTCACCGACATCGTCGCCAACCTCGAGTTCGAGATGATCGGTCGGCCCGACCCCGCCGTTCCCCCAGGCACGCTCTGGCTCACCGGCTTCGACCGCTCCAACCTCGGCCCCGAACTCGCCAGGCACGGAGCCCACCTCGTCAACGATCCTCATCCCCGAGAGCAATTCTTTCGGCGCTCCGACAACTACGCCCTCGCCCAGCAAGGCATCGTCGCCCACACCGTCTCCAGCTTCGGCCTCCACAAGGACTATCACCAGCCCAGCGACGAACTCAGCAAGATCGACTTCACCCAGATGACCAACGCGATCGCCTCCATGGTCAACCCCATCCGCTGGCTCGCCGACTCCACCTGGAAGCCGCGGTGGAACCCAGGCGGCCAACCCGATGCAAACAACCCGTCCGCTCAAATGTAACCGTATCGGTTGCTTATGCGTTGACCAGTTCTTCCTTCTTCACAATCTCTTCAATCTTGCGTCCCAAAGCCTTGGCAACTCCTTCGCCATACTTCGGATCGCACTTGTAGAAGTGATTGATCTGCAGGTCCTGAATCCGCGCTTCGACCTGTCCAAGCCCGAGCGAGATGTTGTGACATAGCCGCTCCTGCGCGTCCGGCGGCATCAGACGGAACAGATTGCCCGGCTGCGTGTAGTAGTCGCCGTCATGTTCGCGATGGTCGAACCGGCCTACTACCGCGCTGTCGTAAGTCGTTGGCCGCTCCTTGAAACGGGGGTCTTCCTTCGGGCCGCCAAAGCTGTTCGGCTCGTAGTTTGGCGAGTTACCGCCGTTGTCCCCGTACGCCATCGAACCGTCGCGGTGGTAGGTCGCGAATGGACACTTCGGCTGATTCACCGGCAACGATTCATAGTTGACTCCAAGCCGATAGCGGTGCGCATCCGGATAGCTGATCAGACGCCCCTGCAACATCTTGTCAGGCGAAAACCCCATTCCCGGCAGAACATTGCGCGGCTCAAATGCCGACTGCTCGATCTCGGCAAAATAGTTCTTCGGATTGCGATTCAGTTCAAACTCGCCAATCTCGATCACCGGGTAGTCTGCATGAGGCCAGACCTTGGTGAGGTCGAACGGGTTGATGTGATACGTCGCGGCCTCGGCCTCAGGCATGATCTGAATCTGCACCGTCCACTTTGGGAAGTCGCCCTTCTCGATTGAGCTGAAGAGATCGCTCTGCGAGTAGTCCAAATCCACTGACTTCATGTTGTTGGCCTCTTCCGCATTGAAGTTATCGATCCCCTGCTTGGTCTTGAAGTGGTACTTCACATAAAACAATTCGTTCTTGTCGTTGATCAGCGAGAACGTGTGGCTGCCGTATCCATTCATGTGGCGAAAGCCCTTCGGCGTTCCACGATCGCTGAACAGAATCGTCACCTGGTGCAGGCTCTCCGGCGAAAGCGACCAGAAATCCCACATCATCCGCGGCGATTTCAGGTTCGTCTCGGGATCACGCTTCTGCGTATGGATGAAATCCCCAAACTTCAAAGGGTCACGAATAAAAAACACCGGCGTATTGTTGCCGACCAGATCCCAGTTACCCTCTTCGGTGTAGAACTTCATCGCGAATCCACGCGGGTCGCGCTCCGTATCGGCCGAGCCTTTCTCGCCTCCAACGGTAGAAAAACGTATCAGCATCGGCGTCTTCTTGCCCGGCTCAAACACCTTTGCGGTGGTGTACTTCTTCATGTCAGGCTTGGTGATGGTAAGCGTCCCATACGCACCCGAGCCCTTCGCGTGGACAACCCGCTCCGGAATTCTCTCCCGGTTGAAGTGCGCCATCTTCTCGAACAACAGATAGTCATCCAGCACAATCGGCCCACGCGGGCCCATGGTCATGGAGTTCTGGTTGTCACCTACCGGCCGGCCAACGTCGGTCGTCAATACTTTGCTCTTCATTTCATCTGCCATACATCACCTCATAAATATTCTGTTAAGGGCACGCCTTCAGTCGTGCCGCGAACTCGGCGTCTTCTACTCCCTACTCCCTATTCCCTACTCCCTGCCTTGTTGGCACTTTGCACAAATGCCAATCACATCCACTGCATACCGTTCCACCAGAAACCCGCCAGGCAGTTTGCCGCGCTTCGACACCAGCCCAAGCTCCTTCTCTCCAATGTCGGTAATCGCCTTGCACTTCGAGCACACCATATGGTGATGCGCCTCGTCGTTCATCTCCACGCGCAACGAGCCGTGATGCATGCTCACCTCGCGGAAGACGCCACTTTCGACAAACAAATGTATGTTTTTGTAAACGGTCGCCAGCGAGATCGCCGGAACCTTCTTCTTCACCCGCGCATAGACCTCTTCCGGACTCGGATGGCCATGCATCGTCTTCATCACTTCGTACAACACCTGCCGCTGGTGCGTCATCGCAATGCCGTTCTCCTGGCAAAGCTCACGAAACGATTTGGCCTCGTTCACCAACATGGGAGAAGTATAGACGATAAAGGTTATCGTCCAGTAAAAGATAGCGGTGGAAATCTTTTAATTTATCTCACCGACACAATCTCAGTTCAGCCGTTCGCGCTCCGTCTTGCCGAACCGCGCATCCAGCGGCTTACGCGCCTCGAAACCATCCTCCGGGGCGTGCCAGTAGCCGATCTCCTTCTCGCCCAGCTTCCAGCACAGCAGAACCGTCCTGCCATCCAGCACGCAGGGAAAGTCCAGAAGCCCTTGCTCCAGGTCCTTCACCTGCACGCCAATCTCTTCAATCTCTGCCAGCGTGTCCTTGGCCCCCTGCACGGTCTTGTCGCGCTCTGCTCGCCGCCGTGCAACCACCGCGACGTCGACGAACATTCCCCCCGACAGAAAAATCCTGTGGCTCAACTGCTGCATTTCCATCTCCAGTTCGCCGGCCCGCAACCCCGCTGTCTGTGCCCTGCGCAGCAACGCTTCGACCACCGGTAGGAGGGTCTGCGCCTCGCCCAACGTAAACGTCTTACTCAACTTCCCGCCTTTCCCACCGAAACCTCCAACATGCGATCGAGCGCCACCCGCGCCCACTGCTTCACATCATCCTCCACCTTGATGCGATTGACCACTCGGCCCTCCACCAGGTTCTCCAGCGCCCACGCCAGATGCTGCGGAGAAATTCGGTACATCGTCGTGCATAGGCACCCGGCATCGTCGAGCGTGATGACCCGTTTGCCGAGCGGAGCAAACCGCTTGGCTAACCGATTGACCAGGTGAATCTCCGTGCCGACCGCAAAGCTCGCGCCCTCGGGAGCCTTCTCGATCACCTCGATGATCCGCTCTGTCGAGCCAATAGCATCGGCCTTCTGGCACACCTCCCAGCGGCACTCCGGATGCACGATCACCTGCATCCCGGGCTCCTCGCGGCGCACGCGATCGACGTGCTCGGGCAGAAAGCGCTGATGCACCGAGCAGTGCCCCTTCCACAAAATCACCTTCGCCGCCTTCATCCGGTCCGGGCTCAGGCCCCCGTTGATTTGATACGGATCCCACACCACCATCTCGCTCAGCGGAATCCCCATCGCGAATGCAGTATTCCGCCCAAGATGCTGGTCCGGCAAAAACAGAATCTTACCTGCGCGCGCAAACGCCCACTCAAACGCCCCGCGAGCATTCGACGAAGTGCAGACCAACCCGCCGCGCTCCCCGCAGAACGCCTTGATCGCAGCAGCCGAGTTCATGTAGGTCAACGGAATCAACCCGCTCTTGCCTTCTACTCCCTCTTCCCTACTGCCTACTCCCTGCCTCATCAGCGAATCCCAACAGTCTTCCACCTGCCCGATCTCCGCCATATCGGCCATCGAGCAACCTGCGTTCAGGTCCGGCAGGATTACCTGCTGCCACGGCTGTCCGAGCACGTCGGCCGTCTCGGCCATAAAGTGCACGCCGCAGAACAGCATGTACTTCGCATCGGTCTCCGCAGCCACCTTCGAAAGCTTGTAGCTATCGCCGGTAAAGTCCGCAAACCGGATCACCTCATCACGCTGGTAGTGGTGCCCGAGCAGAACAACGTCCGTTCCCAATGCCGCGCGCGCCGCAGCGATGCGGGCATCCATCGTGTGGTCCGGCTGCGCAAGGTAGTTGTCGAGCGAACACGTGTCCGCTACATTTTCCGCCACGGCCACAGCCGCCGCCTCTTCCATCAGTCCAGTCAAAGTACTCCGCCTTCAGTCTCCTAAGGTCGTGAGGCATCGGCGTGGCCGACACATCATTTCGCCTTTGAGACGGGGATGTTGAAAGCATGCAGTGCTCAGTTGCAGTGGATTCACCGCGCTGGCCCTAATCGAACCTGCACCCAACCCACGGGGATGTTGCAACCCGTACTCGTTCGCGGCCATCGTTGCCGCTCGTATTTCGTTAGACGCAAACTGCAAGCGAATGATGCATCTTCATGTCACACTTCAGTCTTTCCATCTTGCAGCCTGCATGTTAAATCTTACAACAGCATCAACAACTTCCATCCATTTGTTCCTCCACCGCGTAAGCCGTATCATGAGACTTACTTATGCCTAGCTTTCAGGACAGCGCTCTCCTCATCTTCCTGGCCCTGCTCCTCTTCGGGCCGAAGAAGCTACCCGAGCTTGCCCGCCAGCTAGGCAAACTCATGGCCGAGTTCCGCCGCGCCTCCAACGAGTTCCGCATGCAGATGGAGGACGAACTCCGCATCGCCGACCAGCAGGAGCAGCAGAAGAAGATTGCCGAGATGCAGGCCGCCGCGCCAGTCGAGCCTCTCATGATCGAGAGCAACGAGAACACCATCGCCCCGCCAGGCACAGAGGAGCTGAG
>Ga0182024_10017876_pt1 | contig 13260 bp, 10 predicted proteins | sample P32metaG_FD_120480 | JGI IMG/M metagenome (GOLD analysis project Ga0182024, IMG submission 120480) | Permafrost microbial communities from Stordalen Mire, Sweden - P3-2 metaG (Illumina Assembly) | ecosystem: Environmental > Terrestrial > Soil > Wetlands > Permafrost | place: Sweden: Stordalen...
GACGCTGCAGCAGCTCAACGCGCGCGTGCAGATCGACGGCGAATCCGCGCAGGCGGTCGCCGAGGACTACCTCAAGTCGCTCGGAATGCTGAAGTAGGCATGCAGACGATGGCGACCAGCTTGGCACGGCTGCACCGGATCGACCCGCTCGGCGCGCTGGTCGCAGCGGTGGGCGCCGCCGCGCTGCTGTGGCTGCCATTCGTGCTATTCAAGTCAAACCGCATCCTGCCGGGCGATGCGCACAGTCTGATGCAGGTATTGCCGACGTCGGCGGCCCTGGCCTGCCAGCTGAGCCTGATCCTGATCGCGCTGGTGGCGCTCGGCATTGCCGACGCACGCGTGCGCCTGGCAGCGGCGCTGGTCGGGGTGATCGTGGTGGCCGCGGCCGTGGCCTCGGCCGCCAACCTGCTCACGCCCGCCGGCAACAAGGTAGTGCGCGTCGCTCCCGGCTCCGGCTTCTGGCTGCTGCTGGTGGCTTTGGGGCTGATGGCTACCGACGCCATCACGCGACTGCGGCCACGGCCGCGGCCGGCGGTGCGCGTACTGATGCTGGCGCTGTTCGTCGCCGTCGCCGGCGCGGCGCTGGCGCACGGCAGCTTCGACAACCTGTCGGTGATGCGCGAATACGCCGTCAATGCCGGCCGCTTTGCGCACGAGGCACGACAGCACGTGTGGCTGGCGCTCGGATCGCTGGCCGCGGCGATCGTGGTGGCGCTGCCGCTCGGCATCCTGTGCCACCGGGTGCCGCAACTGCGCGCCAGCGTGCTGGGCGCGCTCAACGTGATCCAGACCATTCCGGCGATCGCGCTGTACGGCATCCTGATGGCGCCGCTCGGAGCCCTGGCGGCAGCGCTGCCGCTGGCCGCACGGCTGGGCATTCGCGGCATCGGCACGGCGCCCGCCGTGCTGGCGCTGTTCCTTTATTCATTGCTGCCGGTGGTTGCCAATACCGTCGCCGGCCTCAAGCGGGTCTCGCCCGCCGCGGTCGAGGCGGCGCGCGGCATGGGCATGACACGCTGGCAGATCCTGACGGGAGTCGAACTGGTGCTGGCACTGCCGACGATCCTCACCGGCATCCGCATCGTGCTGGTGCAGAACATCGGCCTGGTGACCGTGGCGGCGCTGATCGGCGGCGGCGGCCTGGGCGTATTCGTGTTCCAGGGCATCGGACAGACCGCGATCGACCTGGTGTTGCTCGGGGCGATCCCGACAGTGGCGCTCGCCTTTTCCGCCGCGGTGCTGCTGGACGCGCTGATCGACACCATCAATCGGACGCGGCAATGATCAGCATCGACAACCTCAGCAAGCAGTACGGCAGTAGCACGGTGGTCGATGGCGTGTCGATGGTCATCGAGCGCAACTCGATCAGCGTGATCGTGGGGACTTCCGGCTCGGGCAAGTCGACGCTGCTGCGCATGATCAATCGCCTGGTCGAGCCGAGCAGCGGCCGCGTGTTGATCGACGGCACCGACACCGCCGGCGAGCCCGCGCACCTGCTGCGGCGCCGGATCGGTTACGCCATCCAGGGCAACGGCCTGTTCCCGCACCGCACGGTGGCCGAGAACATCGCCACCGTGCCGCGCCTGCTCGGCTGGGACGACACGCGCGTGCGCGCGCGCGTGGTGCAGCTGCTGACGGTGTTCCAGCTCGATCCGGGCGAATTCGCGGAAAAATTCCCGCATCAGCTCTCGGGCGGCCAGCAGCAGCGCGTCGGCGTGGCGCGCGCACTGGCGGCGGAACCGGCCGTGCTGCTGATGGACGAACCGTTCGGCGCGCTCGATCCGATCATCCGTGCCAAAGCGCAGGATGATCTGCTCGACATCCAGCGCCGCTTTGGCACGACGATCGTGCTCGTCACCCATGACATGGACGAGGCGTTCCGTCTGGGCAGTCGCGTCGCGGTCATGAGCCGCGGCCACGTACTGCAGTACGATCGGCCGGCGGCGCTGATCACGCGCCCTGCGGATCCGTTCGTGTCGCAGATGACCGGAATGGCGGACCGGGCGATGCGGCTGCTGTCGCTGACCAGCGCCGGTGAGGCGGCCATCCCAGGGGCATCCGGCGGACCTGCGATCGCGGCATCGGCCTCGTTGCGCGACGCGCTGTCCGAACTGGTATGGCGCGGCGCAGACTCCATTGCCGTCGTCGACGGCGATGGCACGCCGCGCGGCCGGCTCACGGTCGCTGCGATTCTTGCCCACGGGCGGCCGGGCTGATGTCGCGCACCGCCACGCTGCTGCGACTGGCGGCACTCGCGCTGCTGGTGACGTTCCTGCTGACACCGGCCAGTTTTGCGCCGCTGTTCGCGCCGTTGACGCAGTACGGTGCGGCGCCGATTTACGATCAGGGCAATCTGCTGACGCTGGCGCTGGCGCAGATCGCCACCGTGTGCTGCGCGACCGCCGCCAGTGCCGTGGTCGCGGTCGGGCTGGGCATCCTGGTGACGCGCGCCAGCGGTGCGCAATTCCTGCCGCTGTCGCGCACGCTGGTCAATATCGGCCAGACCTTCCCGCCGGTGGCGGTGCTGGCGATCGCGGTGCCGCTGGTCGGCTTTGGCCTCAAACCGACGCTGATCGCACTGTTCTGCTATGGCCTGCTGCCGATCTTCGAGAACACCATCAGCGGACTGCGCGGCTGTCCACCGGCGGTTATCGAGGCCGCCAGCGGCATGGGCATGAGCCCCACCCAGCGCCTGCTCGGGGTGGAGCTGCCCCTTGCCATGCCATTGATTCTGGAAGGTATTCGGCTTTCCCTGGTGATCAATGTCGGCACCGCGGCCATCGGCTCGACGGTGGGCGCCAAAGGACTGGGGGAGGTGATCATCGCCGGACTTCTGTCAAATAACACCGCCTTCATCCTGCAGGGCGGGCTGGTGACCGGCCTGATGGCGATCCTGCTGTACGACGCGATGGCGGCCGTTGAGCGACGGCTCTTTCGCAACTCACTGATCGAATAAGCTCATAGCGCTCAAAACACCTCAGGTTGCGACGAGATGCACGGCGCCGCTTATTGAATTTGCATTATTATTGGCAGCAGGAGTTTTCCGACACTGGCTCTAGGCAGATGAATCAGTCCATTGAACGCGATGCACCCGGCGCGACCCTCGCGCGCGGCGAGCGTTGCGCGACGGTGGAATGGCCGACACTGCTGCTCATTGTCGCCGTCTATGGCGGCTGGCTGGTCACCACCTCCGCCTATGGACACTGGCCTCTGATCGTCATCGTGCCGATCACGGTGCTGTTGATCACGCTGCACAGCTCCCTGCAGCACGAGATCGTGCATGGCCACCCGACCCGCAGCTATTCCTTCAACCGCCTGCTGGCAATGCCACCGCTGTCGTTGTGGCTGCCGTACGAGCGCTATCGGCACACACATCTCGCACATCACAACGATCGGCGGCTCACCGATCCGCTCGACGATCCGGAGTCCTACTACTGGACACAGGAGCAGTGGGTGCAGCTCAGCGCCATCAGCCGTGCGCTGCTGCGATTCCAGCAGACGCTGGCCGGGCGGGTCATCATCGGCCCTTACTGGAGCATCGGCAGGTTCATGCGCTTTGAATGGCAGGCGCTGCTACGCAACGACAATCGCGTGCGCGCCGTCTGGTTGGCACACGTCGCGTGGTGCGTGCCGGTACTGGTATGGGTAAATGTGATTTGCGGCATGCCGCTGTGGATTTATTTCCTGGCGATGGCGGTCCCGGCACATGCGATCCAGCTGGTTCGCTCGTTCGCCGAACATCGTGCGCAGAACGAGCCGCGCGAGCGCGTCGCGATCGTCGAAGGCTCGTGGATCCTCGGTCCGCTGTACTTGTTCAACAACCTGCACTCGCTGCACCACGAAGCCCCGCGCATTCCGTGGTATCACTACAACCGCCACTATCGTGTGGCGCGCGAGCGGCTGATCGCCGAGAACGGCGGGCTGGTCTATAGAGGCTACTTCGATGTGGCGCGCCGCTTCCTGTTTCGCGCGCACGATGAACTGCGCCATCCCACCGGCCGGGTGCCGGTGCGCTCGACCTGAAGCTGCCCGCCGATCAGGCCGGCAGGTCATATCCGGCCGCCCTCGCTTCCCGGTCCCATTCCAGCAGCACTGCGAACGCCGCTTCGGCCACATCGGCAAAGCCCTCGAGCAGCAGGAACTGACCGAGCGGTGCGAACCATGGCCGCGTCGCGGCGCCGGTGAACGCCGCGCGCAGCCGCGCCACCATCTGCGATGAAGCGCCGGCGGCGGCAACGAATGCCGGCATTGGGGCCAGCGCCGTCGAGCTCAATACCCGTATGTCGGCCGTGAGCTCGGGGGCGTGGCGTGCGATCAGCAGGTGCCAGTAGGCGTCGAGCGGGCCGACCTCGATGCGACCATCGCGCACGCTGTCGAGCACGTTGCGCGCGGTGATCAGATTGCCGAGCATGTTCGCGTACAGCACCGGCCGTTGCGGCGTGCGGTAGGCGAGCAGATGGTGGCGCCAGGCATTGAATCCCGATTGCGAATGCCCCACCGTCCAGCCGGCGCGCGCGCCGAAGGTATCTTCAAGCCTGAGGTAAGGTGAATCGCTGCGCACGATCAGGTCGGAGCGATAGACAGCGCGTCCGCCGGCCCACGCGGCGCTGGGGATCGGCGCGGCAATCGGGACCACCGATGCGAGCTTCAGCGCGATCGGGAATCCACACATGAACGCCGCCCCCAGATCGGGCCGCGCCCACAGCTGCTCGAGCGGCTGCGGCGCCGGATAGGGTAGATAGCCGAGTTCTACACCGGCGTCGCGCCCGATGTGCCCGAGCAACTCGCGCCAGGCCGCTTCGACCCCGGGCGTGACCGCGTACATGCGCGCGTTCGCGATCCACTGGCTCACGCCGCAGTGCCCAGCTCACCGGTCCTGCGCGCCACATAGGCGTCGATGGCCTGCTTGATTGCCGGGTCGAGCGGCGGCGGCACGTAGTCCGCAAGCGTCTTCTTCCAGATGCCAGTGGCCCGTTCGGTCGCGTTACGCGCACCGGCGTCGGTCCAGTTCTCGAAGTTCGACCAGTCGGACAGCAGTGGGCGATAAAACGCCGACTGGTAACGGGCCAGCGTGTGCGGCTCGCCAAAGAAATGGCCGCCCGCCGCCACGCCCTTGATCGCCTCCACCGCGAGGTCGTCGTCGCTGAAGCTCACCGGCTTCAGGATCTCGGCCCAGTTGCGCAGCAGCTCGGCGTCGACCACGATCTTCTCCAGCGACGCCGACATGCCGCCTTCCAGCCAGCCGGCCGCATGGTTGATCAGGTGGCTGTGGCTGAGGATCGCCGCCTGCAATGAAAACGCGGTCTCGTAGGTCGATTGTGCATCCACCACCGGCGAGGCGTTCACGGCGCTGGTGCGCACCGGCAGTCTGAGACGGCGCCCGATCTGCGCACTGGCCATGATTGCATTGACGTATTCAGGCGTGCCGAAGGCCGGCGACCCGGTACGCATGTCGACATTGGAAGTGAAGCCGCCCATCACGCACGGCGTTCCGGGGCGCAGCATCTGGCACAACGCCACGATGCCCATGGCCTCGGCCGTCTGCTGCACCAGCGCGCCGGCCAGCGTCACCGGTGCCATCGCACCCATCAGCGTAAAGGGTGTGATCACCACGCACTGTCCGTGACGCGCCATCACCATGATGTTGTCGAGGATCTCGGCATCGACCCGGCGCGGAGAATTGACGTTGGTGACGGTCATCAATGTCGGACGCGACGCCAGCTGCTCGATCGTGCAGCCGTGTTCGATGGCCGACATCGCCAGCGCATCCTCGGCCTGCACCCCGCCGACACCGCGCGCCGCCCACACGATATCCGCGCACTCGATGTGGGCCTGATAGGTGGCAAGATGGCGGATCGCGACCGGCACATCGACCGGTTCCACCACGATGCCGCCCTGCCAGTGCAGGATTCCCAGCGTGTGCGTCAGCCGCAGGATGTTGCGAAAGCCCTCGAGATCGCCATAACGGCGTCCACGCTCACGATCGCTGATGTTCGGCGCCCCATGCACCGGCCCGAAATTGACCACGTTGTCCCCGACATGCAGGTGCCGCTCGGGATTGCGGGCGTGCAGCACGAAGCGTTCGGGCGCGCGGGCAAGCAGCGCCTCGACGATGTCGCGGCCAAGGCGGACCATTTGCGTTTCGTCATCCACCAGGGCGCCGGCGCTGCGATACACCTGGCGCGCAGCGGCGCTGCGGATCTCGAGCCCGGCCTCTTCCAGAATACGGAACGCCGCGACCAGGATGCGCTCGACCTGCTCGGCGGTCAGAATCTCCAGCGGCGGGAAGCGATTCGCCAGCCGCGGCAGCGGCGCGAGCGAGGGCCCGGTGGAACGTGGAGCGCGGGCTGACGGGCGTCGACGCGACTTTGCAGGAACATCGGACATGGTTTGGGTTTCGGCTGCCGGGGTGGGTGGAAACGGGTCAGGCCGTAGATACTGCGACCGGTGCGATCCCCGGTGCAAGAGATAGTGCCCTGCATGAGCGACGATGAGAATTTCGACTACGTGATCGTCGGTGCCGGGACCGCGGGCTGCGTGCTGGCGCAGCGGCTGTCGGCGCGCAGCCGCAACCGGGTGCTGCTGCTCGAAGCGGGTGGTTCGGACCGGCGCTTCTGGATCCGCGTACCGATCGGTTATGGGCGCACCTACAACGACCCGCGCGTCAACTGGATGTATGAAACCGAAGCCGATCCTGGCCTCGACGGCGCCCGCGGCTTCTGGCCGCGCGGCAAGGTGCTCGGCGGCTCAGGCTCGATCAATGCGATGGTCTACATACGCGGGCAGCCCGCGGATTTCGACCACTGGGCGGCGTGCGCGGCTCCTGGCTGGAGCTGGGCCGAGGTGCGGCCGGTGTTCGAGGCACTGGAGAGCCGTGCCGACTGCGACACCGGTACGCTGCGCGTGACGGATGTGCAGTCGATGGCGCATCCGCTCTGCCGGGCATACATACGGGCCTGTGAAACCCTCGGGTACCGCTATACGCCCGACTTCAATGGCGCGCAGCCCGAAGGCGTCGGCATTTATCCGGTCACCACGCGCGGGGGTTTTCGGGAATCCACCGCCACCGCCTACCTGCGGCCCGCACTGGCGCGATCGAACCTGGCATTGAAGCTGTCGGCGCAGGTACGGCAGATCGAATTCGAGGGGCGGCGCGCTTCCGGGGTCGCCTACCTGTGGCACGGCGCGCTGCGCCGTGCGCGGGCGGCGCGCGCCGTGCTCCTGAGCGCCGGCAGCATCAATTCGCCGCAGCTGCTGCAACTCTCGGGCGTCGCAGATCCCGCGCTGCTGAGCCGCTTTGGCATTGCGGTGCGCCACGCCGCCACGGCGGTGGGCCGAAATCTTCAGGACCATCTCGGGATCAATTACGTTTATCGCAGCCGCGTGCCGACGCTCAACAACGCATTGCATCCGCTGTCCGGCAAGATCAGGGCCGGCATCGAATATCTGCTGACCCGCAGCGGTCCGCTGTCGATGAGCGTCAACCAGGGCGGCGGATTTATCCGCAGCAGCCCGGATCGGGCCGCCCCGGACCTGCAGCTGTATTTCAATCCGGCCAGCTATACCGGCACGCGCACCCGGACGCGCCGGTTGATGAATCCGGATCCATTCCCCGGCTTCCTGCTCTCCTTTAATTCCTGCCGACCCACCAGTCGCGGACACGTGGCAATCCGGTCCGCCGACCCGGACGTCGCGCCGGCCATCTTCCCGAATTATCTATCGACCGCACGCGACCTCGAGGACGTGTGCATCGGCGCGCGAGTGCTGCGCCGGATCGCCGCAACGGCGCCGCTGGCGGCACTGGTGGACAGCGAGCTGCAGCCGGGCAGCGCGCTGCAGTCCGATGAGCAGCTGCTGCAGGACTTCCGGCAACGTTCCGGTTCCGTGTTTCACCCGGTCGGGACCTGCGCGATGGGAACTGACCCGGCGTGTGCGGTAGTCGATGCGCGCCTGCGTGTCCATGGCGTCGCGGCGCTGCGGGTGGTGGACGCCTCGGTGTTCCCGTCGATCACTTCCGGCAACACCAATGCGCCGGTGACGATGGTGGCCGAACGGGCTGCGGTGATGATCCTGGAGGACGAGGCGCTCGGGTAGTCAGCCAGCCAGCGGACCCAGGGCAGCCTTCAGCGGTCCGAGGAACGGCTCGAAATTACGCCATTGATCCAGCCCGTCCTTGAATATCGGCCGGCGTACCTGCTCGGAGCTCGCGGTGCGCACGGCGCGTTCGGTCTTGTAGAACTCGACGCACTGCGGCTCGAAATCCAGGCCGCAGAATTCCAGGATGCGCCGCACATTGCTCTCCAGCGCCTCGACCACGTCCTCGTGCTGCACGCGCAGCAGCTTGCCGGGCAGCACCTGCTCCCAGTGCGTCATCAGCTCGACGTAGCTGCGGTAATAGCGCCCGATGTCCTCCAGGCCGTAGGTAAATTCCTGGCCGGAGGCGAATAGCTGCTTGAAGTTGCTGAAGCAGCACGCCATCGGTTCGCGCCGGGCATCGATAATCCTGGCATTGGGCAGTATCAGGTGAATCAGGCCGATGTGCCGGAAATTGTTCGGCATCTTGTCGATGAAGAACGGCCTGCCGGTCCGGTAGACCTGCGTATCCGCAAGGTATTGCTCGCCAAACTGCCGCAGCAGCAGCGGGCTCAGGCTCGGCAGCACCGCAGGATAGCGCGGCGTGCTGTGCTCCGGCTCGCGGCCGGAAAGCCGCGCGACCAGGCGCGGAATCTCCGCAAGTTCCAGCGTGCCTTCGACCTGCGAATGCGAGGCCAGTATCTGCTCGATCAGCGTCGAGCCGCTGCGCGGCAGACCGACGATGAAGATCGGATCCGGTCGTTCGCAACCACCGCCCTGCCGGGCCGTGAACAATTCCGCGCTGCACGCGGCGGCCTGAAGCCGGGCATTGCGCTCGATGAACTCGGGCCGGTAACGGTTCTCGCCCTTCTTGAGCGCATTGCCACGTTCGTAATAACGAAACGACTCGGCATACTCGGCCCGATCCTCGAGCGCCTTGCCGAGCGCGAAGCACAGGTGATAGCGATCCACCGGCTTGGCGGAGCTGGCGGCCTCCTCGGCACGCATGCGCTCGAGCTCCGCGTCGGTGAAGCGATAGGTCTTCAGATTCGCAAGGCTCCAGTACGCGTCGCCGTAGCTCGGCAGCGCGGCGGCCGCCGCGCGATAGGACTCGATCGCTTCCCGCTGGCTGCCCTGGGTCTTGAGCGCGTGCGCAAGCGACAGCTGGATCCCGGCCGCCTCGGGCGTCTCGGCACACAGCTCGCGATAGATTTGAATCGCCGCCCCAAAGTCGCCGAGCCCGGCGTAGGCGGTGGCCTGCAGCGTACGATAGCTTCGGTTCTGCGGTTCGATCGCCAGCAGTTTATTCGACTGTTCCAGCGCCTGCGCGTGCCGATGCCGCAGGCTCAGCACGCGCGCATAGTCGGCGCGCGCCAGATGATAGTCCGGCGCGAACACCAGCACGCTCTCGAGCAGGAACTCGGCGTCGTCGAAAATCTCCAGTTTCATGCCGATCTGTGCCAGCAGCCGCATGGCCTCGATATGATCGCCGTGGCTGCGCAGAAACTGCCGCACCACCTGTTCGGCGGCGTTGACTTCGCCATCGGCAAACATGCTGGTGGCGGTCACCACCGGCGTCGGCAGGCCGGCCAGCTTGGCCACGTGGCTTTGCGCGGTGTGCGCATTGGTGCTGTCGCCAATCGCAAGATAGAGCTGCTGCAGCGCGCTCCAGCTGGCCGGAAGCGCCGGATTGATGTTGACCGCACGCAGATACGCAGTGATGGCGGCTTCGCGCTCGCCCAATGCCCGCAGGCAATGGCCGCGCTCCTGGTACAGGCGGCTGTATTCGGGGTGGATCGCCTCGAAGCGCGCCAGCGTGTCGAGCGCTTCGGAAACACGACGCAGGTAGCGCTGGCTGACGGCAATCATGTACCAGACGTCGCGATTCTCCGGAACCTGCGTGAGCAGCGCCTCGGCGGCAGCCAGCGCCAGCGCAAACTGGCTCTTTTCGAGCAGTGCGCGTATGCGCAGGACTTCCGCCTCCACGCGCGAGACGGGGGTATCGACGGCCGCGGCTTGCATGACAGGTTCCACGAAAAAGGCGGACACCGTTGCCCGCCCAGCTAGTCTATTGCAAATAATCGGGCGTGCTCAGGTCCGAAGGCGCTGCGGCCATTTGCCGCCGCAACGGCCGGGCGGCACTCATCGGAAGGCGGTCCAGATGGTCTTCAGATCGACGTATTTTTCAATTGCATGCGCGGAGCGGTCACGCCCGAATCCCGACTGCTTGAAACCGCCGAATGGGGTGGCCAGCGAGGAGCGATCGAAGCTGTTGACCCAGACGGTGCCGGCGCGCAGTGCCCCCGACACGCGGTGGGCGACGTTCATGTCGCGCGTCCAGACGGCGGCGGCAAGCCCATAGACGGTATCGTTGGCGACCCGCAGAGCGTCGGCGTCGTCGCGAAAGCCGCTGACCGTCAGCACCGGACCGAAGATCTCCTCGCGATTCACCCGCATCTCCGGCCGCACTGCGTCGAGCACCGTGGCTTCGACGTAGTAGCCGCCCGTGTCCTGCAGCGCCTGCCTGCCCCCGAATGCCACCCGCGCGCCCTCGGAGACGCCGGAATCGATGTAGCCGAGCACGCGCTTGAGATGGCCGCTATCGATCAGCGCACCCATCTGCGTCGCCGGATCGAACGGATGCCCCAGCGTGATGGTCTTCGCGACCTGCTCGATGCCGTCGATCAGTTCGGCACGCACCTGTTCGTGCACGATCAGGCGCGAACCGGCATGGCAGGTTTCTCCGGCGTTGTAATAGATTCCCCAGGCGATCGCGGCGGCGGCCTCGGCCAGATCCGCATCCGCCATCACCACGTGCGGACTCTTGCCGCCCAGTTCCAGCGCCACGCGCTTGAGGTTCGATTCACCGGCATAGCGCAGCATCAGCTTGCCGACCTCGCTCGATCCGGTGAAGCTGATCATGTCGACGTCGGCATGCAGGGCCAGCGGCCTGCCGGCTTCCTCGCCAAATCCAGGCACGACGTTGAGCACACCGGCGGGCAGGCCGGCCTCGAGCGCAAGCTCCGCCAGCCGGATGCCGCCGAGCGGCGACTGTTCGGCGGGCTTGAGCACCACCGAATTGCCGGCCAGCAGCGCCGGTCCGATCTTCCAGGCGCTGATGATCAGCGGGTAGTTCCACGGCACGATCGCGCCAATGACCCCGAGCGGCTCACGCCGGATCAGCGCCAGGTCATTGGGCCCGGTGGGCGCGATCTCGTCGCACAACTTGTCGGCAAACTCGGCGTAATAGGCGATGCAGTCGGCACAGGAGGCGACATCGACATTGATCGCATTGTGGACCGGCTTGCCGACATCCAGCGTCTCCAGCAGCGCGAGACGCTCGACGTCGGCCCGGATCAGTTCGGCAAAGCGCAGCAGCACGCGCTTGCGCTGTCGTGGTTCGAGCCTGCGCCACACGCCGCTGTCGAACGCGGCGCGCGCGGCAGCCACCGCGGCATCGACGTCAGCGGACTCGCAACGCGCGACCTGACCGATCACCCGGCCATTGATCGGACTGATGTCATCAAAACTGCGGCCCGATAGCGCGCCGACGTGGCGGCCGTTGATGAGGGCGCGCCCTTCGATCTTGAGCGCCGCGGCACTGCGTTCCCAGCCCGCCCGGTCACGCGCTATCAGGGTTTCGTTCACGATGTCTGGCGATCAGGTCGCAGCGAGGATTTCATGCGCAAAGGTTAACAGGTCGGCGTCGGCTACCGGCCGGCGGTTGGAGCGGCGCATCGCCTGGTTCTCCGGCCGCGCCATCTGCAGCGCCAGATCCCCAGGAAGGATCGCGTCATAACCCTCGCCGGCGAGCGACACCTTGATGCCGGATTGGCGCAGCAGCCGCTCGAACGCGGCTGGCACCCGGTGGGCATGCGCAGGTTCTCCCATCGCGGCCGCCACGGCGGCAAATTTACCGCCGCTGTCGTCGGCCACATTCCAGGCCAGCGTCGCCCGCAGCGCCAGCCCGACGGCGCGGCCGTGGTGGACCGGACGCAGCGAGGCCAGCGCATGGCCGATGTTGTGCGCAATCGCGGTGCCGCAGTTGTCGATGCCGATGCCGGCGAGGGTTGCGGCGCGCTGCATGCCGGCGCGCGCGGCCAGATCCGTCGGCGCCTCGATGGCGCGCATCAGGTTGCCGATCACCAGTCGGATGGCTTCGTGGCAGTACAGATCGTTGGCGACATTGGCATTGGCGTTGGTTGACGCCTCGATCGCATGCACCAGCGCGTCGATCCCGGTGGCGGCGGTCAGCGACGGCGGCAGGCCAGTCGTCAGCATCGGATCGAGCACGATCTGGCTCGGCTTGAGTTCATCACCCCAGAGCCAGACCTTGGAATGATCGGGCGCTGCCAGTACTGCGGTCCGGGTCGCCTCCGAGCCGGTACCGGAGGTGGTCGGCAGGCACACCGACAGCAGTGTGCCGGCCGGAAATGAATTGGCACACAGCCCATAGTGGCTGACCGGGTGATCCGCAGGCGCCACCGCGGCGACCGTCTTGCCCACATCCATCGCCGATCCGCCGCCGATCGCCACCACGCCCGCCACGCGCTCGCGCCGCGCCAGCGCCGCGGCGGCATCGGCCTGGGCCATGGTCGGATCACTTTGGACGTCGTCCCACACGATGACGCCGTAGCCGCTGCCGATCAGCGCCCCCTTGGCCACCTCAATCAACCCGCTGGCGCGCAGACCGGGATCGACCAGCAGCAGAATCGCCGCGCCCCGGGGCAGGCGCACCGCCAGCGTCGCGCCAAGGCCCTCGAGCGCGCCGGCGCCCTGGATAATCTCTGGAACCCGTGCGAGCTGGACAGTGTTCATGGTCGATCCGGTGTGTGTGCGGATACTTCCACAGATCGCCGGTCCACACAAAACCGAGAAATGGCATCGACCTCATCAACAAAAGGCATTGGCCTCGCGCCACCGGTTGCCGCACTCTTCGCATCGCCGGCGCAGCGAGCTGCGCGCCGGCGGCTGGCACGGCGCTAGAATGCCGGATAGCGGCGGCTGACGGCGCGGCGCGGTGCTAGCTTCAGGATCTTCAAAGGAGTCGCATGATCGACAGGGGACGGATCGACCGGCGCTGGCTGCCGCTCAATGCACTGCGCGCCTTCGAGGCGGTCGCCAAGCACGCCAGCTTCACCGGTGCGGCCAACGCGCTGCGCATCTCGCAAAGCGCGCTGTCGCGCC
>Ga0182024_10017877_pt1 | contig 13260 bp, 11 predicted proteins | sample P32metaG_FD_120480 | JGI IMG/M metagenome (GOLD analysis project Ga0182024, IMG submission 120480) | Permafrost microbial communities from Stordalen Mire, Sweden - P3-2 metaG (Illumina Assembly) | ecosystem: Environmental > Terrestrial > Soil > Wetlands > Permafrost | place: Sweden: Stordalen...
ATCTGCCAGATGCTCTGCCCCCTGCCGGCCCCCGCCGGCATGGTCTGGCGCTATCCCGGCGTGCCCGCGATTCTCGTCACCTACGGAACCGCCAACGACTTGTTCTTCTCCGGCCACACCGCGATTGCCGTCTACGGTGCCGCGACTTTGGCCGGCCATTGGGGGCCGTGGGGCCTTGCGCTCGGATTGGCAGTCGCGTTCTTCGAAGCCATCACCGTCCTTGTGCTCCGCGCCCACTACACGATGGACGTCTTCACCGGCATCATCTGCGCGCTCTGGGTCTACTCAGTGTCCAGCACGATCGCGCCTTGGCTGGACGGGATGATCCGGCACTGGACTGCGTAGTGGATGGCATTGATCGAAGCGGGACGGCGTGTTGCAATGACCGGCGTGGCGCTTTCGTTTCATCCGGATGATCCGTCCTTCAGCCGCACGAACGCGCTCTATCTGGCGCACGCATCAGATGTCGCCTACCATCGCGGCCCCGTCCGCGCAGCTCGCGAGCGGCTTGGGCTCAAGGCCTTGGCGTTTCGCAACAAAGTCACTCGCATCCGTGGGTTTTTCGGCGTTTGCGATACGCATGCCGTGCTGGCGTTTCGTGGAACGGATCCCGTGACGCTGCCGAATTGGCTAACAGACGCCGTGGTCAGGCTGGTGGATCGCGGCGAATACGAGGGGCGCGTGCATCTGGGGTTCAGTTCTGTCTTGAGCCGCACGTGGGGCAAGATCGAAAAGCTTTTGGATGAAGAGCGGGACAAGCCACTTTTTTTGACCGGACATTCGATGGGCGGCGCGCTGGCGGTGCTGACCGCCTGCCGACTGGCGAAAATGGGCCGTCCGCCGATCGCGACGTACACCTTCGGCGCGCCGCGTGTCGGCGATCCGGTTTTTTGCGCCTGCTACGCCCAAACCACCTACCGCGTCGTCAATCGGCTGGACCTCGTGCCGGAAATGCCGCTGGCCTCACTCAAGCGGATGCTGCCGGAAAAGCCGCGCTTCACCAATGAAAAGGTCCTCGCCCGGCTCAAGCGGATGGCCGAACGCGTCCCGTGCTATGGGCACGTGAACACGTTCGTGTACATCGACCACGACGGCGTGATCACCCCCAACGCCGGCGTCGAGCCGTGGCACGCGCACGCCGTGGCGCGGGCGATTGCCACGCGCGGCAAGAGCTTTCACGAAGGCATCACCGATCATCTGATCGCGAACTACATCCGCGGACTGGAGGGAAAAGTTCGTAAGAAGCACACCGGCGTTAGACGTCGGATCGGCGTGGATTGAACAACGAATCTTCCCCCGATTCGGAATCCGTGTAGCCGGCGAGCTTGATCGCCGTATCCGCGCAAAATACGGCGAGCAAGCTCGCCGGCTACACGGATTCCGGGCATAGATTCTTGTATTGGCGGACCCGCCGCCGAAGGGGGCGCGCACACGTTGAAAGTTGCGAACGACGCACAATCATGCAAGTCAGAATGGTCTCGTGCCGGAATCACTGGATTCGCCACCGCGCTGGGCATCCACCCGCTGATTGGCTACACGAGCCTGACCCACCTCGCCCCCGCGATGGTAGCGGCGACGATATTTCTGGCAGGACTCTCGCTCTGCGCTCGGCCGATGCTTCACAATACTTGGAGTCGGAACTCTTTCCTCCCGACGACGCCTCTTCGGGCAAGATCGCCCGCCCATGACTTGATATGATCGGGTTTATGAAGAGCCCTTTTCCGGGGATGGATCCGTACCTCGAACGGTTCTGGAATGACGTTCATGGGCCGCTGGTCACATACATCAAAGACGCGTTGAACGAGACGCTTCCTCCGCGATTCCGCGAGACGATGCAGGCTCTATCGCTTTTCGCAATCCTATGGCCCCCATTGATTTCTCAGGTCAGTGCGGCGGCCGATTCCCCGCCGCCGACGACGCGGCACGTGATGCTCTTCATCGGGTCCAACGAGGAGATGTCGATTTTTGATCCCCTGGGCGGCCAGGACCTGCAAATCGTGACCCACGAGCAACTGCAACGAGCCTTGTCGAGCCCGCGCCCCTTCGGCGGGATGAACGTCGTCGTCTGGGGACGCAATGTCTTTCGCGACGCGCCAAAGGATTTGCTCACCGATTCGGTCCAGCAGGCGATGGCGGACTTCGTGCGGGATGGGGGCGATCTGGTCTTCTTCGAGCAGTTCGCCATGGGGAACATGGACATCGTCCAGAAGCTGTTCAGCATCAAAGTAAACGGCGGCGCGGACGGCGCGCAGATAGACGACCCCGATCTGCAAACGCGCGCCACCGCAAGCGGCTACACCGAGCAGCGGCTTGCCAAGGTGCGGTTCTACAACTCCTATTCCGAGCTTCCCAAAGAAGCCTCCGTCTGGCTGCGCGGGGGCGACCAAATGCATTCGCCCACCGGAGCAATCGTTCCGTTTGGCAAGGGCCGGATCATCCTCCTTGCCACCAACATGGACCCGGCCGACAGGGAGCTGGACAACGAATTCTTCGACCTGATTTATCATTTCAAGCAGATCGCCAAGGCCACGCAACCGCCGATCGATCCGCCTCCCGTGAAGGGAGATCCGATGGACTGGCCCGCGGCGCCGGAGGCACCTGCGCTGCGGCAGATGCTTGACCCGGCCACCTACGAAGCGCGCTTCAAGGCGGCACGCCAGAAGATCGATCTCGAATCACTGCGCGATCCCGGCCGCCCCACGGGCGGCGAATTCGTGTTTCTGGTCTTGCCGGGCAGCACCGCGGACAAGCTCGGCATGAAAAAGGGAGACATCGTCACCGCCGTGGATGGCGTTGCCGTGGGGCCGCGCTCGGGCGAACTGGATCGCGTTGATGCACAGTCCGATGGCAAGCGGCAACTCGTCTTCTGGTCGCCCGGCGGCGGAGAAAAGTCCGTGGAAAGCGACGGCGGAAGGTTCGGATATTGGTATCGCGGCGGGTCCCGGCCCGATGAAAGCTATGCCCGCGCGACCGATCACGATCCGCGATGGGATGACCAAGTGTTGGTCGCCGCCGCCAACTTTCTGGACGACCCGGACCTGGCCGAAACTGCGCTGCTTCGCGCGCAGCAGGCGGGATACGATGGCCGGCTCCTGTATCCACTGGCGGCAAAGATCGCCTTCCAGCAGTTTCGATACGATGATGCCCTTGCCTTCGGCTGGCATCTGATTTCTTCCGGCCGCTCGCTGGGCAATGACCTGGCGGTGACGCTCAACCAGGCGGCATTGCTCGATTTCAAGCTCGAGCAGTCCCTGGAGCTTGCCCGCCGTTTTCCCAACGTCATCGCCGAACAGTCCGAGGTCGCACGGAGGGTGCAAGACTATCGTGCGATGCCGCCCGATCAGTCGCTCAACCCCATCGCGCAATTACCCCATCTGAAGCGGAAGAAAGTCGCGACATTCACCCCATTTGTCCCGGCAGGCGATCAGGATTTCACCGACGGCTTCAGCAAGTGGGCCGCCGATCTGTTCAATCACGATCACAAGGTGGACCTGGACATCCCCTCGGATCATTACAACCTCTATCTATTGAATCCTTCCTTTGCCAATGTGGCGGTGACGGTGCATTTCGATCTTTATGACACGGACGACGAGAACGCCCAAAACGCGAAAGCCGTCAGTTTTGCCTTGTTCGATACCACGGCGCAGCAACCGACCCGCCGGCTCCCGCCAAATTCGCTGAGGATTGGTCTTCCGGCCTGCGAAGAACTGAGCATTGAATCGTTTGGCTTGAAAAGCCAGTTGCTCTGGACCACGCCCCCGCACATTCCCTGGCGAAGCAAAGGGACGTTGCGGATGGTGATTCTGCACAACCGCTGCGAAGCCAGCCTCGATGGCCGCCGCGTCTTCTATGGCCCGGTGGTTGCGCCCGAGTCATCGCGCAAATACGGGCTGTGGGTTCAGATCATCGGAATGTCAGGGCGGATTGATAAGCCGGAGTTGGAAGAGCTGATTGATCCAAGGGACCCCGCGGCCCCCAGTCCGGGGACGCAGCCCGCGCAGCTCCATTGACTGGCTCGTCCATGTCACTTCGGTCGCAGCCTGAGCCCCGAGAATTATCGCGAGGCGCTGAGTGATGCGTTGGTGCGGCTTACGTACGACAGCCTGCTGACCCAATCCGGAGTTTCAGAACGCGATCAAATAGTGCGTTGAAGCTTGCGAATGTGGTTGGACGGGGAGGGCGAGGCTCCTGCCGAGCCTTTCGCGGCTTGAAGTCGCTGGTTGTGTGCAGGAACGATCAGCGAAAAACGGCGCTCCGACCGCCGCTTGACTTCGACGAGCTCAGCCGAGTCGCGGCTTCGCCAACGAAGGGCCGTGATTCGGAGGGATCCTTCCGGAGGACGTCCCTTCGTCGGCTGGCGGTTTCTCCGTTCTCGCTTCCGCGACCAAGTGCTAATCTGCGCCCCGCGTCGAGGGATCAACATTCACCTTTGCTCGAAGGAGCAGCACATGGGCGACATGAAGGACAAGGTCAAGGACGGGATCGACAAGGCCGCGAGCAAGACCAAGGACATGGCCGGCAAGGCAATCGACAAAGGCAAAGACGCCGCCCAGTCCACCGGCGACTCGATGAAGAAAGCCGGCGACAAGATGAAGCAAGCCGGCAAGTGATCGCGGCCTTTGGCCAGAAGACGGAACGGGCCTCCCAATCGGGAGGCCCTCTTGTTTTGGTTTGAATGACCAGGGCGCACCGATTAGCTTGTATGCATGGCCAACCAACAATTTGCCTCAGAATGTCCGGTCTTACTCCCTCTCCCTCCGGGAGAGGGCTGGGGTGAGGGGAAGTCGAAGAAGACTTGGATCGGCAATGGAAGCCGCCTCCGATTTCCCCTCACCCGAACCCTCTCCCGGAGGGAGAGGGGACAAGAGCGCTCCGGCTGGTGCTTAGCGATCGGCGCTTGCTCGCTATTTTGCCTATGCACCGCACTGCGCGCCGGCGAACCAACTCAGCTCCGCGACAAACTCAAGTCCGAACCCTTCAAGATCGCCTGGGAGTCGTACGTGGATGGTCACTCGCAATTGTTCACGATGAACGCCGACGGCAGCAAGCCGACAGACCTCACACCCGCCGCGGTGGGCCAGGAGCATTATCCGCAGGTGTCGCCGGACGGGTCGAAGGTCTGCTTCACGATTGACACCGGCGAAGGCCGCGACGCGGTGCGAAGCCTGTGGGTGATGGACATCGACGGCAAGAGCCGCCGAATGATCGCCGATCATGCGCGCGAGCCGTTCTGGAGCCCGGATTCGAAAGTCATTGGATATCTGCCCCAGGAGTATCCCAAGTTCGCCGTCATCGACTACTACACCAAGGGGATGATGTATTATGACCTGGACAAGAAGACCTCCGAACCGCACCCGAACAGCGCCAATCTGCGCCACCTCTACCACTCGCGCTTCGCCCCGAACGGCAAGTGGATCGTCTCGACCGTGCATGGCGGCATGGGATTCAGCCATACGATCCTTCTGATCGAAGCGCACGGCGACCGGATCATCAACCTGAAAATCCCCGGCTGCCGCCCCAGCATTAGCCCGGACGGCAAGCACGTCGCCTGGGGCTCGAGCGATCATGACCTCGACACCGCTCCGGTCGATACCGATTCCGAAAATCCCACGGTCGGCCCGTGGCAGCTTCGCATTCACGATGAGCGCAACAAGATCTATCACATCGCCTGGTCGCCCGACGGACGCTATGTCGCCTTCAGCCGCGGGCCGGACGGAGAAGGTGATCTGACCAAGATCGGCACCTTCACCGCCGCCTGCGAGATCATCGGCGTCTACGCCAAGGAGTGGAATCTCTTTGCGGTCTCCGCCGAAGAGCCCCGAGCCCTGGACCTCAACAAGGCCAGCGACGCCGAGGTAGTGCAGTTGACCACCAACGGCTTGAGCAACAAGGAACCCTGCTGGTTTGTCCCGGCGCCGCCGCACAAGGAATGATGCCACGATCCGAGGGAGGGCGAGGCTCCCGCCGAGCCGAACATTTACCTGGCGACAGGCTTCGGCTCGGCAGGAGCCTCGCCCTCCCGATGCAAATCCGTCGAACTGGAGCGACATTTCCCGTGTTGAACCGCGCACTGTCCCTTCTAATCCCTCTTGTGTGTGCTACCGCCGGGCTCGTGGGCTGCCAGAAGCAGACCACGACGGCTGCAAGCGACGCTCCGCCTCCTTCGACCGCCACTTCCAAATCCGGCGTCGAAATGATCTCACTTCCCGGCGGCGCGTTCACGATGGGAACCGCCGACGGCAACCCCGACGAAGGGCCGCCGCATAGCGTCACGGTTAGCCCGTTTCTGATGGACAAGTTCGAGGTCACGCACGAAATGTTCGTCAAGGCCCAGTTGCCCGACCCGTCGCACTGGCAGGACAACGCCAAGGGCCCGGTCGAGCGCGTTCGCTGGCGCGACGCCAAGGCGTATTGCAACGAGCGCTCGCGGCTCGAGGGCCTTAAACCCTGCTACGACGAGAAGACCCCGGAATGGGATTGCGACTATTCCGCCGATGGATATCGCCTTCCGACTGAAGCTGAGTGGGAATACGCCGCTCGCGCGGGAACGCAAACGCCGTATGATTTCGGCTCCCCCGACAAGCTGCGGCAATACGCGTGGTTCGCGGATAACGCGGATCATCAGACCCACGCCGTCGGCACAAAGAAGCCAAATCCGTGGGGCCTGTGCGACATGTACGGCAACGTCTCGGAATGGTGCGAGGACGTTTACAGCCCGGACTACTACAAGCAGAGCCCCACCGCCGACCCGACCGGCCCGGCGAACCCGGGCCGCGACGTCAAGCGGGTGATGCGTGGCGGAAGCTGGAAGTCCACCGCCGACGCCTGCCGCGTCACCTATCGCCAGGGCCAGCGCACCGGGAACACCGACGCCTGCTTCGCCACCGACTACTGCGGCTTCCGCTGCGTCCGCCGGGCAGCGCCATAGGACGTCGCATGATTGCCAGGATAACACCCTGACGCGAACAGGTAGCACGGCCGGCCCCGGCTGTGATTTTGTGTGGCACAGCCGCCCTCGCCCGGTTGTGGGTCTATCGCTGGAATGACGCCGCCATGTCCACCTTGGCGTTGGGGTCGGTCTTCAGGGTCTTTTTCCCGCCGTACTGCTTGGTGACGTCGGCGATGAACTGGTCGTAGGCTTCGGATTGGAGCGGAAGCTCGACGACTTTGCGGGTCAGGGCGGCCATCAGGATGGCGTTGCCCAGCTCGAGCTGGCGCAGGCCTTCAATGCCGGGCGCTATCAGCGGCTCGCCCTTGAGGATCGCGTCCACGAAGTTTTGGGTAATAACCTTGTGGCCCTCGGGCTCGGCGCTGGCGTGAGGGACTTCAATCTCCCACGCCTCGACCCGGGCAAAGGCGTCTTTGCTGGTTTCGCGCGTCTCCCGGACGCTCTTGCGGGTGCGGGTGAAGCGGAGCTTGTCGTTCTCGCAGACGATGCGGCCGCGGTCGCCGACGATCTCCAGGCGATTGCTGCCGGGCGCTTCGCCGGTGCTGGTGATGAAGTGGCCGATCGCGCCGTTGGGATATTCGAGGATCGCGCTCACTTCGTCTTCGACCTCAATCGGGTGTGTTTTGCCGACGAACCCGACGGCGGTGATTCGGCTCGGCGTGAGCCCGGTGAGCCATTGGATCAGATCGAGGTTGTGCGGGCACTGGTTGATCAGCACGCCGCCCCCTTCGCCCGACCAGGTGGCGCGCCACCCGCCGGAGGCGTAGTACGTCCACGTCCGGAACCAGTCGGTGACGATCCAGGTGATTCGGCTGATCTCGCCCAATTCACCATCGACGATCAATTCGCGCAGCTTGCGGTAGATCGACATCGTGCGCTGCTGAAGCATCATGCCGAACTTGAGATTTGGATGCCTGGCGGCGGCATCCACCACCGATCGCCCCTGCCGCACGGTGACGGCCAGCGGCTTTTCGCAGAGGACGTGAACATTCTTCTCGAACGCCGCCAGCGCGATCTCCGGATGCAGCACGTGCGGGGTGGCGATCAGCACCGCGTCAATGCCCCCGGCGGCGAGCATCTCCTGATAGCTGCCAAATCGCCTGGCACTGGTCTTCTTGCCCGCCGAGTCGAGGTTCTTCTGGCTCGCGTCGCAAATCGCGGCAAGCGTGGCATTCTTCAAACTCGAAAATGAGTCGACATGGAACGAGCCCATATTGCCCAACCCGACGATCCCGAAACGCACGTTGTCCATAGAATGCCTCTGCCGCTGAGAAGGATGCAGTAAAGGTTTTTTTGAGGGAGAAGTCAACGAAGTGGAAGGCGCGCGAGGAGTAGGGGATGCGCTACACCCTGGGCAGCAGCGTTTTTCCCTCGCCCGGTACGCCGGGAGAGGGCAGGGCGAGGGTTTACCGCGAGAGTCTCCGCCGCGCGGGTGCAGCGATGATCGGCAAACCCTCACCCCACCTCTTTCCCGGAGTACCGGGCGAGGGAGAAAAGAAACTGTGCCACGGGATGAGCAGAGTGAAGCTCCTCTCGGCGAAACTGTCACGCTTCCTGGAATGGGAGACAATTGGCGCTCCCCATTCCTTCCGCCGCTTGCGGCTTCGCGAACGATGAATCTCGAAGCCGCTGGGCACTCGTGTCCCGTCGCGGCACGTCCCTTCGTTCGCGAAGCCGCAAGCGGCAGAACGAGGGATGATTTGCCCTGTGCAACTCCTTGAAGTTCGCAATGATGATTGTCCCGGCGTCTCCGATTCCCTACCTTCTGCATCATGACCCAGGCCACCGCATCGCGCCCCTTAATTGCTTCGGCGGTGCCGAGCGGGGGAATGGGCGTGGGCGGGTTTTATTTCACGCATTTCCTGGGCGCTATCTTTCCATTGACCGCGGGGATCGCGCTCTACGGCTGGCACGCGGTCGTGACGACGCTGGCCGTGGTGGGATCGGCAATGGCGGCGGTGGCGTTCTGGCGCCGCGTCGGGCCGCGCGGGCGAATGATTCACTACCCGCAAGCGATCTGGCTCTCGGTCCTCCTGGCGCTGATGCTTCCGCCACATTTGTGCGGCGGGCAATATAACGGCGAGCCGCTCTGGCCGATCCTTCCGGTTGCCGGGCTCGTGCTGGTTATTTTGCTGTGGCTGTTGGGTGGACTGGGCAGCGGTCACGTTCATCCGGTCGTGGCGGCGTATCTATTGATGGTCATCTGCTTCGGCGGCGCGCTGGTGCCGCATCGGGTGCTCAATCGCAGCCACCTTCTGACCGGCGAGCTATTTCATACCGGTGCGGCCGACGCGCAGGACCTGCATCACGAGCCTTGGATCAGCCGGCGCGACAGTCCGACCGACGCCGACTACCTCGAGCCGACCGCCGAGCGCCTCACCCGCTACACCAGCGGGAGGCAGGCGGTCCGCGCCCGCCGGTGGATGGACATCCAGGGTTTGCTGCGCGACAGCATGCCGCCGCTGGAAGATTTCATCATCGCCGGCCAACCCGGGCCGGTGGGGATCAGCAGCGTGATCGCAATCATCATCGGCGGGCTGTTCCTTCTCTACCGCGGCATCATCGATTTCCGCATCCCCCTGCTCACGTGCCTGGCGGCTTACCTGGCGCTGATGTTTCTCCCGATCCCCGCCATGATCGACAACGGCCCGCAATGGCGCTGGGCGCCGTTCGGCACGCCCGCCAACGGGTGGTCGGTCGGGCTGACGTTTGTGAACTATGAGATCATGGCCTCGCCGCTGATCTTCATTGCCTTCTTCCTGGCCACCTCGGCGACGGTTCGGCCCATGACCCGTCGGGGCCGAACGGTCTTTGCGGTGCTTCTCGGTTTGTCGTGCGCGGCAAGCCAGCTTTACCTGTCTGTCTCATTCGGGCCCTATCTGGCACTTCTGGTTGTCAGCCAGATCAGCGTTCCGCTAGACCGGATCTTTAGGGTGAAACCGCTGGTGTAGGTCTCTTGCTTGCGGCAGGCCCCGGTGGAACTTCGTTCCGACCCGCTACGCGGAATACCGTTCGATAACGTTGCACGTCCAATAGATTCCCGCAGTTTACGAGCAGATCCCGCACCGCTCCGCAGGCTTTTCCCGACGTTAATCTGGGTAAAGAAAAAAAGAGGGGCTACCGATAGATTAGCTGTCGCAGATTACGCATTTTAACATGCGAAACGAATAACGCGGGGCAGGGAAGCCTCCAAAGTTGTAACAGCGGCGGCCTTAGCTGGAGCGTGGCCGATCCGACGGAGAAGCATCCATGAGCCTCTGCAAGACTGCCGGTAACCTGTCGTCCGAAGCGTACTTAACACCCTTGCTGGCCGGCGAGCGCGATGTCTGCCGCAAATTCATCGAAGCGGCCTTCGATCGCGGCACCTCGGCCGCCGATCTGCTCAGCAATCTGATTTGGCCGGTGATGGAGCACGTCCAGATGCTCTATCGTGAAGACCACATCAGCATCAGCTCATTGAACCTGGCGACGCGCCTGAACCGCTCGATTGCCGATCAGGTGTGCGCAAAGCTGAGCCGCAAGCCGGCCAACGACCGCAAAGTCCTCCTGTTCTGCGGCGACGACGAGCCGGAAGAACTCGGCGGGCAGATCTGCGCCGACCTCTTCGAATCCGAAGGCTATACAGTGCGCTTCGCCGGCGGCGGCGTGCCGGAGGACGAAGTCCTCAAGTTGGTCGGCGAGTTCCGCCCGGACCTGTTGGTCATGTTCGGCACCCTGCCGAGCGGCGTGCCTGCCGTCCGCAAGCTGATCGACTATCTCCGCGAAGTGAATAGCTGCCCCGACATGCAGATGATGTGCTGCGGCGGGATCTACCGCCGGGCCGAGGGACTGGCCGAAGAAATCGGCGCCGACCTGTATGCCCCCGATGCCGCCAGTGCGGTGACGGTGGCCGGCGAGCACCCCACCCGCAAGGCGACCGTCGATCAACAAACCGTCGGCCGCACGCACCGCATCCGCAAAGCCGCCGCCCGCAAAGCCGACGCGGCAAAGAACGCGAACCCGGATGCAATCGCCGAAGTGGCGTGAAATGTTTCCAAATGGGAAGCGCGGCTTCGAACCGTTACCGACCAAGGTTGATAAGCGCAGCGATCCCGCGTCTTGTCCCCTCTCCCTCCGGGAGAGGGTCAGGGTGAGGGTAAACCGCAAGCGCCTTCCCTTGCTGATCCGATGTCTACTCCGACTTCCCCTCACCCCGCCCTCTCCCGGGGGGAGAGGGAGAAAGAGGGCGCGCGTTTTCGGTGCAGTATTCAGTAGCGGTGATGCGCAGCAAAGTACTCCGCCGTGTGCCGCGGCTAACCCGAGGCACTGAAGGTGAACATCATGAAAATGAAAATCGCTTCCATCGAACCGAACGTCGTTCGCCTCGCCGTCGAGGGCGACGCGCAGGCGCCGGGCCCGGACGATCAGCCGCGCGGGCTTGCCGATTTGCTCGGCGAAGGCTGGAACGCCAAGCGCGTTTTGATCGACTTCTCCGGCGTCCGCATGGCCGGCTCGGCCGCAATCGGCTGGCTCTTGGGCCTCCAGCGGCAGTTCAAACAGGCCGGGGGCAGGCTCGCGCTCCACTCGATGCGGCCCGAGGTCGGCCGGGCATTCAAACTGCTCAAGGTCGATTCGGTCCTCAACATTTTCCCCGAAGAGCACACCGCCCTGGCCGCGTTGGAGGCATCCAATGTCTAGCACCGCTCTCATCGAAGCCCCGTCGTCCGGCCCAACCGCAAGCCCTTCGGCCGCGGCAAAGTTCCCAAGCCTGACTGGCGTCAGCGCCGAGCAGGCAGTCGCCCGCCTGGCCGGGTTCGCGGTCGCCACGCGCTGCAGCGACTTGTTCCTGGCCTCTGAGGCCGAGCATGTCACGATATCGGTGCGCCAGCTCGGCATCGTCCGGGAACTGACGCGCCTGCCGCTGGAACAAGGCAAGCGCTGCATCTCGCACCTCAAGGCGATCTCGGGGATGGACCTCAGCGAGCATCGCCGCCCGCTCGACGGCCGGTGGATCTTCGACCGCGACGGCGACGGCGATGCCGTCGAGATGCGCATCAACATGGTCCCCACCCTCCACGGCGAAGACCTGGCCATTCGGATGATGGATCGCGAATCGCAGCTCTTTGGCCTCAGCCGTCTTGGCCTCGAGGCCGGGCAACTCGATCATCTGACGTCCATGCTCGACAGCCCCGGCGGGCTGGTCCTGCTGGCCGGCCCGACCGGCGCCGGCAAGACCGCCACCATCTACGCCTGCCTCCAGCACCTCAACGACGGCGGCCACAAGATCAACACGATCGAAGACCCGATCGAATTCGCGCTCCCCGGCGTGCGCCAATCGCAGGTGAACGCCGCCATCAAGCTTGGCTTTGACGACCTGCTGCGGGCGATCCTTCGCCAGTCGCCCGACGTGATCGTCGTCGGTGAAATCCGCGACCGTGAGACCGCCCAGACCGCGGTTCACGCCGCCAACGCCGGCCACCTGGTCCTGGCCACCGTGCATGCCTCCTGCGCCGCCGCGGGCCCGCAGAGCTTGCGCGCACTCGATGTTCACGCGCCATTCCTCGCCAGCGCCCTTCGCGGCGTGGTATCGCAGCGGCTGATGCGGACGCTATGCCCGAGCTGCAAAATCCCCTTTGACGTTGCCGACGTTCCCCACGTCTTCGACGAGGTGAAACCCTGGCTCAAGCCCGGCGAAGGCAAAACCGTCTTCGCTCCCCGCGGCTGCCCCCAGTGCGAGGGCCGCGGCTATAGCGCCCGCACGGGCGTCTTTGAGGTCATGCCCGTCTCCCTGGCCGTGCGCGCCGCGATCGCCGACGGGCGCGCCACCGCCGACCTGCGCCAGATCTCCTCCGGCGAGGGCATGCTCCAGTTCCGGCAGGCCGCCCTGCTGAAGGTCGCCAACGGCCAGACCAGTACCGACGAAGTCTTCCGAGCGATCCCCGCCGAGCACCTCGCCGAGTTCGGCGATTGATGCCGGTGCCCTCCATCCACGAGGCGCCTCCATTTACGCTACATGCGATGCGGGCGGCTCAGATCTTCATCATTCGTATATTTCCACTCGGCGGCCGAGAGTCAACGAGTTGCTTTAGCGCGCCAACCTCGAAGCCCACGCTGCGAAAAGCGTCATCACTACTATCACGACATATTAAGGTTGTGCGCATATTGCATTCAGCTTTGGTGACAGATTAGAGAAGACACCCTTAATGTTAGAGTAACACTTCACCCGTCTGCAACGCCGCGTGATGGTTGCATCTGAGAAAATCACGATGTTAGGCGCATGTCAGGCATTGCGCCCTTGCCCTGACTCTGATAGATAATGCGGGATACACAAC
>Ga0182024_10017878_pt1 | contig 13259 bp, 10 predicted proteins | sample P32metaG_FD_120480 | JGI IMG/M metagenome (GOLD analysis project Ga0182024, IMG submission 120480) | Permafrost microbial communities from Stordalen Mire, Sweden - P3-2 metaG (Illumina Assembly) | ecosystem: Environmental > Terrestrial > Soil > Wetlands > Permafrost | place: Sweden: Stordalen...
GGTGGCCAGTATCTTGCGTCCTCGATGGAGACCTGGGCACTTGGGTTCTTTTCTTTATCGCTGACACTTCGATATCCTCAGCGGCCCATTCCAGGGGCAGCTGATACTGTACCGGTTCACCGTCATGCCATTCGCGCTACAACCTGAGTAGTAGCGCGGGCAGCCAATGCCTGAATCCAAACGAGTGATGGACTCGCATGTGGCAGCCGATACAGAGGGTAAGCAACAGCTCCTCTTCATTTCGGCTATCGCGATGATGAACCAGCAAGCGCGACCGTGAACCACAACCGCGGCACCTGTACTCATCGCGCTTCAACACGCGATCTCGCAAGCCGCCGAACAGTCGTCGTGACCGATACTGCCGCTCGTAACACGAGCGGCAGCAGCCGAGAGTCTTCAGTTCAACCGCCTTCGCCCCACAGGAGCAAAGGAAGGAAAGCTGATCCGACTCCTCTACTCTCTCCACCGGATCACCTCTGACGCAGCGTGCTAGCGGAATATCTGATTCCACCGTTACCGCGTCCAATGGCGTAATCGCCGACGCGCGCGCGAATAGCCTCGATCACCAGATTCAGTCTTTGCGGCGTCCCGCCCTTGGCCGGCGTGCATTGCGCCTCGCGGCCAGAGTTTTCTTGCGGCTTTTGACCAAACCTCCCTTGCGGCCATTTTCTTTGCTGGCGAGTTTCTTGGCTTCGCTGCGGACCAACCCGCCCAGCCGACCGAGCACCACCGCATGAGGATTCTTCCTTTTCTGTTTTCTTTCCATTCCACTCGTTCCTCCACTCCCAGACGCACCACCCACCGATCTTACCCACTAAGATAACCGCTTTGCTTCGTTATGTCAGATGAAAAACACCACATTCAGACCAGGCTAAGCCAGATGATCTATTATGAAGTTCCCTGCATTCAGGCGCGCTGCCTTTAGCTGATGCAGTTCGTAAGAATTGCTCTCTTGGGTTGGCCCCTCCCCTGCTGCCTCTCAACCGTTAAGTCTGCTCCCCTTACCAGCCCGATCGTTCCTTTGTGTCATTTGATTTAAGCGGCGGATGTTTTTCATAGGATAGATTGATAAATTGATAGAATTGCTGGAACAGATAAGGATTCAGCACACACACCGGGGCTGTCGAAGCCCGATAAATCACGGCAAAGACGTATCGCGCGGAGGGTGATGATGCAGGGTTGGGAAGCACCGTTGAGCATTCGAATCGCGGCTGTGCTGGTGGCGATCGGTTGTGCTGTTGCCCTGGTTTCATGCGGGCCGCCGCGGCACATAGTCGGCTCAGTCAACACTGAGTTCAAGCTCATCGGGCCGGACCATAAAATCGTCATCGAATCCTACGACGATCCCAAAATCGACGGCATCACCGTTTTCATCAGCAAGTCGCAGAAAGGCGGGATCAAAGGCGCGCTCGGACTGGCGGAGGATACATCTGACGCCTCCGTAGCAGTGCGACAAACCGGACCGATCAAAGTGAAGGAGGCTTTTGAGAACGGCGAGGACGCCTTAACCGAACAACGCTCGGTGCTGTTCAAGCGTCTGCATGTCAGCCGCTTCTGGGACGCTTCGCACAAAAGTTTTGTTTATGTCGTGTGGACCGATCGGTTCATCAACGGCTCGCCGCAGAATTCGATTTCGGCGGTCGTGGCAGAACCCTGGGGAAACCAGGCGCCTGATCTGTCATTGATGGCTTCTGACACGACCGCGCCGTCACCATAACGTGTTCCACATAATCAAGAAGCGTCGTCGGCGGCCCGCTAATGCCATTTACGAATGCAACGCTCCTTGGATGACCGTCGTATGGACGTGACAGATTTTATAGTTCGGGACTGCCGTCTCTGCGCGCGGGCCGAGATCTCCGGCAAACTGGAACTTGCAGGGACCGAAGACTTGTCGCATTCAGGACATCAATTGGGCGCGAGCGAATTCACCAAAGATCATGGATCTCCGTCCGGTCAGCTTTTCGACGTTATTGTCCGCTCCTGACATATGGCCGGTCTGGTAGTCTGCCATCGCACCGCGAAGATGCTGTACGACGTAAGGCGGGACGCCCATTGCCTCAATCGATGTGCAATATTCGTCGATTGGCAGATCCTGAAAAATGATCTTACGCCCGAGCGCCTCGGATAATTCTGCCGCCATCTGCTCGTGGTCCATCTCGACCGGGCCAGAGAGAGGAATGGTCTTGCCAATGTGCTCTTCGGGATTCTTCAACAGCGCCGCGATAGCGCGGCCCTGATCATCCGCTGCGATTGGGGAATGTCGTCCCTTGCCGACCGGCATCCGGAGGATGCCCTAGCGTAGATAGGGAAGCTGCCATGGGTAGAGGAGCCATTCAAGGAAGTACGTTGGACGGAGATAAATGACCGGAAGACCCGACCAATTAAGCACCTCTTCGGCGATGAAACTGTCGCGGCACGAGTCGCTAGTAGAATCTCGGTTCGCCGAGTGCTGCGATAATTTGATGATCGTCGATACGCTCGCTTCCTTCGCCGAACTGCGCGAAATTCACGGTCGTATGGCCTCTTGATGAGCTCGTTGGACAATTCCTGAGTGCAACTCATGATTGCCGCAAGGTGTTTCCGGATGTGCACGCGCGCTATTCCGGCGTCGAGTTGAACGATCAATCGCTCAATCCCGGCAGCACACCGCGCCTTGGCGCCATTCGTTTCTCGGACTGGCTCAGCCACACCGCACTTCGGGAATGAGGATGTCCAAAAATGCTAAGATCGCTTTGCTTGGTCTCGCCGTCGTGCTCGGCGTCGCGCTGGAAGCGAACGGCGTCTGGATGCTTGTGTCACCCAAGAATTGGTACTTAGCTGTGCCCGGGGTGACTGTCGATAGGTCCTTCAACCAGCATTTCCTGCGCGATATCGGGCTGATCTTCTTGTTCAACGGGGGCGCCTTCCTGCTTGGCGTCGCCCGGCCGCAGTCGCGCGTCTTGCTTTGGGCCGCGCTCACGATCTGGCTGGTCGGCCATGCTCTGTTCCACTTCTGGGAGGTGGCCGCCGGAATCACTTCGGTATCAGTCATTCCGCGCGATTTTCCTGCCGTTACCTTGCCGGCTCTGATTAGCGTGGTGTTGACGGCCTGGGGCGTGGTCGACTCACCCGCGCTCAACGTCTGAAGTCTGACCAACATTTCAAGACTGCTAACCCCATGCCCCGCTTGCAGTGCAAAAGCTTCGCGGTCGCGATGAGGTCCGAATGTTTCCGAGGGGACGCGTGGACGTCATTCTCCTCGACGAAATCGCGATCGGTCGTTTTAAGCTGCAACCAGGTTGGCGCTGGTCGGTTGATGTCGCACCGACCGTGCGCACGCATTCTTGCAAGAACCGACACGTCGGCTACGCGATCTCTGGCTGGCTCCAAGTGACTCTGGACGACGGCGCAGCGCTCATAATCCGGTCGGGCGAAGGCTACGAGATTCCGCCCGGCCACGAGGTCCATGTCATCGGCGACGAGCCGTGGGAGTCGGTCGAATTCGCAAGCGCCCACACCTTCGGCTGGCACCTGAGCAACTCGGGGAACGCGTGCTTGCGACGATACTATTCAGTGATATCGTCGACTCAACGCGGACGCTCGAGCGACTGAGCAACCACCCGTGGACAAGTATCCTTCGAGAGCACAATGAGAGTATCCGAGCGGCGCTCGATCGCTTCCGCGGCCGCGAGATCGCATCCACGGGCGACGGCTTTCTAGCGCTCTTTGACGGTGCTGCAAAAGCCGTCCGCGCCGGGGCACTCATGGATCCGGCGGTCGCGGACCTTGGGATCCGCGTGCCACCTGCGATTTGGACCGGCCAGAGATTTGCGCGCGATATTTCAGCCTGGAGGAAGAACGAGGGGCGCCAGTTATCAATCCGTAAAGAGTTGAACGTGGGCCGCACGCACAAGCCTTAAGCGCGCCACGAAAGAGCTTAGGCTTAATTCGATCGGCGCGGCGATAGCAACCAAGCCGCTAGCGGGCGCATGGCCAGATAACTGATGGTGGATCAGTTCCCTCGCGGCCCGCCATCAGCGCCCATCGCGCGTTCTGCTGAGTCTCCCAAAGATTTGCCTATGGTTCGAGCTTCTCGGCTGCGAAGTTGAGCGCCTGGACCATGATTTTAAAGCACGCCATGCACAGCTTGATTAAGCTGCCGGAACGACCCCCTCTCCTACTCCGTCTGCCTCATCGCCTGGCCGGCGGTCCGTTCGGCATATTCGCGCTGACGCTTTGCGCTGCCCTTCTTGGCGAGGTCGCGTGCTTCCATAATCGCCGCGCGAATCTCGCTGGCCGAGAGCCCCATGGCGGCGGCGTGACGCGCCCAGGCGAGATCGGCTCGATGCAGGTCGCCGTCGTAGCGTGCATCACTGTGGAACTCGGCTAGCGACTTCAGCGGCGGACGGTCCGGAGCGCTCTGCCCTACCCTGTCCTCGGCACCGCCACCAACCGTCACGGTCTCGCCGGTCAGCGCCGCTCTGACTTCCGCGATGAACACCGGCGCCTGGCGGTAGACCTGCCCGCTGGCCTCGAGCAGGCGCGCAAACGGCTGCAGCCCCGAGGCCAGGCGCCGATTCGGCTTCGGATTGGTAAACCCTGCCAGCCGTCCGAAATGGCGCCAGTCGGCGCTACCCAGGTCGCCACCATAGCGTTCGGCGAGCAGCTTCGCGGCCCGTGTGCTGGCCGCTTCATCGAGCGGCTCACCGTGCTTCAGCCAGGCCTGAAAATTCCCCGGCGAGGTCTCCACCACCGCCGCCGGCTCAAAGCCCTCTGCCTTCATCCGCGCAAGAGCGTCAGCCTTGAGGTCGTCCACCAGGCTGAGCCCGTGCGCACCTGCGGGACGCACGTAGATATGGCCGCGGTTGAGGTTCTCGCGCCGGAGCCAAAGTAGTGACTTGAGCACCTGCTTGGTGCCCACCCTTCCCGCAGGATCATGGTGCCATCGACTCGTTTGACCCCAATATCGAAGCACTCCACCCCCAACGCTTCGAGCTGGTCCATGGCAACCCGCGCAGCGACTGCTCGGCTATCTGTTTTTAGTTCCATTGTCTGGATCATTTTCCCGACGCCCTAAGGGCGGCGGCGCGGTATTTTGATTTTGGGATGCCCGGAGGGCTTTCCTTATAGGGGTAAGGCGGGTTGGGTGGGTTTGAGATGGGATGGACCCAACCTCGTTCCGAAACCGGCCTCGTGTAGGCCACGATGAGACGATTGCTCATCAAACCAAGACAGGAGGGTCCGTGATGAAACTTGCGATTCTGGGTATCGATCTGGCCAAGAGCGTGTTCCATCTCCACGGCGCCGATGCGCACGGTCACGCGATGCTGCGCAAACGGCTGAGCCGGTCGCAACTGCCCGCGTTTCTGGCCAACTTGCCGCGTTGCACAGTGGCGATGGAGGCTTGTGGCAGCGCCCATCACTGGACGCGTGAGATTGCCCACCTTGGTCATGCCGTGCGGCTGATCAACCCGCAGTTCGTTAAGGCATTCGTCAAAAGCAACAAGAACGATCGCAATGACGCCGAGGCCATCTGCGAAGCCGCCACGCGGCCCTCGATGCGCTTCGTGCCGGTCAAGAGCGTCGAGCAACAGGAAACCCAGCAGCTGCATCGGGCGCGCGCGCAACTGATCAAAAACTTGTGCGGGCTGGCCAACCACATGCGCGGCTTTCTGACCGAGCACGGCATCATCGTAGCCAAGGGCTTTGCTCCGTTGCGTCGCGCCTTGCCCGAACTGCTCGAGCAGCCCGAACTCAACCCCCTCTTCCGTGAGCTGCTCGGCGAGATGGCCGAACGCTTCAGGCTGCTGGAAGAACGCCGGCTCCGTTACGACAAACTGATCGAGCGCGTCTATCGCGCCGATGAACGGTGTCAGCGGCTGGGACAAATCGAAGGCGTGGGACCGATAACCGCCACCGCTCTGGTCGCCGCGATCGGCGACGGCAAAGCGTTCAATACTGGCCGCCATGTCAGCGCATGGCTCGGGCTGACGCCGCGGCAGTATTCGACCGCGAGCCGCACCGTGCTGCTGCGTATCAGCAAACGCGGCGATCAATATCTGCGCATGCTGATGGTCGAAGGCGCGCGTTCGGCCATCGTCGCAGCGGCGCGCAAGAGCGATCCGCGCAGTCGCTGGATCACCGGGTTGGCGGCCAAACGCGGACCCTGCGTCACGGCGGTAGCGGTGGCCAACCGCAATGCTCGTATCTGTTGGGCACTGCTCGCGCGGGGCGAGTCCTACCGCGCCGCCGCCACGAGCGGCAAGTTGCGGATGGTCCCACTCTCGGCGGCGGAGAAAAATCGGATCGGCTGATCCCTTTCCAAGGTTGCGAGGGCATCTTCCAGGAGATGACGAACCGGACAGACCGGCACCCCGAGCGCTCGTTAGGCGCCTCGACCACAACAGGTCGCGTTTGAGAATTGGGCGGAGGTGCGAGGAATTCATCATGGCCAGGAGCATTATGCGCTCCGTTCTTTCAAGGTCGGATACAAGGCAGCAACCGGTGTTGGTCTCTCTGTCATTTTCCCGCCGCCAAGGGCGGCAGCGCGGTATTTTTGGTTGTCTGAGGATGCCCGTAGGGCTTTCCTTACGGGGGTTTGCCGGGTGGGTTGGGGTTTGAGCCGGCAGGGGGCAGAGCCCCCTAAGAGGCGGCGTTGTGTTGTGTCGTTCGTTGGGTCCATACGAGGCGCCTAGGGGGCAAAGCCCCCTCTTGAGCTGGTGTGTTTGGGGATGGTTTGGTTGTTTGAATGTGCTGGGCGGCGACATTATCGGAAAAGATTATAGGTAGTTAATTAAAGGTTTGTCATAGGAAGTGACCGTGGATAAGTTGGCTGTTTTCAAAGGTTTCACACGAAGTTTTGAGCTACGAAAGTCATAGGAAGTGACCGTGGTTTTAGATCCTCGATGACCAGTTAGGCGTTGGCTTTTTTGCCGTTGGGTACGATATGAGCATGAACCGTTTATCAACCGGTGGAGGGCTATTGCGCGCCGTCATGCCCCTGCCGTCCAGCTCTATACGGGCGGTCCGATAGCGGCGTTCGACCTGTACAAGGGTCTTCCGAAATTCACGCTTAAAATTGAACATTTTCCTGTAATCGGGCCCAAATTGTTCTTTGAGATTCGACCAAGCGATAAAAGCGGGTTTCCTCGGATCTATACGGTGCAGACGCTGCGCCAGCCACGCGTAAATATCGAGACCCATTGCGGTGTGCGCCAGCGCGCCGAGATCGGCTTCGTTGAGGGGTACCGCATGCTCTTTTAAACTTTCAAAATACTCACTGGAGAGGCGAACGGTTGAGGGCCACAAAACCCGCTGGCGGTCGTCTTTTGGAAGCCAGAGTTCGAAGCCGGTAACGACGTGCGTGTTGATTTGCTTGAGACGGGTGCCTTGAAGAAAGGCGAGCCTAATCTCGGCGTTCGAGAGGCGCGTCAGCTGATCTTTGAACATGCGTATTTCGCGGCCCCCGTCGAAGCCGCGAATACGTTTAACGAAGGCCGAAAGGCTATCCTGTACCGCAATTTCGGGTGAACCGAGTCGAAGAGCTTCGGCATTGAGATGCGCAAGGATGAGGCGTGGTTTAGGTCCCGTTTGGCTAAGATGCAGGACTCGCGATCGTTTAATGACACTCGCGATGCTTGGTTATTCGTCTCAATCTGAATAGGGGCAAAGGTGGAAAATCCTTTATCTTGATTCACGTCAGCCAAAAGAAGACGGTCTTGCGGGCGCTCCCTTGAAACCTATCGTGAGCGCGTAAGCTGCGTCCGACGGAACGAAAGCGCCAAGTTCGGCCTTACTGCGGAACTGGACGGTTGGCCAGTTGTCGCGAGCAGCTCGAAAAGGGAAGCCAGGACGGTTGGTCTACTCATCAATCACTGAAAAAAGAATCACTGAAAAGCGAGCACCATCCTCGATCAGGTTTTTGGAGGGCGAAGCCCGCATCTTAACCAGAAGGGAAGTCTGAAACCTCGTGAGGTTTCAGTGTTCGGAAGAATCAAAGTTTTGCGTTCTTCAACCATTCTCTTTTCTCCTCGATCCCGCTCTTTCTCTTTCCATGGACGGCGATTCCAATCCGAGCGCATGATATCGTCTCCGCGTCATTGCGGTGAATTACAAACCCAATAAGCCGCCCGCGTTGAGGCCCGGCGATACCGTCGGCGTGGTCGCTACGTCGTCGGCTATCGAACGCGAGTACCTCGAACGCGGCGTCGGCGTGCTCGCTTCGATGGGTTATCGGGTCAAGGTCTCCGAACGCGCGCTCGACCGCGTCGGAATCTTTGCGGGTAGCGATCACGATCGCGCATCCGAGCTCAACGCCTTCTTTGCCGACCCGAGCGTCAAGGCGATCTTCGGCGCGCGCGGCGGCTACGGATGTGGCCGGATGCTCCCGCTGATCGATTTCGACCTGATTGCGCGCGCACCCAAAATCTTTCTGGGCTTCTCCGATGCGACTTTTCTGCTTAACGCGATCGTCGATCGCGCCGCTACCGTCGCTTTCCACGGCCCGATGGTTGCTATGGATTTCGCCAACGGCTTGACCCACCGGTCGCTCGGCCACCTGGCGCGGCTGCTCAGCGGCGAGACTTGCGAGTTTGAACTAGCGTGCGAGGTCTTGCGTCCGGGTATCGGCGACGGCGAACTGATTGGCGGATGCCTGTCGGTGGTGGTCGCGATGCTCGCGACCCCATTCGCGCCGCGCTTCGACGGGCGTATCCTCTTTTTGGAAGATACCGGCGAGAAGGCGTATAGGATCGATCGCATGCTGGTGCAATTGCGACAGGCGGGTGTGTTCGAGCGAGTGGCCGGCGTGGTCTTTGGCGCGATTCGTCCGCTCGACGGTAGCGCCCTTGAGCGCGCGCGGATCGCCGAGTTTGTCGCCGAACAGACTGCGGGCGTGAGCTGTCCGGTGCTGTTTGGCATCGAAGCCGGTCACGGTACTGAGAATCTGACGCTGCCGCTGGGCGTGCGCGCCAGACTTGAGAGTTCGCACCGCCGCCTGGTGATTACCGAGCCGGCGGTCAGTTAACGGCCATAACGTGGCAGCTTAGTTCCATGACGACGCGCAAGGAGTGGCAGCCGCTTGGGATGGCATGAGGTTGAAGCAGCCTTTGCGGAGGCGGTCGAGAAGGGTGCTATTCCCGGCGCTACCCTGATCGTGCGCACCGGCGCCGATATCGCCTACGAGGGCGCCTTCGGCTTTCGCTCCATCGTGCCCGAGCGCTCGCCGATGCGACTCGAAACCGTCTTCGATCTCTCCTCGCTTACCAAGCCGCTCGCCACCACCGTCGCCGTGATGATGCTCGCGCGCGACGCCAAGATGCGCCTCGACGATCGGCTCACGCGCTTTTTCCATAACTTCGGCGTGCACGGCAAAGGCCACGTCACGTTCCGCCATCTGCTCTCGCATAGCTCGGGCCTCGCGGCGTGGCGGCCGTTCTATCAACAAATTGCCGAGGTCGAGCGCAGCGGGAAAGTCAACTTCATGGCTAGTCGCGGCGCCAAGGAATTCGTCTACGAAGAGATTCATCGGGAAAAGCCCGAGGCTCCCACCGGCAGCAAAACTATTTACTCCGACCTCAACTTCATGTTGCTGGGCGAGGCGGTCGAACAGGTTACTGGCGTCGCGCTGAACCGCTTTTGCCGTGACAAGATCTTCCGTCCGCTCGAACTGCGCGCCACCGACTTCATCGATATCTCGCTGGTCCGCACGCGGCGCCTTGAACCAGTCCCTGAGATGTTCGCACCAACCGCCGTCTGCCCCTTGCGCAAGCGCCTGCTGGTCGGCGAAGTGGACGACGAAAACGCCTACGCGATGGGTGGCGTTGCGGGCCATGCCGGCCTGTTCGCCCCAGTCGCCGAAGTGGACCGCATCGTGGCCGAGCTGCTTGCCTGCTATGACGGCCGCTCAGACTTCGTGCCGCAGAAAATCATCCAGCAGTTCTGGTCGCGCGACAGCGCCGTGCGCGGTTCGACCTGGGCACTCGGATGGGATTCGCCGTCGGCCGAATACTCGAGCTCGGGCCATCGCTTTTCCGCCGCCGCCGTCGGCCATCTGGGCTTCACCGGCACCTCGATCTGGATCGAGCCCGCCCGCGGCATCGCGATTTCACTTCTGACCAACCGCGTCCATCCGCGGCGCGACAACCAGGCCATCCGCGATTTCCGTCCCCGAATTCACGACCTCATCATGGAGGCGCTCGGCGTCCCCGCCTAACCCGGGCAGAATGGTTGAAGAACGCAAAACTTATAGTTTCCGTGAAACCTTTGAAAGGTTTCACACTTCCCACGGTGAATTATGCAAGTCGGTCTTGCGAATTGCATCGTGGAGACCCTTCGCGACGAGTGAGCGCTGGTAGTGCCCCGAATTTGATCACCGATCGCAAGTAGGAGGAACTTCTATGCCTTGGACGGGCTCTTTCAGGCTCCGAGATTACTTGGACCGACCTGGCGGGATACCGGAGGCAGACCTCCCGCCAGAGGTTCCTGGAACCTACCTCTTAACTGGCAAAAGGTGGAGTGGTCAGCCGAACCAATCCGCTGATCCCCTTTATGTCGGTAAAAGCTACGCGAACAAAGCCGGCTGCCTGCGGGGGCGAATCGGCGCCCTAGTTTCTTCTTTGTGCGGCTTCCACGGGTAAATGAGAAGAATCCTCAGGACTTTTTCATTCCTTGGCTACCGATGCCCAAGGCTTCACGCGCCTAAGTCGCTGACAAGGAACGGGATCTAATCGGGCAATTACAACCGTCGTATAACCAAGAGGAAATCATGATCACTTCTAAAATTGGGATACTACCTGAGCGCCACTGCCCCTGACTTGGCCACCTACCCGAGAAACGCGAGCGTCAACCGCATGAGCCTCCCGCATTTCTGTGTGTTCAGAACCTCGCTTACGGGTTCGCGAAGGGTCTCCACGATGCAATTCGCAAGACCGACTTGTATAATTCACTGTGGGAAGTGTGAAACCTTTCAAAGGTTTCACGGAAACTATAAGTTTTGAGTTCCTCAACAACTCTCTCATCGTCCGCGTCCGGCCCAGAAATCGATCGCGATATCTCCACGACCGTGAAGGACCCGGTATGCGGCATGACGGTCGAGCCCGCCACCGCCAAATGGACCCATCGGCACGACGGCCACGCTTATTACTTCTGCAGTAACGGCTGCATGACCAAATTCGTTGCCGACCCGCAAAAGTATCTCGCGCCGCGCGCTACGCAGTCCGCACCCCCTGCGCCCACCGCGCATGCAGCGACGTCGCCATCGAGCGTCATCTACACCTGCCCGATGCACCCTGAAGTTGTGCAGGACCAACCGGGAAATTGCCCGAAATGTGGCATGGCGCTGGAGCCGCTAGTCAGCACGGCGCTCGACGACGATGCTCCGAATCCTGAACTCGCCGACATGACACGCCGCTTCTGGGTCAGTGCGGCACTCTCGCTCCCGTTGCTCGTGCTTTCGATGTCGGACTTGATTCCCGGCATGCCGCTGCAACACGTACTTGGAACCCGGCCGTTTATATGGATTGAGTTCATCCTGGCGACGCCGGTCGTGCTCTGGGGTGCGAAACCCTTCTTCGAGCGCGGCGCGCGATCGATCGTCAGCCGCAATCTCAACATGTTCACGCTGATTTCGCTTGGCGTGGGTATCGCCTACGCCTACAGCCTGTTCGGGACCCTTTTCCCCCGTCTGCTGGCAAGGGCCACCGGCGATTCAAGCGGTGCGCCGCCGGTCTATTTCGAGTCCGCCGCGGTTATCACTGCGCTGGTGCTGCTCGGCCAGGTGTTGGAACTCCGTTCACGCGAAAGCACCGCCGGCGCAATCAAGGCGCTGCTCAAATTGGCTCCGCCCACCGCGCGAATGGTACGTGCCGATGGCGTCGAAGAAGACGTCGCGCTCGAACAGGTGAAGTCCGCAGACCTGCTGCGCGTGCGGCCCGGCGAAAAGATTCCGGTCGATGGCGTCATTGTGGAAGGCTCGAGTACGGTCGACGAATCGATGATCACCGGCGAGCCGCTGCCTTCCGAAAAACACACCGGCGAGCGGGTCATCGGTGCGACCGTCAACGGCACCGGCTCTTTCGTGATGCGTGCCGAGCGCGTCGGCACCGATACCGTCCTCGCACAAATCGTCCGAATGGTCGCCGAAGCGCAGCGCAGCCGCGCGCCAATCCAGCGCCTTGCCGATATGGTCGCGGGCTATTTCGTGCCGATGGTTATGGGCGCTGCCGTGTTCACCTTCGCGGCGTGGTATTTTGTCGGTCCGGCTCCGGCTTTCGCGCATGCGCTCGTCGCCGCGGTCGCCGTCTTGATAATCGCGTGTCCGTGCGCATTGGGGCTCGCGACTCCTATGGCAGTGATGGTCGCGACCGGCCGCGGCGCCAGTGCTGGCGTGCTCATCCACAACGCCGAGGCGCTCGAACTGATGGAGCGCGTTGACACCATCGTGATCGACAAGACCGGCACGCTCACCGAGGGCAAGCCCCGGCTGATTACGGTCGAGGCGAGTCCTGGCTTCGACGAATCCGAGGTGCTGCGGCTGGCGGCGAGCGTCGAGCGCGCCAGCGAACATCCGCTGGCTGCCGCAATCGTGGCCGGCGCCACCGATCGCGGCATCAAGCTCGAGAGCGTCACTGACTTCGCGTCTTCGACCGGCGTTGGCGTGAGCGCCAAGGTCGGCGAACGCATCGTTAGTGTTGGCAGCGCCCGCATCTTGTCTGACGAGTCGCCCGCCGCCGGCGCGCTCGTGGCGGACACGAAGGTTTCGACGCACGGCGCGGCTGCGCCGGGCGACTCGGTAACTACACGAGGCGCGTCTGCATCGCGCCCGCCAGTAGCTGCGCCAGATCTCATCGCGCGCGCCGAAGCGTTGCGGCTCGAGGCCCAGACCGTGATGTTCGTGACGATCGACGGCCAGCCGGCGGGACTGATCGGCGTGGCCGATCCAATCAAGCGATCGACACCCGCGGCACTCGCTCAACTGCGTGCCGACCATGTGCGGGTCGTGATGCTCACCGGCGATAGCCGCGCCACCGCCATCGCCGTCGCAGGTCAACTCGGTATCGACGAGGTCGAAGCCGAGGTCATGCCCAATGACAAGGCCAATGTGGTCAAGCGGCTGCAAGCCGAAGGGCTCATTGTCGCGATGGCCGGCGACGGCATCAACGATGCGCCCGCGCTCGCCCAAGCCACCGTCGGCATCGCGATGGGCACGGGCACCGACGTCGCGATGCAAAGTGCGGGCATCACCCTCGTCAAGGGCGATCTGATGGGTATCGTGCGCGCAC
>Ga0182024_10017879_pt1 | contig 13259 bp, 12 predicted proteins | sample P32metaG_FD_120480 | JGI IMG/M metagenome (GOLD analysis project Ga0182024, IMG submission 120480) | Permafrost microbial communities from Stordalen Mire, Sweden - P3-2 metaG (Illumina Assembly) | ecosystem: Environmental > Terrestrial > Soil > Wetlands > Permafrost | place: Sweden: Stordalen...
GGCATAGGTCCCCTTGAAGGCGACGTGCTTGATCTTGATGACCTTTTTGGTCGCCGCTACGCGGCTCGACAGGGTTACGTGCGCCGTCGGCGTCACCGATGTCGCGTTGACCGCTCCCGCGGGGAGTGCGATACCGAGGGTGGTCGCGAGACCGATCGCCCCCATCGCGATGACCTTTCGGCGGGTCGAAACTGCAGAACTTGTGTTGTGTGAACTCTGTCGAATCCTCATAAATTTCCTTCCGATTTACCAACCGTGTAACACCAATCTTAAAAATTGGCAATTCGGAAGAACCGTGCAATTCCGGGGTCAAAAGTCACTTCGTGAACATTTTCGTTTGCTACCAAACGAGTTATTACGCTGGTTCGAGGATGACAATTGCGTGACAACATCGTTGCAAACTCAATCAACGAAAAGACGACGAGTCAGTGTTGTTCTTTATGTGACGCCGACGCGGAAGTTCGAATAAGCGCTGAGCCGGCAACTATCGAGCGTGGTCGCTCGAACTTGCCTTGTGGTGACAGCGGGCCATCGATAGTCAGAATGCAGCCCTTCACTTTCGATGACACGTCTCGCTCCAATCGAGATGTGGACCCGAAATGAAACTCACAACATTGTGCGATACCTGGACAAATACTTAGTCCCCTCGGCGGAGACGGTTACAAACGGCGCACCTCCGGGCAGATTCTGCCTCAAGATATATCCGCGGTCGTTGGCTTCTTCCCATACAGGTAGACGAGGGCACGAGGTCCTCCAGGCATCTAGAACCTCGGTATAGGGACGTGGTGAGGACCCCAACCATTCGAGAAGATCAAGGATTAGGTCATCCACGCTGTTGCTCATCGTGCTCCCGCCACCAAATATATTCGGTGCATTCTGAAGCAATAGGAGACTTCAATTCAAAAAGAACTTCTCCGGCCGTCAATCAGTTGGCTTCGATCGTCCGGCGCTCGGACTTCGCTGAATCTGTCGCCGCTTGAACCTCAAAGCCGCCCACGAGTGACGCCGTCGTTTCAGCCATCACCTGGTAATGATCGATGTTCAGCAGTCGAATCCAGCTCTGTTGACCCATGGTCAACGCAATGAAACACGCCAATTCCACCAATTCTTCCTCAGAGAAGTGCGAATGAAGTCGGTCCCAAAAGTTGTCGTCAGGGTCGAGCCGCCACGTGATTGCCTCCGCGTACGAAAGTGCGGCCCGCTCACGTTCAGAGTAACGAACCGATGTCTCAAAATTCATAAGTTCATCCAGCTTGCCTTCAGTCAGGCCCGCCGACCGGGCCGCTTCGCTTCGTTGATTGCCGCAATACTCGCATTTAACCGAGCGCGACACGTAAACCCGACACAGCTCCTTGATGGCGTGATCAAGCACACCATTACGAAATAATCTCTCCCAAGCTTCGTCAAAAGCCCAGAACGCAGCAGGCGAATGGGCGCGAACGGCCGAGCTCTCCGGACGAGGCGTACCTTCTTCGGCGCAGCGTTTCATCACCGCCAACATCCGGTCGTCCATCTGCGACAACGGAAAATATGAGATCCTCTGCTTCGATCCGGCCATCACATTCCTCTCGCTTGCACTGATTACCCGTGGAGCATCGCAGACTCGAAGTCGCACAAGGACCATGACAATATGTCGCCGCGCTCACTTCCGGCCATCAATCTACCCCGAAGCGGGCGTAACGACGCGACGGATCACGTAGCTCGCTTCGGACCGGTGATGACGTGAGAGATCATGGAATCAGAGACCCGACGTGACAGTTCTGCAAGTTCACACCGGCCCCTGAGTTGGTCCGCGCAAGTTCGGCCTACGGGCCGACGTTAACAATGTCAAACTGGCGTCTCGAAGTAGATAGGGGGCTTGATGGGAAACCAGCCAGACGATGAAGAGAATGTTCCTTTGACGAACCCTGACCAAGGAGAAGTTCCCGTGGAGACGAAGGTCGAAACAGGCGCTACTTCGGAATTGATCTCGTCGACGCGAACGTCGAGGGCGTGGATACGGATACTTCCCTCACTGTTCGTCTTGGTTTTGATATTGGTGTTTGTGTTTCAGAATACAAAGCACGTGAAGGTGAGCCTTTTCACGTTCTCTGGCACGCTTCCGCTCTCGGTGGCACTCCTCGGCGCGGTGATTTTGGGCGCACTCATGGCGTTTGCACTGGGCTCGGTCCGCATCTTTCAACTTCGCAGACAGGTCCGTCGGAAGAAGGAGGAGTCCGACGAGGGTAATCGTCGCCATAGATGAGGCTGGACTGTCGATAGGTTTTCATTTGTGGGCGCGCTTAGCGAATGGCGTGATGCGTCGATTCAGGTCGTAATCTCACCGCGACGCGGCCACGTCGTCGTCAACCGCGCAAGTTCGCCTCATTCTTGTAAACCTCGCAAAGCGCGGCTCGTTGGTTGGCGTCCAAGTCCAGGTCGGGATGCGAGTCGGGTATGCGTCCTCGGCCGACGTCATTGTCGTGTGTCGGAGGGAGTTTGAAATAGCCCTTTCCGACAAGCGTAAGCAACTCCTTCATCGTGCACGTGGGGCTCGCGACACTCTGACCGCAACCCGCGAAACATATCGAACTCGCGACGAGTGCGAGCACAGATAGAAATGTCCGCGCAGCGCAACTGGCTCTTGGTTGACGTCGCACAGTCACCTCCTCAATGTCCTTGCGTTCGAATCTCCGTCAACAGCTCCGATTGAGCAAGCGCACGTCAAGGGCGAAACTCAAAAATTACCTCTTCGTGTCGTGCAGAGCGACGCCTCCCGGGCGACGGTCTTTCGGTGTCCTAGCTCAATACCTGAGCTTCGATGATGGCAGGAGCCTGTCGCCCGCTCCAAGGATATTGCTCCCGTCACCTTTGATAACAACGATTTGAATCGACCAGTGGTAACCAGGAAGATTCCGTGATTGTCCGGTGATACACGCCCGTAAGGTGATGAAGAAGTGCAAAAGAGCCGTCAACCATATTGCTACCGAGGCGCACGCCATCAAATGAAAACACTGAAATGGTGACCGATTGCACTTCGACGGCTGTACGGTGACGACGAAATCAAATCCGACAGCGAATGTTCGACGCCTTCACTCATTGTCACGATTTGGCTGTTTGATGGCGGTGTGCGCCCTCATCGCGATGTATTTCAGTTCGAACGCCGCATCGGGAGTTCAACCATCGACGTCCGACGGGAGCGCGGCGCACTCCGAGGCACCGCGTTTAGGAATACTTCCTCCTGCGAATCCTCGCGCAAACGAACCGCCAACCCCGAATTACTACAACGAATGTGCTGCACAACAGACCGTGGACAATTCCGTCTCATGCACCGAAGTGGCTCTCGCGGCCATTGACAACGCTCGAGCGAACGAAGGAGTGCGCCCGATGTCCTTTGATCTCGACGCTTTTGAGACGATGGCGCCTGTGGAGCAACTCTTCGTCATCGTCAATCTGGAAAGAATCGACAGAGGCCTTCAGCCCGTTAAGTACATGACAAGTCAGTTAGATCAATTTGCTCGGACCGGGGCGGTCGATTCCACTGATCCCACTTCGCCAAACACCCTTACCGGAGGAGCAAGGGTCTCCTCATGGGGTTCCATCTGGGCAGCCGGTTTTCCAAACGTTCTGGTTGCCAATGACTTCTGGATGTACGACGACGGCTTCGGCTCTCCTAACGAGGACTGTACGTCTGCACGAGCCCCTGGCTGCTGGGTGCATCGCGACATCATTCTGATGCCCGACGCGCGTTCTGGATGCTACCTAGCTATGGGAAGCGGTCTGGACGATGTTTCCGGGGGCATCTCCTATGCCGATCTCCTGGTGCAAGGGTGCGGGGCTTCGCCGGGTGACACCACGCTGACCTGGGCTGATGTGGAGAGTGCACTGAAAGGAACCGGGCAATTCAATGTTTCCACGAGAGCTCTCGTGCCTGCGAGCGACTTTGCATCGCGTTATTCCGACTGGCTTGAAGCCGAGAACGCGTCGACTTCCTTTTCGTGGTCGATCACTTCGGGTTCGCTTCCCCCCAGGTTCGCACTCTCAAGCGCCGGACAACTGACTGGACCCAACTCTGATCCAAAACAGAGTTACTCATTTACCGTCACCGCCAGCGAAACAGGCGCACCATCAACAACAGTGTCGAAGTCGTTTTCACTCGGCTCTAGCGAGTCTCCAGGAACGACGACAACAACGACGACAACAACTCCGTCAACAACGACTTCGACTCCAACAACGACGACTACAACTCCGTCAACAACGACAACGACTCCGTCAACAACGACAACGACTGCAGTAAGGATGACAACCACAACGATCCATCATGTGTCCGTTCCCAGCGCGCCTCGTATCCGGGCAACGTCGCCAACGAAAGGGGACGTGTCAGTAATAATCGTTGGCTCGGTCAATAGTCATGGTGATGCAATAGTTGAGTTTCAGACCTCCATTGGCACCAGCGTTTGGCACAATATTTCTCGGCTTGCTGACGGGAAATTCCTGATTCGGCATCTGAGAAGTGGGAAAGCGTATCGGATCAGACTTCGGGCCGTGAGCAAGGCCGGTGCGGGTCATCCCTCTCGGGGTAGGTCTGTGAGAGTCGAATAGTTGCCGCTACCTGAGAATGGCAAGCAAATGAAAAACCTTGGCGACAATAATCGAACTTGCGTTCAGACGCTACTGGGGCACAGTGTTAGTCATTTAGCTTCAGTCTTTCCTCAGTGCAGGTTCGCGTCGGAGGGCCGACCCACACATTCTCCGACTGGCGAATCGCATCTTGGAGTTCAGTTCGCAGGATGTGACTCTTGGAGGTTCTCTGGATTCTGCATTAGGCGATGTCCCATCCACGCTCCTTTGCTTCCAGAACTAACTCGTCGCGGAGAACCCGAAGAGTTGCATTCATTTCCGGACTTGCGACGTAGATATTTGGGAAGCTGAATTCAACGATGCTCAATGCGCCTTCGGGAAGTCTCCTTGATCCGCCTAATCCAACAATTTCGTGGACGAGACTACCCGCCTCGATTTCCAGTTTCGAAAGTTCAGGATGGAGAATTGCCCATCGGTCAATCTTTACCTGGTCTTTGGTGAACGTATCGCGATTGTCAAGTTCGGGTGAGACCGTGCATACGAAGACGTGGATCGATGTCTCTCCAAGCAACCAAACGTTGTCTCCGGCATGTCGGGCACCCAAAATCGCATGAGAAACTGGAAGTCCAGAGAGGTTGATTGGTTGCGTCAGGTGTGCCCAGGCGTGATCGGCGCGCGCGCCAATCGTCACCGGCCTCATCAAATGCACCTCCGTCGGTGCCCAAGCGTCACCTGGATCGTATGAAGTGAGCCACACGATTCAAGCCTGCCATAATTCGAAAATGGTTGTGCCCTTGCGAGGGTGCGTCCTCTGTATCACAGCACCCTCAAACTGCATTGAGCCATATTGACATCGAACGAGACTGCCCGCATGAAGTTTGAAGTGCGCGTGATAACTGCATTTGCCCCCCCAGTCAATGACCGCAAGAGACTCTGACCAAATTCTTTTAATCGACCGCATGGAGTCGTTCTCACAGGCATTTAGAATGAGTGATGCGTGGGAGACATTGAAAGATGTCGAACGAAGGAGGCATCCGAGCGCAGGGGCCAAGGGAAGTAGTTCCAAAGACGACTATGACTAAGAGCACGCAGTAACCGGCCGGTAAAAAAGGCTCGGAACCACTAGTTCCCTGGTGGTGCAGATCCCGATTGATACTTACAACGACTTTGTCCCAGATACCGACGCAGGTCCTGGGCAGCTCGCCACCATAAGCGGGAGTGACGAGCAATCCGCAGTCTGGATTGCTCGTTTTTTTGTGTCTTCCAGACAGCGGAACCCTATCGGTTCCTAGTCAAAGGCATGAAATGAACGAAGACTTAAACGGTCACTCGGATACTGCGTCTCCGACTGTGATGAGCAACGAAGCAGCACCGAGCCCACGGCCCGTAGTGGAGTTGTTATCCGGCATCGATGCTCTCTACCTGTCTGGTCGAGCGTCGTTACCAGGTGAACTCCTCGGGCGCCTCGAAGTCGCTCGCGAAGAGGCAGTCCGGGCCAACGAAGCACGACCCTTCCAACTCGGCGACACTGAGTTTCAAATCCGGCCTTATGGCTGGCGGATGTACCGCTACTGCCTGGACCATCCATTCGGTCGCATCGGTTTGACAATGAGTAACAGCCTTCCCGCGATTCGTGTGCAACCGCGTACGGAGTTCATGCAAGGTTCTGGTCCACGTCCGGTGGTCGAGTGGTACAGAGACCTCCTGGAAAGCGAGTGCGGCGCAGTGCTGTTCTCTGTGACTCGTCTAGACCTCTTCGCGGACTTCCAGGGTTGGGACCTCGACGGTGATATGCGACACGAGTTCGTGTGTCGAGCGAAGTCGCGCATCACATATGAAGATGACGAGCACTTCAATGGCTTCATTTTCGGCAAGCGCGACACGGGTACGTTCTCCGCTCGCATTTACGACAAGACGATCCGCGCGGAACAAAATGGCGAAGGCTATTGGCCAATGATCTGGGGTGAGAGTTTCGATCCCGCAAAGCCGGTCCTGCGCGTCGAGTTTGAAATCAACCGGACGGGCCTGCATCAGTTCGGGTTGTCAAGCACTGAGGATGTTCTCGACGCTGCCGGCGCTCTTTGGCAGTATCTGACTGCTGAGTGGCTAACGCATCGTGTGCCGGGATCGGATCAGACGAAGTCTCGTTGGGCGATCTCTCCTCAGTGGGAAGCGGTTCAACGCGCGATCTTCTCGGAGAACGAGCATGGTCTCAATCGGGTGTATCTGGGCAAGCGTCGCGGTGGGGTGGCGAACCTCATGCCGAGTCTGGAGGGGTATCTGGCAAGTTTTGGCGCCTACGCCGGGGCCGCGTCACTGGACAATCTATTGCCAGATCTGCGAGACGCACTGGCCCAGCGTGAACGAGATACCGGAATCTCCTTTGGTGATCGGGTGACAGAAAAGCACCGGAAATTCGGTCTTCCATGACGAATCAGCCGAACTACGACCGGGTTGCGGAAATGATGGTTCGCGTTGCGCTGCGGATGACCGACCATGATGAATCAAGGACGGAAGGAGAAGCCGATGTTGACACTGGCGTATTGCCGCGTCTCAACCGAGGAGCAGGCTGAGGAGGGTTACAGCATCGAGGGCCAGGCCGACAAGTTGCGCGCCTATTCCGCACTGCGCGATCTCGGCGAGGTTGTCGTCATTGCGGACCCTGGACGATCCGGCAAGGACATGAAACGACCAGGACTGCAAGAACTGTTGGCGGCGGTTGAGGCGGGTCACGTGAGTCACGTCATCGTGTGGCGTCTCGACCGACTGTCGCGCAACCTCGGCGACTTGATCTTGTTGGCTGACCGATTTGGTGAGCTCGGTATCGCGTTGCACTCGGTCTCGGAGAATCTCGATCTCTCGTCCGCGTCCGGTCGGATGTTCTACAACATCCTTGGCACGTTCGCTCAGTACTTCCGCGAGCAACTTTCGGAAAATGTTCGAATGGGTAATGAGCGAGCCGTCAGGGAAGGCAAGTGGATCAATCGACCGAAGACCGGCTACGTCTTGGTCAATGGTGAACTGATACCGAATGCGGACGCTGTTCGTGTTCAAGAGGTCTTCCGGCTCCGAGGTCAACGGCTCAGTTATCGAATCATCTCCGAGAGGACCGGGCTGAACTACTCGACTGTCTCTTCAATTCTGAAGTCCGAGATCTATCTTGGTCGCGTATTGCTCAATGGTCAGTGGTATCCCGGAACGCACGTGGCGATTATCACCGAAGAGGAGTGGCGAGCGGCGCACGTCGGCTTAGCGAAGGGCGTGCAACCGGCGAGAGACGTGCTCTCAAGTCGTGTTCGTTGTGGCATCTGCGGCAAGCGTATGGCGGTCGCACAGAACGGACAGGGTGGGACGTTCTACCGCTGCTGGAATCGAGGACAAGGCTGCGATCAGCCAGCACGTAGCACCAAGGGTCTGTCGCGGGCTGCGGTTCTCGGAATGGCGCTACTTGGTTCCGATCCAGAACTGCAAGAGGCCATTCGTCGAAGGATGGCGGGCGGGACACGCGGGGACCCCGGAGGGGTGCGCGGGAACCGCCCGGCACCTACGTCGGTGGACCTGGCGACACTGTCGGACCAGCGCAGGGCACTCCTTCAACTTCACTACAGCGGCAAGATCAGTGCCGATGGATTCAAGGAAGAGGAGGATCGACTTCTCGTTAACATCGAATTGGCGCGGACGCAGGCGGCACTTATGGCTTCCGAAGCGAAGTCTCAGAGCGAACTGGAACAGCGTTTCGAACGGGTGGCTGAGGTGCTCTCAAGCCTTGACATAGGAGCGGTCTGGAACGCGGCTGAGGACTCCGAGCGCCGAGTGTTGGTTGAAGAGTTCTTGGAGTGGGTGACGGTCTTTCCGGACCATCTTGAGGTCTCGGTGATCGGTGCTCCGGCCCTGAATGTCCTCCTCGGTGAAGTTGGATTGAAGGAGTTGGAGATTGTTGGTGTCGGAGGCCCGACCTGAACCCGCACTCAAGATCGCCCGCGCGCCATCCCAGAAGTTAAAGGTTTCCTACCACGTAATTGATGCACGCACAAAGTGACGCTACGTCTTCGGAATCAACACTCGGAAACATGGCGATGCGTAATTGGTTTCGACCGAGCTTGCGATACGGATCAGTGTCTACGATGCCGTTCGCCCGGAGAATCTTCGCGATATTCGAAGCGTCGATGTCGTCATTGAAGTCGATCGTTCCGACGACGTTGCTTCGATACGCCGGATTCTCGACGAACGGTCGAGCGAAGGGTGACGCTTCGGCCCAGGTGTAAAGGATCTCCGCTGACGTCTTGGAGCGACCCGCGGAGAAGCTGAGTCCACCATTGTCATTCATCCATTTGATCTGAGAGGCGAGCAGGTGGATCGTGGCAAGGGCGGGGGTGTTGTAGGTCTGATTGAGTCGAGAGTTGTCGAGCGCGATCTTCAGATCGAGCGAGGCCGGGGTCCATCGTCCCGATGCGGCGAGTGACTCGATGCGTTCGATTGCCGCCGGTGAGCACACGGCGAGCCACAGTCCGCCGTCCGAGGAGAAGGACTTCTGGGGCGCGAAGTAGTAGCAGTCGAAGTTCGACGCGTCGACCATCAAGCCGCCGGCGCCCGACGTGGCATCAACGATGACGATGCCCTTCGCACCGGTGGGGCGCTCGATCGTCATCATGACGCCGGTCGACGTCTCGTTATGTGTCAGGGCGTAGGTGTCGACACTGTCGTCGCTTACGGCACTCGGGTGCGAACCCACGTCGCTCTTGATGATGTGCGGATCCTTGAGATGGGGGGCTTCGGTGACGCAGGTCGCGAACTTCGACGAGAACTCACCGAAGCTCAAATGCTGGGATTGATCGGCGATGAGATGAAACGTGGCGGCGTCCCAGAATCCCGTGGTACCGCCGTTGCCTAGCAGAACCTCATATCCGTCGGGCAGGGAGAAGAGGGCGCGAAGTCCGTCGCGGACTTCGGCGACTTTGTTGCGCACGGTCGATTGGCGGTGCGACGTGCCCATGTAGGTCGTTCCGTCGGCCACGAGTGCGCTCAACTGTTCGGCGCGGACTTTCGACGGACCGGATCCGAACCGTCCGTCACGGGGGAGAAGCTCGGCGGGAATCTTGATCGTCTCAGAAGAACTCATAGACTTATTCTTACGGATATTGAATGGAGCGTCCGATGAGTTCGAGAGTGAGTCACCTTCTAGGCGGCTTAGCCCCCAGCGCAACGTTGGCCGTGGACGCCAAAGCCAAGGCCTTGAAAGCCGCCGGCGAACCAGTGATCGGCTACGGCGCCGGCGAACCGGACTTCGCCACTCCCGTCCATATTGTGGAAGCGGCCGCCAAGGCCTGCTACGACCCGGTCAACTACAAGTACACGCCGACGGCCGGACTATTGGAGCTGCGCGAGGCGATCGTGGCCAAGTCCATGCGCGACTCCGGACTTCGTACGACGCCCGGTCAGGTCTTGGTCACCAACGGTGGCAAACACGCGATCATCACGGCCCTGATGACCAAGGTGAATCCCGGCGACGAAGTGCTGATTCCCGCGCCGTACTGGACGACCTATCCCGAGGCCGTCTATCTGGCCGGCGGCACCGCGGTGCCGGTCATGACCTCCGACGCCAACGGTTTTCGAGTGAGCGTCGACGAACTCGAACGAGCGAGGACGCCCAAGACGACGATGCTGATCTTCACCTCACCGTCGAACCCCTCGGGGGCCGTGGTTCGCCCCGACGACGTCGCGGCGATTGGTCGGTGGGCCGCCGAGCACGACATCTGGGTGCTCTGTGACGAAATCTACGAACACCTGGTCTACGGCGACGCCGAGTTCGCGTCGATGCCGGTCGTGGCCCCGGAGTTGGGCGATCGCTGGATCGTGGTGAACGGCGTCGCGAAGACCTACGCCATGACGGGATGGCGAATCGGATGGATGATTGGCGCGCCCGACGTCATGGACGCGGCCGTCAACTACCAAAGTCAGACGACGTCGAACATCTCGAACATCTCGCAGCGCGCCGCGGTCGCCGCGCTCAACGGTGACCTGAGCGCGGTCTTCGAAATGCGCGCGGCATTCGATCGTCGCCGCAAAGTGATGACGTCCATGCTCAACGCCATCGACGGGGTCAGCTGCGTCGAGCCCGAGGGCGCCTTCTACTGTTACCCGAACGTGACGGGACTCTTGGGTCGCTCCTTCGGGGGGCGAGTGGCTCACTCGTCGGCCGAACTGGCCGAGATGTTGCTCGAATCGATCAAGATCGCGGTCGTTCCGGGCGAAGCCTTCGGTACGCCGGGCTATTTTCGCCTTAGCTCCGCGCTGGGTGACGCCGACCTCGCCGAAGGTCTCGGACGTCTAGCGAACTTCGTCGCCGCGGGCTGAGATTCTCTCGTTTTCCCGTAGTCTGAGAGGACTCAACGAAAGGTGACCTCGTGGCTCGTGTATTGGTAACCGAAGAGATTGCCGACTCCGGTCTTCAAGAGCTGCGCGACGCCGGGCACGAAGTGGACATCCGACTAGGACTCTCACCGTCTGAGTTGATCGACGCTCTGGCAGGCGCCCACGCCCTTATTATCCGCTCGGCCACCAAGGTCGACGGTCCCACGCTCGAAGCGGCGACCGATCTCGTGGTCGTCGGCCGCGCCGGGATCGGACTGGACAACGTCGACGTGGCCAAGGCCACCGAGCTCGGCGTCATGGTCGTCAACGCGCCGGTCAGTAATATCCTCTCCGCCGCCGAGCAGACGATGGCCCTGCTTTTGGCCCAGGCCCGCAACATTCCCCAAGCGCATTCCGCGCTGAAGGCCGGCAAGTGGGAGCGCAGCAAGTGGGAGGGCGTCGAACTCCACGGCAAGACCCTGGGTGTGGTGGGACTCGGCAAGATCGGCGCGCTCGTGGCCCAGCGCGCGTCCGCCTTCGGCATGAGCCTGATCGCTTTCGATCCGTTCATCTCGGAAGAACGCGCGCGACACATGGGCGTGGAACTGGTCGACCTCGACACGCTGCTGGCCCAGAGCGACTTCATCACGATTCACCTGCCGAAGACCAAAGAGACGACGAACCTGCTGGACGCCGCGGCGTTGGCGAAGACCAAGGCCGGTGTGCGCATCATCAATGTCGCTCGAGGCGGCATAGTGAACGAGGCCGACCTGGCCGACGCCATCCGCAACGGTCACGTCCAGGGCGCGGCGTTGGACGTGTTCGAAAAGGAGCCGACGACGGAGTCGCCGCTCTTCGAACTTCCCTCGGTGGTGGTCGTGCCTCACCTCGGCGCCTCGACCTTCGAGGCGCAGGACAAGGCCGGGATCACCATCGCCGAGCAGGTGCAGCTCGCGCTCGCCGGAGATTTCGTCCCGTACGCCGTCAACGTCGCGGCCGGGGAGGTGTCGAACGCCGTTCGTCCCTTCATGGGGTTGGCCGAAGTCCTCGGACGCTTCATCGGTGGACTACTGGACGGAAAACCGGCCGACCTCGAAGTGAACTACTTGGGCGAGCTCGCCGGATCGGGGACCAAGATCCTCACGCTCTGTGCGCTCAAAGGTCTGCTCACGGCGACCGGACACGACGGGGTCTCCTTCGTCAACGCGCCGCAACTGGCCGAAGACCACAACCTCACTTACAGCGAGATTTCGACGGTCGACTCACCGGAGTACGTGAATCAGATCTCGGTTCGCTCCGGCGACCACGCGGTCTCGGGCACGCTGGTCACCATCGGCACGCGACTCGAGACGAGGATCGTCGGGGTCGACGGTCACAGCGTCGAGATCCCTCCGGCCGCCTCGATGCTGGTGGTGCACAACGACGACCGACCGGGCATGATCGGCATGGTCGGCGTGGCGCTCGGGGAGGCCGGCGTCTCGATCAGTTCGATGGCGGTGGGACCGGACCAACGCACCAAGACCGCCCTGATGGTCCTGTCGACCGAGATTCCGACACCGAGCGAGGTCATCGAGCGACTTCGCGACACCGACGGCATCCAAGACATTCACCTGATCACGCTCCGCTGACGCGAGGCGGCTCGGATCAGTCGGGGCAGTGAAGGGAATAGCCGACGCCGGGCACGGTGGTGATCAGTTCGGCCGCCTCGTCGTTCAACTTCTGACGGAGCCGGTGCACGTAGGCGTGCACGTACTGCGCCTCGGCGCCGTAGCCCGTGCCCCAGACGGCGCCGAGAATCATCTGGTGCGTGCAGGTCTTGCCGGCGTGTCGGGCTAAGAAAGCGAGGACTTCGAACTCCTTGGTGGTGAGGGCCACGCTGACGCCACCGAGGGAGACGTCGTGGTGGACGAGGTCGAGATGGAGATCGCCGCAGGTCAGGCTCATTTCGGCCGGGTCGTCACGCTCCAGACCCCGGCCCCGAGTCACGACCCTGATTCTCGCTTCCAGTTCGGGCATGCTGAAGGGTTTCGTGACATAGTCGTTCGCCCCGGCGTCGAGCGCGGCCACCTTTCGATTCTCGGCGCCGGTCGCCGAGAGGATGATGATGGGCACGTCGCTCCAGCCACGAATGGTCCGACAGACCGCGATGCCGTCCATGTCCGGAAGTCCCATGTCCAGCACCACCACGTCGGGCGAGATCAAAGCGGTTTGGGAGATGCCGTGCTCGCCGGTCGCGGCGGTCGTGACGTCGTGACCACCGGCCTGGAGACCGAGGCGCAACGCCCGATTCAGTGACGGGACGTCATCAATCACCAGGATTTTCGCCATGGTGGCTACCGTAGCGGCAC
>Ga0182024_10017880_pt1 | contig 13259 bp, 6 predicted proteins | sample P32metaG_FD_120480 | JGI IMG/M metagenome (GOLD analysis project Ga0182024, IMG submission 120480) | Permafrost microbial communities from Stordalen Mire, Sweden - P3-2 metaG (Illumina Assembly) | ecosystem: Environmental > Terrestrial > Soil > Wetlands > Permafrost | place: Sweden: Stordalen...
GAGGTGCCGTTCATCACCAATACCCGCGAGACCGACACCGGTCAGACCATCAATACCATCCAGTACCAGGACATCGGCATCATTCTGGACGTGACGCCGCACATCAACCAGGACGGGTTGGTGATCATGGACATAACCCCCGAGATCAGCGAGCAGACCGGCAACGGCGTTTCGATCGCCCAGGGCGTCACGGCGCCGATCTTCTCCAAGCGGTCGTCAACCAGCCGGGTCGGCATCGCCGACGGGCAGACCATCGTGATCGGCGGGCTGTTCCAGGACCAGAAGACGACGACCCTGACCAAGGTTCCGGTGCTGGGCGACCTGCCCTTCATCGGCCCGGCGTTCACCCGCTACCAGCTCGACCGGACCAAGACGGAGCTGTTGATTTTCCTGACGCCGCACGTGGCGCTGCTGCCTGAGAACCTCAAGCCGATGAGCGCCGACGAACTGCGCGGGACCGTGGTGACGCCCAATGCCGTCGCCCCGGGCGTGTTTCCGGAATACATGCGCGGCATGAAGCGGGGCAGTTCGGGATTACCCCCGTCCACGCGGCCCGATGTGTTCTTCCCGACCAGCCAGCCAACCGTACAGCAGCAGCACGGCATCCTGACGCTGCCGATGTCCGTGCCCCATGTTGAGCCGGGCAGCGCTGAGCCGGGCGAGCCGACGCCGGTTCTTGTACCCGTGGCCGTACCCGTTTCGTCGGGTGGTTCCGGCGAGTAGAATCATTGTCACTTATGCGAACCCTCACTCTTCTCGTAACCACGACGTCGCTGCTCGCGGCCTTGGTCTTGGCCAACCCCGGCTGCGTGACCGTACCCGCCGGTCAGGGCACGATCGTGCCGATGCAGGACGTGCCGGTGCCGATTGTGGGTGCGACCCGGGTAGGCTCTTCGTCCCCGCATCCGGCGGGAAAAGTTCCCGATGGGGAGAAAGGGACCCCCGACCCCTGTGCGACCCGGCTGGACGACGTCGTCACGTCGTTGTACAATTATTATGCCCTGAACCAGCGCCTTCCCGACAAACTCGAAGATCTGGCCTCAGTTGCCGACGCGACCACGGTCCTTTACCTCACCTGCCCCGTATCGGGCAAGCCTTATATTTACAACCCCGTCGGCCTTCACGCTCAGGATGGCGACACCTTGCACCTGATCCTCTACGATGCCACCCCGGCCCACAACGGCTGCCGCTGGGGGGTCATGTTTGGCCCCACCCCAAACCGCAAAGGTCAAGTCTTCTACCAGATGGCGGTAGTGCGGCTGACTGAAAAAGTGTTCAAATCGTTTGAGCAAGTTAAGGCGCCATTGACGCAGCCCGCCGTGGAAATGCCTGGCGCTGCGCCATTATCTGATCAGCGTGGGGGAACGCCGACGTGGCAGCCGTAAGAGTCGGCTTTTCACCCTCCAATACGCACTTTTTATCCCCCTGCATCGTTCTGCAGCGTCGCGTTGTCCGCGGCCAGGGTTTGGTTGTCGGCCGCTATAACCTCCGCCCATTGTGCCTGGTCGGTGTTGGTTTTGACCTGGCCGCCGGTCTGCGCGGATACGACCGCGGCACGGTCCTCGGCAATCTCTGCAAGCAATGCCTTCTTGTACTCGGGTATCGAGGGAATGCTCCTGGTCAACTCGGCCAGGAGACGATTGCGGGCGGCGGGCGATTTTCGCGAACGGGACGCCTGCACGGCGGCCTTATGTTCGCGACGAATCAGGGCGGCCTCGGCGGCCAATTCGCGCGGCTGTGCGGCTATGTCATATTTCAGGGCCGACTGTGCAGCCGAAATGGCCGCGTTCATTGATGCCGCATCGTCTGCCATTGCCTGCTGCTGGGCGGCCTGGTCCGATGCAAGCTGCGTTTGCGCGTCCTGGACCAGAATCGCATCGGCGGCGAGCACCGGCCCGGTGTTCACCGGCGGAGTCAAAGACCCGTGACTGGCGGCCAACACAGGATCCACCACCGGGTCGGCCGGCGGCACAAATGCGCCAACCGACGTGTCGTCTACATCCATTGCGCCCGGGCCGATGTCCGTGGCGCCGGTGAACACGTTCTCCGAGAAGACGGTCCCCGGCATCGCCGCGCTCTGGCTGCTGCCGACGCTGTAGGTGCAGTCGGCGACGGTGTTGTCCTCGATCTGATCGTTGGAATTGACGGGGTTCAGTTTGATTCCGATGGTGCAGTCCCACACGGTGTTATTGTCGACGAGCCAGTTGCTGTCGTTGTTGTCGAGGTAGATCCCGACGCCGCCGTAGCCAGTAGTGTTGACGTTGTAGACCTGGTTGTCGGCGATCTCGCCGCCGGTGCCGTCGGTGCCGTAGGTATAGATCGCGCCGCCGTCGGTCGTCTGCAGCATGACATCGTGTACGATGTTGTCAATGACGGTGGCGGCGGCGTTCATCCGGATGCCCTCGCGGCCGCAATTGTAGACTACGTTGTCGTAGGCGGCATTGCCGGTCCCATAGATGGCGATCGCCGCATAGTTCGCGCCGCTGTAGTCTGTGTCGTGGATGACGCAGCCCTGCACGGTATCGCCGGCGCCCGCGAGGCAGACGCCGTCGGCGGCGCTATAGGCGATGGTGCTGTCGCGCAGCACGTCGCCGCTGCCGTTCAGGTAAACGCCGGCCACTTCCGGCGCAGTCCAGACATCCGGGATGGTCCCAGTCTGCGCCACATACTGCATATCCAGGTCACTGAGTATGATGCCATTCGAATTGGCGTCGGTCGTGACGCCGGCGGCGAAGAACGAGAAGCCGCGGACGGTGATGTCGGAAAGCCCGTCCAGATCGAAGGCATACAGTCTATGTTTCACTTCGATGCCGTCGTTCTGCGGGTTGCTGCCGTCGGGGGCCCAGACGGAAAGCGTTCCGTTGCCGAGGGACCACTCGCCCGCGGTATCGAGCGCGGCGGGAGTTCCGGTCAGGTAGTATTCGTTTCCCGCCGTCGGTATTTCATAGGTTCGCGTGTTTGGGTCCGAAGTGTAGCTGTAGGTGATCTGGCCTGGCGCAGAGCTGGTCACCGTGCCGGTCTGGATGGCCCATCCCGGGCCCGGCGCGATGTGGAGGGTCGCTCCATCCCAGAAACCGGCAGGCTGTGTCAGCGCCGTGTCGAACAGAGTGGCCGACGAGGCATCGGCCCCGTCGGCGACCGTCGCTGTGGCGGACTGCGCGTGTGCGAAGGTGGGATGCGATAGATCGAGGCCCGTCGCCGGCCAGCGCGCTTCATTCAGAGGCTGGCCCTCGAAGAAGACCTGGTTGTTGCCCGCGCCCAGGTCCCAGCCCACCTGCGCTTCGTACACGTCGCCCTGTTCGGGCGACCACCCGGTAACGGGGTCGGCGCCGCTGATGATGACCGGCCCGTTGCCGAACGGCTCGTAAGTGATCGGCTCTCCCGGCAACCCCGAGTTGACCGGCGTGACCGTCTCCCGGTAGGTGCCGGCATGCACGACCACCGTGTCGCCGGGCTCGGCGACGTCGGCCGCCTGCTGGATCGTCTGGAACGGTGCCCCGATCGTCCCGGCGTTGTCATCGGAACCGCTCGGCGACACGAAAAATACTGACAGCAGGCGGCGGTCCTCCAGGGGTTCGAGAAGTGCGGTTCGCGCCGGCGGCGTCCGCCGATCCAACTTCCCTGCACCTCGCGCCCGGCGGGGAATGAACGGTCTTACTAATTGTTCAAGCCAATACCCGATACGCATTGCCGCTGATATCGACGGCTCGTTGGAGCGGCATTGACTGTTCGACCGGGTCGCGCGAGCGGTACATTTGGACTGCTTGACCCCAACAGTGCGATATGCCGGGCCCTCGGGCGCAGCAGATGTTCGAGCCGCTCGACGGGGCATGTTAACTATCTGCCGATGGAGATTCTTATTGGGCGAGCGGCTCGACCATCTGACCGGCCCGCACGCCGACGCGATGATTCAAGAAGGACCGCCTGTCAGGAAAATGAACTTACCGGACATTGGCGGGCATCGCCGACACGGGGTATTACTGAGGCGATCAGGCCCCCACGGCACGGGCCGGGCAGACCAACTTGATTCCCGGCGAGGCGCCCCGGCCCGTGCCGTGGGGGCCTGATGTAACGCGGGCAGGCGGTGGGCCGCTAAAACGTGAATTGGGGGCAAATGAAACTCGGCGCCGGGCGGTGTCAAGTAGCCGGGCCGAAAAACTTCCCGTATCCCCTACTACGTGGGGGATACGGGAAAGGAAAGGACCACCATGCCCCGCTCAAAGAAAGTCGAACTGCGGCTCCCGCTCAAGCTCACCGCGGCCCAGCGCAACGTCCTTGCCGAACTCCGGCCAAGACTCACCGCGCGGCTCAAGCTCGACGAGCCGAACGCGCGGATGGCCGAGTTCACGGTGGCGGAGCTGGCCGCGATCAAATCAAAGTCCCAAGCGGCCATGAACAAGGCCGGCAACGGCGTCGAACGCCGGTTGATGCGGTTCATCCTCGAGGCGGCCGACTCGGCCATCGGCGAATCCCAAAGCCTGCCGCCTGAACAGACCGTATTCCAGTTCAAGATCACCGTCCTCGAAAGTCATCCACCGATCTGGCGGCGGATCCAGGTAAAAGATTGTACGCTGGACGAGCTGCACGAACACATCCAGACGGCCATGGGCTGGACGAACAGCCATCTGCATCAATTCATCGTCGACGGGCAGCGTTTTGGCGACCCGGAACTCATGGAGGAAGATTTCGAGGAAATGGGGTACGCCGATTCCACGACCACGCGCATCAGCACCATCGTGCCGAAGGACCGCCCAGGCTTCCGGCTCAATTACGAATACGATTTCGGGGATTCCTGGGAGCACGAAGTGCTTTTCGAGGGCGTCGTTCGGGCCGGGTCAAAGGTCAAATACCCCGTGTGCGTGGAGGGCGCCAGGGCGTGCCCACCCGAGGATTGCGGCGGCATCTGGGGCTACGCCGATTTCCTGGAGGCCATCCGCGATGCCCGCAACCCTGAGCACGAGGAGATGCTCGAATGGATCGGGGGCTATTTCGACCCCGAAGCCTTCAATCCGGCAAGGGCGACCAAGTCCATGAGGAAGGGGCTGCCCGACTGGAGGCGGTTTTTCTAAAAAAGGCCCAGCACCCGATTCATTTCCCCGCCAAAAACCCCATTGGACGCTGGGCATCCTCTGAAGATAATGCCGCCCATGAACATGATTCCATCGCGCCAATCGTCCCGATCTGCCGTGTCTCGTCGTTTTCCAGTGGCCCGCGCCGCCCGGCGCAGCGTCGTCGAAACGGCCGCAATCAGCGCCGTCGAGCCCCTCGAGCAACGGCTGCTTCTGGCCGGCGATACGACGACAGTCCCCGCCCAGCAGCCGGCGGTTGAGGGGGCGGCAACGTACCTCTTGACCGTCGATTACAGCAGCAACACGCTCATTAACACCGCGACGCTCGGGAACAACAACATCGTCGTCACCGGGCCGGGGAACTTCAGCCAGCCTCCGGCTTTCGTCAGCGAGACCGCGCTGAGCGCCGACTCCCTCGCCGCCACTTATTCGCTGACCGCGCCGGGAAACGTCTTGAGCACCAGTGCCGACGGCACCTACACCGTCACGGTTCAGGCCTTCAATGCCAACGCGCCGGGCACCGGCGTGGCAGACCTTCGCGGCGGCACCTTCCCCGCCGGCGTTGCCGGGACGTTCAACCTCCAGGTCACGCCCGCCCCGGTGCTCGAATTGAGCAATCCCGTGCTCACCGCCGGTCAGTACAACCCGGGCGGCACCATTCCGTTCCGCGCCACCGTTACCAACGACGGCCATGCCACCGCTGCGCCGTTTGCCCTCGACGCCGCGATCCAACTGAATGCTACGACCTTTAACACCACGGTTCAGGTTCTTGCCACTGCCAGCGTGAGCCAAAGCCTTGCGCCGGGGCAGTCGGTCGTGGTCAATGTCCCCAATGCGACGATCCCCTCGGGCGAAGCGCCCGGCACCTACACGTTCAGCTCGCAGATCAACTTCAACGTGACGGGGGCGACCCACAACAGCAACGATTCGTTCACCTCGACGACGCCCATCGTCGTGGTTTCGCCCACTCCCACGCCGACAGCGGTGAAAATCGGCGCGCTGGACCCCAATTTCGGCGTCGGCGGGGTCGTCATCCAGTCCACGCCGCTGATCACCGTGGCCAATGTCGAGCAACAATCGGACGGCAAGACGGTGGCGGTTGGCGAGGTGAACGGCAGCAACGGAACGCTCGACTTCGGCGTCACCCGCTTCAACGCCGACGGCTCCCTCGACACTACCTTCGGCCAGGCCGGCACCGTCACCACCGACTTCAACGGCGGCAACGACGTGCCCATCGGCTCCGCCATCCAGCCCGACGGCAAGGTCCTTGTCCTGGGCACGACCTACAACGTCGCCAACCCCAACGACTCCAGCTTTGCCCTGGCCCGTTACAACAGCGACGGGAGCCTGGACACCACCTTCGGCAACGGCGGGTTGGTCGTCACCAGTTTCGCCGCCACGGGCGCTACCTCATCCGACATCGCCGAGAGCATGACCCTTTCAAGCAACGGACTGATTGGCGTGTGCGGCCGTTCCAACGCCAACGGCACAAACGACTTCGCCGAGGCCGTCTACAACCCCAACGGGACCCTGGACACTTCGTTCGGCGGCACCGGAAAAGTGCTGACCGACTTTTTCGGGGGTGACGATTCGGCCTACGACATCGGCTTCGACCCCCGCAACGGCGACATCGTCTCCGTCGGGCGCGCCGCCATTCCTTCAACCGGCCAAGTCGAATTTGCCGCCGTCCGCTACCTGCCCGACGGCAGCCTCGACCCCAAGTGGGGAAAGGCCGGCAAAGTTTTCACGTCGATCAATGGGATTGACGACGAAGCCTACGGCGTGGCCATCGGCGCCAAGGGCTACGTCGTCGCCACCGGTGCAAGCGCGTTTATGTCCGGCGGGACGGTCAGCAGCGCGCCGGCCACCGTCGAGTACACCGCCTCCGGCGCCTTGGACAAGAGTTTTGGCATCGGCGGCATCATCACCACGCAACTTTCCCAGCCTGGCGTGGCCAACGAGGTGCAGATCAACTCCAACGGGGGAGTACTCATCGCCGGGGGCACGACCCCCTCGCTCTCGTCAGTCAATCCGAGCGACATCCAGGTCGATGTCGTCCAGTACACCGCCAAGGGCCGGCTGGACCCGACCTTTGACGGCGGACAGCCGGTGATCCTGAACTTCGGCGCCGCCAACCCCGCCCTGGCCCACACCTTCATGCCCGCCGAAAGCCAGACCCAGGCCGCTATGAACCTCCTCAACCAGCAGCACGCAATCGTACAGGGGTTCGGCGAACTCACCGTCGTCGCCAACACTGGGGCGGGGACCACCGGCATCGCCGAGGTCGTCTCCGGAGGCGCTGACCTGAGCGACACCCTGAAGACGACGTTTGCCTCCCTCGTGCCTGATGATGCCAAGGGCTCGGCAACCGTGACCGTGGCCAATACCGGCGATCAGACAGCCGCCGGAAGCGTCGCGATCACCTTATTTGCCTCGCTCGACTCGACGATTGACGCTGCTTCCACCCAATTGGCGACGCTCAACGCGGGGCTGAAGCTCAAGGCGTCGGGCTCGAAAGTGTTCAAGCTCAAGCTTTCGCTTCCCCCTACCCTGCCCGACGGGGACTATTTCCTGCTGGCCAGGATCGACGCCAGCGCGGCGGTCATGAACATCAACGCGGCCAACGACATCGTCAGCGCCCCCGCGCCGGTGCAAGTGGAAAACCCCTTCGCCGGCCTGTCCGGCCCCGCCCTGACGACACCGGCCGGCCTTGCCGCAGGATCGAAGGTCACTTTGCCCGTCACGATCGAAAACACGACCGGATTGCCGGCCAAGGGAACGGTCAGCCTGCAGGCTCTGGCTGCGGTCGACGTTACCCCGTCGTCGGGGGGCGTGACGCTGGCCTCGACCAAGCTGAAATTGAGCCTGCCGCCCGGCGGCTCGCACGTTTTCCCCGTCAAGCTCGTGCTGCCTGCGGCAGGGACGTACTACCTGCTGGTTGTCCTGACCCCGCCGCCCACCGCCAACGGCAGCGCCACGGCGGACATCCTCGCGGGGACCATGCAGTTAATTGTGAGCTGAACAACTTCTCATCAACTTCTCACTTGACACGGTCGCCAATGCGATTCATTCTCCACCTCTGGAGGAAGCGCCACGTCAACTGGCGGGTATCCACCAAGTCATTTCACGTTTCGCTTTTAGTTACTGGAGGAGTTTCCCATGGCACGCAATCATTCGCTCCGGACCGGCTGGTTCACTCGTGTTGGCGGGCCCAACAGAACATCTTCGACTACTCCGGCCGTTTCCCGGCCGTTGGCTGCCGTCGAGGTCCTCGAAGACCGCCGGCTGCTTTCCGCCTCGCTGGTCAACCCGGGCGGGCCAGACCTTGTCTCGCCGACGCCAACGCCTGTGACAGTCCCCGCCAAGGGATACGGCGTCACCTTGCATCTTAAGGCGGGCCAGGCTTTCGACGGATACCTCGGCGACCTCGTCGGCGCCAAGGTGCCAGCCGGCTTCAAGGTCAGCGCCGCAGTCAACTGGGGTGACGGCACTGCGGTCAGCGCTGGCAAGATCTCCATCAGTTCGACCGGCCATATCGACGTTGGCGGGGCGCACACCTACGCCAAGGCCGGCAAATACACCATCTCCATCTCCGTGACCGCGACCCCGGCCGCGACCCCCACCCCGAGCGGCGTGGTAAGCGAGCCGATCATCCTTTTCCTTGGCAGCATCAAGAGCACGGCGAACGTCACCACTTCCGGCGGCGTCACCCTCAACGAAAAGGCCGGCGTCGCCTTCACTGCCACTGTCGGCACCTTCAGCTACATCGCCCCGGCCACCGGATTGGCCGCCAGCATCTCCTGGGGCGACGGCACTACTTCCGTGGGGACTGTTACCCCTACCGGCGTCAGCGGAGTGGACGTCATCAACTTCAAGGTGACGGGCAGTCACACCTATGCCAAAGTCGGGACGTACCCGATCGTGGTCACGGTCACCCAGAGCTCCGGCCCTCCCGGATCGCTGAGCCCAATCCGGCTCATTACCACCATCGACAGCACGGCGATCGTCACCGCGGCGGGGCTGAACCTCGATGGCACCATCACCGGCACCTTCATCCCCGCCCCGACCGCCGCCAGCGTCGGTGCGCTCTACATCTTTAACAACGCCACTGGCACCGCTGGCGCCCTCGGCCCGGTCTCGGCCAGCGGCCGGATCCAACTGGCGCCGTTCATGACCAGTGCCCCCATCACCGGCAGCATGACGCTCACTACCATCAGCGCCAGTCCCGCCGGCCCTAGCGGTTCAGTGACCCTCGCCCTCACCGGCCCCGTCGAGGCAAGCTCCGGCCCCATCCCCGCCATGCTGAGTTACGTCATTACCGGCGGCACCGGCGACTTCGCCGGCGCCAGCGGATCAGGCACCATCGACGTGGCTCTCGCCGCCGCCACGGGACTGAAGTTCACCATGGTGATCCACTCAAACTGACCCGGCTGCTCGTGTCAGGGTTTCGCAAAGTTGAGCAAACGCCCCCCGCCGGGCTTCATCCCGGCCGGGGGATTTTCTTTGCGCTCGTATACCGCTTCAAATGACGAAGCTGGACATCGCGGCACTGACGCGTGCCTTTGAAATGGAAACGGGTAGCAAGAATGCGATTCTTTAGCAGTAGACTTCGTAAGCCAGTGGATAGGGGATGAGGTCTGGGCGGACCAGGTGGAGTTTGCGGAGACGGACTTCGGGGTGGTAAAAATACGATGATGCAACGGCGGCATGGGCTTGAGGCGCCGTGGCGGGCGCTGGTTTATCGGACGCAACCAGAGGCGCGAGGCCGGCGAACAAAACCGCCGTCAGCCGCAGCAGGGTTCGTGGGACTCGAATCGCAGTCAGGGAACGGCAAGTGGAAATGAAAGCTGCGAGGCTCATAACTACTGCTTTCTGACGGCTCTGCGAAGGCGTCGAGTGATGAAGGGTCGCGGCAAGCTTGGCGAGCGGTCTGACTCACCCTTGCCGTGCGTTATCAGATTACCCCGCGACTTGAGTCAAGCCAATAAAAAAATTCCGCCCCCGGCGCAAGCCGGGGGCGGAATTTACTTTTAACGCTACCCCGAAGGGGTAGGTTAGTCACCTGTGCGTACTCGCTCCTTCTGTCCCTTGTCTCCCTCGTGTAGGTTAGTCACCTGTGCGTACTCGCTCCTTCTGTCCCTTGTCTGCCTCGTGTAGGTTAGTCACCTGCGTACTCGCTCCTTCTGTCCCTTGTCTGCCTCGTGTAGGTTAATCACCTGTGCCTGCTCGCTTCTTATGACCCGATGAACCCCCACGACGCACGAAACCTCGCCTGGGAATTGATGGCCCGCCACGGCCTGTCCGGCTGGCGGTTCGAGTTCGATCATGCCCGCCGCCGTTTCGGCTCATGCCGGTACGTGAAGAAGCGGATCACCCTGTCGCGCCCGCTGACGCTTTTGAACGACGAAGACCAGGTGCGCGACACCCTCCTGCACGAAATCGCTCATGCCTTGGCGCCAGGCGACGGCCATGGTGCGCTCTGGAAGCGCAAGTGCCGTGAAGTCGGGGCCAGACCGCATCGCTGCTACACCGATTCCGCGGTACGCTCGCCACCCCGGCGAGCCGCACCCTACGCATACGGGTGCCAAGCCTGCAACTGGTGGGTGGATCGCCGCCGTCTGGCGGAAAACAGGTATGTTTGTGCCCGGTGCAAAGGACAACTGCTTTACCGGGAAAAAGATGGCGACCGGTTCTTCTGGCTACGCCGATCCACGCAGGGCCTCGTGCGCGTGTGGCACAACCCTTCTGTTGGGGCTTGATGAGCTGATGCGCGGGAGCCGTCACCCGACGGCATCGCCCCAGGCGAGTTAAAAACGAGCGACCTGGATCAAACCCGCGCGCTCATGACAATTTGTCCCAGCGCGGGTTTACCGATATCGGTCCGCGTTGGCAAGAATGCTTCCCGGACGGGCAAATCGCTCCCACGATTCCGAATGGCACTTTGGGCAGAGTTTTGGCGGGGTTAACGCCCCTTCCGGCTCAAAGCCGCAACTCCGGCACTGTAACTGGAATACGGTTGTCGGACGTGACATCGCTGCGAAGGGGTCGTACTTCAGGAAATGCCCTTGCGAAGCGAAGCGTTCCATGCTGATTGACATATCTAACACTCCTTATGCCAAGGTGTTAGCGAACGTTCGTCGCTTACCCGCGATCCCTAAGGAGCAAAGATGATACCACCACGATTTCCGCTTTGCTGGTTGTGATTGTCGTGCAATCCCATGCTGATTTGACGCGGCCCACTTTCCCCTCTGACGCGCAATCTGTCAGAGCAGCCAGAGAAGGCATTTACAAAAGTGTCATTGCATCCGCCACATCGTCAAGCGCCGGACAGGATGTCATCTCGCGAGCCTTTGCGGCCGCCGCTGCCATCCATTTCGTAAATTCGCAACTTGCGCTGGAGCGTTCGAACCGAGATGTTCAGGCGCGTGGCGGCATGGGTCCGGTTCCCGCCGCACTGCGTCAATGCCTGCTCGATGGCCAGGCGCTCCAGGGCTTCCATGGTCAGCCCGGTGGGGATCTCCTTATTGCTGGCTGACTCCAGCGACCCGGCCAGGATTTTCTCCGGCAGGTCGTTTTCGGTCAGCACCTCGCCGTCCGCCAGCACCATCATGCTCTCCAGGGTATTGCGCAATTCCCGCACATTTCCCGGCCAGCGGAACGACTCGAAACGCCGCATCACTTCCGGCGAAACACGATGCGTTGCCGTGTGCTTGGAAGCGGTAATGTCCTTGAGGAAATGCTCCACAAGGACCGGGATGTCATCGGGCCGCTCGCGAAGCGGCGGCAATTTGATGGTCACCACGTTCAGCCGATAGTAAAGGTCTTCGCGGAATTTGCCCTCATCCACCATTTTGCGGAGGTCCCGGCTGGTTGCCGCGATCACCCGGACGTTGACCTTGCGGTCCTCATGGCCGCCGACCGGCGTCAGCGTGAGCGTTTCCAGCACGCGCAGCAGCTTGGGCTGCAGGGCAAGGTCAAAGTCGCCGATTTCATCGATGAACAGGGTCCCGCCGTCCGCCTGCTCGAAACGCCCGATGCGCCGGTCGGTGGCGCCGGTGAAGGCGCCTTTGACGTGCCCGAACAACTCGCTTTCCACCAGCGTGGACGGGACCGCCGCCACGTTCACCGCCACAAACGGGCCTTTCTTGCGCAGGCTGTTGTGGTGCAGCGCCTGCGCCACCAGTTCCTTGCCCGTGCCGTTTTCCCCCAGGATCAACGCAGTACAATCCACCGGGGCCGCTTTCTGGATCTTGGCGAACACGTCCTTCATCAACTTGGACTGCCCGATGATCTGGTCCAGGCCGAACTTCTGGTCCAGGCGGCGGCGGAGGTTGTCGATTTCCTTGTCCTTGGACAGTGTCTCGACCGCGCGCTTGATCAAAAGCACCAACTCGTCCGGATTGATCGGTTTGGTCAGATAGTCGTATGCCCCACCCTTGATCGCTTCCACGGCGCTATTCACGCTGCTGTGGCCCGTGAGGAGGATGAATTGCGTGTCCGGCTTTTTCTTTTTCCAATGCTGGAGCAACGCGATGCCGCTCACCTCCCCCATATGGAGATCACTCAACACGACGTCGATGTTTTCGTCAAGATATCCGATGGCCTTGTCGGCGCTTTCAGCGCCGAATACGGTAAACCCTTCTGATTTAAGAATTTGGCTCACCGCACGCCGTTCTGTTTCATGGTCTTCCACGACCAGGACTCGCCCCGAATTGCTCATACGGCCCTCACAATTATTGATGCCAAAATTTCATCCCCGACTAAAAGTCATACCATACCACCCGACAACGGCACAACGGTCAAATACCGCACACAGGCATATATATGGTAGGAAGGCACATTGTGTCGCAGAAACCGGGGCTGTGTGTTATTTTTTCCCTTTTCAAGGAAAAAGCGGCTCGGGACGAACCGGGAAAAGCATCAAGGCGAGCGAGGCGGCCTCAATCCGATGTTCAACAAAATCCGCCAGTTGCGCATCTCGCTGGCCGCCAAGTGCCAGATTCTCTTCGGGTTGGCGGTGGTTTTGATCATTTCCTCGGCGTTGTCCGTCCCGTGGCAGCGGATGGAGCAGTTGACCGAGCAACTCAACGTCCGCGCCGCCAGCGCCCTGGCGGAAAACGCCCGGGACGCGCACATCGCGCTGCGCGCGGCCGGATTGCCCGATGTCCCAACCACCCGCCCGGCGAAAGC
>Ga0182024_10017881_pt1 | contig 13258 bp, 8 predicted proteins | sample P32metaG_FD_120480 | JGI IMG/M metagenome (GOLD analysis project Ga0182024, IMG submission 120480) | Permafrost microbial communities from Stordalen Mire, Sweden - P3-2 metaG (Illumina Assembly) | ecosystem: Environmental > Terrestrial > Soil > Wetlands > Permafrost | place: Sweden: Stordalen...
AGCGTCACGTCGAAGTACCCGCTCGTGCCGGCCTGGGCCTGGGCGGGGGTGATGTCAATCGTCGGAGCGGCAATCGTGATATTGCCGTCGATCGCGGTCAGCATCCGCCGGTCTTCGAGCAGTTCGATGACCACGCACGAGATCTCATTTCCCGGAGCGGCGCTGGCCAGAAACAAATCGGCTTGCGGGCCGCTGCGGATGCCGAGTGCCCAGGTCGAGAGAGATTCGCCATGCAGTCGAGTTCGGCCGGAAGAGGCCGAGGGGCCGCGCGGATCGCGCAGCGGGCCAGGGTGGCGATTGAAGATTCCCATCGAACCATTCCCTCAGTCAGTTCGCCGCGATCATCGCGGCGATGCTGCGACAGACGTTGCTACTGCCCAAGCTTCTCTGCTGCTGTCGACTGCGATCGGCCGGGGAAGGTTCGGTGAAGTCGAGTGCGGTGGCCTGATCGCGGTCGTTTCAGTGTAGTTAACTTTCCTAACACTTTCCAAAGTTATTTTCGAGTTGTTTTCGATTCGTCTTTGTTGGCCGGCCGGTCAGGGCCGCAAGGTTTCCGCAGGACGCACAGGTTCACTTCGCACAGCTTCTCTTCACACAGCACACAGCTTTCCTTTACACGGCGGGGCAGGCCTGCCCCTGCCTGCCCCGCCAGACGTTCGTGGTCTTAGTTCTGCGACAGCAGGTCTTCTTGAGCCGGCTGGGCCAGTTCGTGCTTCAGGTTCTGGAGCATTTTCTTGGCGGCCATGTAGTCGGCGGCCGGCAGCGTGGCGATCGAGGCCTTCAGACCGGCGTCGAGCTGCGAGATGGCCTGGCAACCTTTTTGGTAGTCTTTCGTCGTCAACCGCTTGTCGCTGCTCGAGGCACGCTGGTTGACCAGCTTCTGCAGTTGCTTGCGGGCAGCGCTGGCGTCGAGACCTGCGACGGCGGCGGGCCAATCGATCCGGCCGCTGGACAGAACCGGAGCTTGGCTGGGAGCCGGTGACGGATGGCTGACCTTCAGGACCGAGCTGCTCTTCTGAGTCGACTTGCTGTTTTTCGCATTGCGATACGATTGGTTCATTTCACGCAAGGCGTAGTACTGCTGAACCGCTTCCTGGTGATTTTTGATCGACTTTTCGCGGGCGGCTTCGAGCTGGTCGGCCGCCCGAGCCATGTTGTAGGCCTGCTCCCCCTCGGCCCGCAGGACGTCGGCGTAGCCATGTTGAACCCCCTCTTGCAGGGTGGACGAATAGCCGTAGTAACCCGGGGCCCGGCCGGCCGCATCGACGGCAACCATCTGGGCCTGGGCTTGAGTGGACAGGGCGAAGAGGCAGATCGCGATGAGGGTGATGCGGCACAACATGGCTATTCTCCTAAGGTTATGAGTCTTTTTTGACATTCCTCCCGGCCGCACATTGCCGGGCACATCAGAAGAATGGTCAAACCGAGGCCGTGCCCGACACGAGCCGGCGGATTTTTTTTATCCGCCCAGAAAGACCCGACTTAACCAGGGAGAAATGGGGGCGTGCCGGGTGCTGCGGCAGGTGGCGCCGACGGAAACCGGCGCTGGTCGGCAGGAAGCCAAGGGCGGAAAGGGCCCGCCTACGGCGTGGCGCGAGAGTCGGCCGGGCCGATCAGGACGAAGGGAGCCCAGTGAAAAGGGGTGTCCCATTTCGAATTGCCGCGACGCAACTGCTGGCGGGCCTCCTTGAGCAGCCGGGCATAGTTGACCGGCCGGCCGGCTGCCAGCTCCCCCTGCAGCAGTTCGAAAAACCGGCCGATCAACTCCGCGGTCGAATCGTCCGACACGGTCCACTCGGTCGCCAACACACGGCGCGAGCCCGCGGCCAGGAACGCGTTGGCGATCGAAAAGCCGGAATCGAGAGCCGGGGGGGCCAGGCCCGCGGTCTTGTCGCCGTCGCCCACCGGCAGGGTGCGCAGGCGAGCGGTTTGTCGGGCGTCGAGATTCGTGTTGCAAGCGCTGAGCGCGGTCAGTTCGCAGCCGGCCAAGTTCAACCGGTAAATGTCGCGCAGGTCGAGGCGGCCGTCCGAGTCGGCCGACGGCGGCGCGTCGCGCGTCGAGGCCAGGGCCAACCAGGGATTCAAATCGTCGTTCTGCAACACGCCGTGCGCGGCCAGATGGACCAGCGAGAAGCGATGGCTCCCGAGCGCCTCGCGCAGCAGCTTTTCGCTGGCCCGGTCGCCGTCGAGCTTGGTGACACTCGCTTTGCCGAACGCGGCCTCAATGCGATCGCATTCCTTTTGGCTGTCGGGAAGGGGGGGCAGAGCGGCGGCCGAACGGTTCTTGTCTTCGACGTTTGGGTTGGCCTGGGCCGCGTAGTTCGGATTGCCCAAGGTCAGGACGGCCGGCGCAGCGGAGCCTTGCACGACCGAGCGGCTCAGATGGTCGAGCAGCGTCAGCGACGGGGCATAGGCCAGCGGCGGAGCAACGTCGTCCAAATATTGATGCCCAGGTTCGTCGATCACCAGCGCTTCCAGCGGAATCTGGGAGATCGCGCCGTGCGGCACGACGACGACGTGGCTGGCGCCGAGTGCCTGCTGTTGTTCGAGGTACTCGCGGGCCGCACGGGGGAGCAGGACCAGCGAACTGGCGACCAGCCGCTGATGCGTGGGCCGATCCGTGGCCTGCGATGCCGCGCTTTGCGGATCGCTCATCGACGCATAAAGCCGACTGACGTGCAGATCGATCCAGCGTGCCGAAGCATCGGTGGCCGTGGTCGAAAAGTCGGCGGCATCGGAGCCGGCCTGCAGGCGGATCGGCTGGATCGCCGGCTGCGAACCGCCCAGCAAGAAGAGATAGCTGCGTGCCGCGCCGACGTAGTAGTAGAGCAACGGTTGTTTCGAATCGCGGCACTGGCGGATCAGGCCGGCCAGAGATTGGGGAGTCGGCTGGCTGTCGTCCGTGGGCAATTCGCGGGGATCCTCGACGTAGGCCATGCGGAGTTGATCGAGCAGCGCCCGGCTTCGGCTTTGCTCGGCGGCCACCAGCGCTTGCACGAGGTGTTCTTCGTCGCCGAGGCGGCCATAGGCATCGAGATGAAACTGAACGAGCAGATCGAAGGCGGCTCGATATTGGGTGAAGAATTCAGCCCGCGCGACGTCGTCGCCAAAAGTGTTGGTCCGCTGTTGCTCGATCAAAGCCACCGCTGCTGCGAGCTTTTCGAGAGCCAGCTTAAGGCCGGCGTCGCGCCGGTCGGGCGTGTAGCGGGCGTGTGCCTCGATCAATTGGGCGGCATTGCACATCGCCGCGAATTGCAGACTGGGATAAACCTGTTGCCGCTCGAGCAGGCCGATTGCCTCTTCGGCAAGCTTGCGACCGGCGGCCAATTTGGCGAGCCAGGCTTTTTGCACCCCGCTTTCGGCTTGGATTCGCTGGGTTTCTTCTTCGAGCGCGGCGGCATGCGCTTTTCGCAGTTCCAGCCGTTTCACTTCCAAAGCCGTTCGCCGGTCGAGGAGTTCGCGAAATTGTTTTTCGCGGTCGGTCAATGTTTTGTCCGCCGTGGGCGAGGGATTGTAGGCGGCAAAGTCGGCAAGAAATTTGCCGTGCTCTGTTTGATACTTTTCCAGCTCCTCGGCCAACCGCGTCAAGCGTTGCGACGAGCTGGCGTTGTTGCGGGCAAAGTCGCGATTCCAGGCATCGAGTTCGCTCGACCAATCGAGGTAGTCGAGCCGGGCCAGATAGTGCAACGTCCGCGCTCGAAGCGCCGTGGGCAGATCGGCCTCCTGAGTCAGCAGTTGCTGCCAGCCGGCCCGGGCTGCCTGTCGCTGGTCACGGTCGCTGGCCAGTTCGTTGCGCAAGTAATGGGCCATGGCTTGTTGGTGGGCAAACTCCCATCGCCAGGCCGGGTTGCTCGACCTGGCGACACCCAATGCCGCGGCGCGCAAGACCGACTCGTCGAGGGCCGCGGCGTCGCGGCGAGCGACTTGCAGCGAGCCGAGCGCCAAAAAGAACGGCGTCAGTTCGGGATCCGCATCGCCCAGCACGCGCTGGCGGAGCTCCAATCCCTGGCGGCAGAACCGATCGGCCTCGTCGAATCGCAGCAGTTGCTGATGCAGCAGACCCAACTCGAGCAACGCAGCGCTAGAGACGTCGTTGGGGACGGGGTCGGCCGACGTCGCAATCTCGCGCAGGGAGTCGAGGGCCTGTCGATATCGCCCGGTCGTCACCGAGAGCCGGCCCAGCGCCAACTGGGTCCGCCAGCGGAGCGGATCGCTTGGAAAATGGGCCAGGCAGAGACTGTGGGCTTCGCGCAGATATTGCTCGATATCGCCGGCCGGCGGTGCAGGCACGGCGAGCAGTGCCGACTCACCGAGTAGATGGAGTGTCTGCGCGAGGCGCAGAACGTCGGGCGGAATTCGACCTCGCCAATAGGCCAATGCCTCTTGCAACAGAGGCTCGGCCCGGGCGCGATCACCTGCCTTCAGATACAAACCTCCCAGGATCAACTCCAACGAGCCGATGCGCGGGTCGTCGGCCAGCAGCGTTTGCTGATAGTTGCCGAGCAATTCCGCGTGCCTGGCAATCGTCTGCCGCAAGTGCTCGGCATCGTTCAGGCCCAATTCGACGCGCTGGCCGGTGATGTCGGCAATGCGTTCGAGCAACCGACCTTCCGACACGCTGACGGCGCTGGTGACGGTCGATTGGCGAGCCAGGGCCAGTGCCGCGACGAAATCGTTCTGTGCGGCGACGAGTTGCCCGATTGCTTCGTCACGCCGACCGTCGGCCAGAAGCGCGGCGGCCGATAGACGCTGGAGTTCGGCCTGCTCGTAGCGGTAACGAACCTGAAGATCGGGGGAGATCGCGACGCTCCCTGCCAATTCCCGTTTGACGGTCTCCAGCGCCGCGCGCAACGTTTCGATCTCTGCCCGGTGGTCGGGTCGCTGCCGATGAATTTCGGCCAGTCGCCGGCGGGCTGACAGTTCTTCGAGGATTTCGTGCCTGGCGGCACGCAGGCGGATGATCTTCTCGGTCGTTTCCGCCGCCGCGGCCCAATCGGCCGTGTGGAACCGGCAGTCGGCCAAGGCGGCGAGTCCGCGCGCATAATCTTCGTTGCCCACCGCACCGCGCTGATGATCGATCGGCAACTGCCGGGCCAGGCGGCCCACTTCCTCTTTCAACGCGGCCACAGCGTCTGGCGAACGGGCAGATTTGTCGAACGAAGCAAGCTGCCGGAGCAGTTCGAGTTCCACGACAGGGTCGACTGTCCGCGCTCGCCGATAACGAGCGAGCATGGTCTCGATCGTGGCGATCGCCGGTTCGGTCTTGTCCAATCGGGCGTAGGCTTTGGAGAGCAAGATCGCGGTTGTGGCCTGTTCGGCCAACATCTGGCGCGACGGATCGGCGGTTTGATCGTAGGCCTTGAGCGCACGTTCGAGCCAGACCCGGGCCGGGTCGTAGTTGCCCGAGTTGACCAGAACTTCGCCGAGTGCCGTCATCATCGCACAGTTGAGCGGCGAGGGGCGCGAGCCACCGACTTGGTTTTTCAGACCTTGGAGCGCGGGAATCAACAATCGCTGGGCGGCGCGGTATTCCTGACGCAGCAGCAACGCTTGCACTTCCTTGAGCAAACGCCGATCCTGCGATGCCGCGTTCGTCTGAGACGCGTTCGTCTGAGACGTGTTTGCCGGGACTGTGTTTGTCGGGACCGGGTTTGCCGCCGAGGCAGGGGGCGGTTGGCAGCGAGCCCGGTCTTCAGTGACCAACAGCAGTGCGAGCGATAGGGCCGGCCAGAGGATGGATCTGCACGCTGGCATAGAAAATCAATCAGCCGCCGGCCCAGGGGCCTTGGAGTGGGGAACGAGGTCGCCAAAATATCCATCCGAGTGGCTTCGCAGCGCTTGCTTGAAGCTGTCGGGGATGCGCAGATCGGTCGCGTTCTGGAGGCCGGCGGTGCCGCGCGTCGGTATGCCGCGGTGAATCTTGGGCGTCGGTTCGGCAATTTGAAACGACGTTTTCGCTTGCGCGGCGACTTCGGGCGAAATGTTCAGCACCAGCCGGGTCGCCAACAGTTCGGCAAGCGCCGGGCGCGTCAGCGGCTCGCGACAGGCCAGTGCCACCACGAACATCGCTCCGTCGGCATCGGGCACCGGCACAGCGCGCTGGTCGCCGGTCAACGGCGGATAGATCAGTTGTGAGACGGGCCGCTGCTGGGGCAAGTCTTGCTCGGCCGGCCAAATCAAGCGGCCGGGCGCCTGCTGGTCAAAGACGATCAGATAGGCATAGGCCGGACTGCTGAAGGTCGCATCGACTTTCAGTTGAGCCTCGGGGCCCAACGGCAGGCGGTTGTTCACGGGGGTTTCGGTGTCGGCAAACAAAAGATTGTAGCTGCTGATCTCCGGCAGGCTCGGCGCGCTGACGGTCGCGGCCGGCATCCGTAGCGAAACGATCAGCACGCACAACGCCGCCACGGCCACCAGCGCGGCGGCATAGCGCGCCAGGAGCGGCAGCAACGAACGGGGCGGCTGCACCGCGGCACGCACCGCGCTGGCCATGTCGCTGCCGGTTTTGAATCGCGCCGCGGGCTGCTTGGAGAGCGCCTTCAAGCAGGCGTCTTCCAAGGCGGCAGGAATCGTGTCGTCGAAGCTGCGCGGCGGCGCGGGACTGCGATGCAACACCTGGTCGAGCATCTCGTTGATTGTTTTCGCCTGAAACGGCCGTCGCCGGCAAATCAGTTCGTAAAGCAGGACTCCCAGCGAATACAAATCGGACTGCGAGCTGACCCAATCCGAATCACCACTGGCCTGTTCCGGACTGAGATAGGCCAACGTGCCCATGATCTGGCCCGAGTCCTCGCGGTAAAACTGATCGTCGCGGCGAGCCAGCCCAAAATCGACCACCTTTGGCCGCCGGGCCGCGTCGAGCAAAATGTTGGCCGGCTTGATGTCGCGATGGACGATTTTTCGCTGATGCGCGTAGTTCAAGGCGTCGGCGACCTGAGCAACCCACTGGGCGGCCTGAACGTGGTCATAGTCGTGGCGGGAGAGCGTCTCTTGCAAGGTTTCGCCGTCGATAAACTCATAGACCACGTAACCGACGCCTTCCGGCGTCTCGCCGGCCTCCAGCAGGCGTACGATATTGGGATGGTCGAGCTGCGCGATGCTGCGGGCTTCGTGTAACAGGTCGTCGGACAATCCGCACTGGGCGTCGGCGCCCCCATGCCGGACTTTGATCGCCACCGTCCGATCGAGTTGCTCGTCATAGGCTTGATAGACCACTCCGAAACCGCCGGCGCCCAAGGGTCGGACGATGGTGTACTTGCCGACGCGTTGGGGCGCGGGCGCAGGTGCCGGAGCGAGACTAACCTCGGCGTTGGAAAACGAGGTGGTGATCAATCCCGACCGGTTGGTGTCGGCGGCCTCGCACGGCTTGAAGTCGGGATGAACGCGTCGATAGTCGTCGACGTTCGGATGCTCGCCCGCTCGCTGACGGGCTTCGAACTCGGCCTGCAACAACTCGACGACCGACGGCCCGCTGTCGCGCAATTCTGGATATTCGTCCAAGTACTGCACGATCGAGGGCCTGTGTCCGCGCTCGGATTGTCGTTCGAAATCGACGCGAACCAATTCGCCGAGCGCCTCGAGCCGATACTCGTGGGGAACATTTGCCAGAAACTGCCTCAGATCGCTCGGACCCGAGGCAGTGGAGCGTTCGAACGCATCGACGCATTGCATAATCCCCAGCGTTTTGGCGTCGATTTGCAATCGGATGGCTTGAGGCATGTTCGATCCCCGATCCTGTGGATGACAATTATGTTAACCGACGTTCCATGCCCAGGGAAAAAACCGTGAACGCCGGATGGTAGAATCTTTGCTCGGTGCGCGTTATATCCTGCGCAGGTTCAGCACCTTTCGGACGGTGACTGGGACTGGCTCGTGCTCAACCGGCCCCCCAAATTGGTGCCAAAAGTGCCGCCGCGGCCCTGAGGGCGGTCAGCGTTCGTTCGTCTTATGGCGGAATGTGCCCGGCGCCCGACATTGCGGAGGGAATAGGCGATCGTTCTGGCCGCGGATACACCCGGTAGAAAGGAAAGAGAATGGTTTGCTCACTAAAGGTATGAAGTTACTACCGGTCTTTCGCGAGCCACCGCATACCGCGCTGGAAAGTCACGGGAAGTAATTGCCAAAGGAGTCGATTCACAGCTTTCTCGCCAGTCACGGCGGCAGATGCTAAAATCGCCTGACTTGGCCGGCCGTTTCTCGCGTTTGCACGGCAAATCGGGTGGAAACAAAGTATGTCGAACGATGTGCGGCAGTGGCTTGACCAGCTTCAGCAGGGAGAGCCGGAGGCTGCGCAGCGTGTTTGGGAACAATACTTCGCTCAGCTCGTGCGCCTGGCCCAGCGCAAAATGGGCAGTTTGCCGCGTCGGGTCGCTGACGAAGAAGATATCGCTCTGAGCGCCATGAACAGTTTCGTGCAGGGGGCGCGGGCGGGCAAGTTTCCGCGTCTGGACGATGAGAGCGACCTGTGGCGGCTTTTGGTGACGATCACCGCCCGCAAGGTTTCGGCCCAGCGGCGACGGCATTTTGCGGCTCGCCGCAGTGGCGGCAAGGTGCGCGGCGAATCGATTTTCCTGCAAGGGGACAACGATCAGCAGATGGGGGGCATTGGAACCGTGCCGGGCGAAATCGCCACGCCGGCCTTTGCCGCTCAGGTTGCCGACGAATGTCGAGTCCTGTTCGAAAAGCTCGACGATCCTTTGCTGCGCGACATTGCTCGTTGGAAGATGGAAGGATTCAGCAACGACGAAATCGCCACGAAGCTGGGACGCACCGAACGGACGATCGAACGCAAGTTGGCGCTGATTCGAGATTCGTGGTCGACCGAAACTTAGCCATGGACCCGTCCAACACGGCCGGCAATCTGCCGATTCAGCTCCAGCGCAGCAAACAGATCGACGCGATCTGCGATCGCTTCGAACTGGCGTGGGACGCGGACAGCCCTCCGCGGATCGAAGAATATCTGGGGCTGTTGCCCGCCGACGATCGCCGGTCGCTACTGGGCGAGCTCTTGGCCAGCGAGTTGGCCTTGCGCGGGCGGCAGGACGAAGTCTGCGATCGTGCCGAATATAGCGAGCGGTTTCCGCAATTTCTCGACGTGGTTGCTGAAGTCTTCAACCGGCGCCCGCCCGAATCGACAAAGGAAAGTGCCGACGCCGGCGAACGATATTTTGAGATCATTCGAGCCTTTCGAGCCGGCCGACAAACGGATGCGGCGGCGACGGCGATTCAGGGTGGCGATCGGAACCTGCGCGCGCTGACGAGCCAATGCTCGCGCTATGCATTGCTGGATCCGGTTGAAGCCGACGCACCACCGGAACAACAGCTCTGGTTGTGGATTCTCGAGACGTGCCGTCGGCTGAAATCTCTCGATCCGGCCGGAGTGGACGGAGTGGTCCAGCAGTTGTTGGCATCGTTTCCGCCGGCGCGGCAATCGATTTTGCTCGATGTGCTGCTGGGCCGCACCAGCAGCCAGGCAGCTCGAGCCAGTGGCGTCACGCAGCGAACCGTGCTCAGCACCATTCTCATTGCCACGAAGTTGCTCGAGCAGGCAGGCTGAGAACGAATGCGCGGTCGAGGCGTCGACCTCGGCCACGGCTACGGCGTTTCGTCAGCCCGCTGGCACATCGCTTTCTCGCGGCGCGGCGCACCGAAATTTCTTTTCCGTCGTGTCGGGCAACAGGCTTGGTTGGACATTACTGGGTAGATCCCATCCATTTTTTTTCCCCGGAGTAATCACCATGAACTCGAATGAAAGTTTCGCGATCGGCCTGGCTACGTCGCTGGTTGTCACCGAGGTGTCGGCGGTTGCGTGGGTAACCCGTACGCCGAACGAGTTGCCGGGTTGGATCGAATGGACCCTGCCTGGCGGAAGCGGCACGGTGAAACTGCCCCCCGACTGGAAGATCACCGCGAGTGATTCGATCGGCTCGTTCGAAGCCGCCGGCCCGGATGGCCTGGCGATTCACATGGGGGTCGGCGGCAATGTGGCGGAGCCGTGGACGATCTATGCGATGGCCGCCCCCTATGGAGCTTTGGTGGCGCCCTTGAGCGATCCGGCCAACGCCGTGGTAAACCTGGCGGGGCAATGGAGCCGGATCAGCCAATACAAAACCGGATTCGGCTTCAGGCTGGACCGGATTTTGAGCAACGTGCCGGTGGCGGGCCGAGTCGGCGGCCGAGCCGCTCTGCTGAGATACGATTGGACGAAAACCGCCTGGTTCCGCGGCACGCCGATGCGAGGATACGGCTACCTGGAATGCCTGCCAGGGCTGCCAGGTACCTGGAGCTATCAGGCTTATTACGCCGAAGGCCCGCGGGAAACCTTCGACCAGGCGGTGCCCATGCTGCTGGCGATCGTGCAATCGTGGCGGGTGAATCCGGCGATCGTCCGGGAGAACGGCCAGCGATTGGTCGACGCCCAAAACCTGGCGTTTCAAGTCTTTGAGCAGTACATGCGGGAGATGTCGGACCGGCGTGATGCATCGAGAGCCGCTTACCTGGGAAATCTCACCTCGTAATCCGACATGGGTTGTTGCGGATGTGGGGAGTCCGCGACAGTTGGCCGCTTACCGCCTGGCTTATGGGCCAGGTGGTGAGCGGCCTTTTTTGTTGGCTGCGGCAGCCACCGACCGATTCGACGCCGGACAGGGGGCCAATCCTTCGCGGGCGGTCAGGCGATTTCCGAATCGCCACCTTTTATGGGGCGGGTTGCAGGCTGGCGGGCTTATCCGCCGCCGGTGGCTCTCCATAGGCGGAGAGTTTGACCGGCTCTCCCGATTTGAACAGGTAGGCGATCTTCTCGATGTTGTTCATGATGAGATCATCCTCGCCCAGCCCCAGCGCGGAGTAGGAGAATTGAGATGCGGGTATTGGTTGATTCAACTCGCACTCTCGCAGCTCAAGGGTTCGTAAGGCTTGAAGATTATCGTGTTGCACGATGACTTGTGAGGGGACATAGATGTCATCGATCAGTTTGTATTGCCACTGAAGGATATGTGATGGCGACTTTTCCGGGCCCGAAACTTGTTTGACCATATTGAACCCAACACTCGATCTGTGAATACGTTCTTTAAAGCGACCGACATTGGGATCTTGCCACCTCGCGCGATACCAGTCCTCCCCATTTTTAGTCGCAGTGGAGACGGCGAGCTTCTTGTCGAGCCTGTCTCTCACGGCGTCGCCGTGCTTGCCACGAAACGCCGCCAAAAAGGAGTCGTACTCTTGCCACGCCTTGCGGTTTGTAGCGAGATGAAATAACAGACGTGGATCGACAAAATCGCCAGACAGTGAGAGCTGCGATTCTTCTGGTGGTCTGACGAAGGCAACTCGCTTCGGCGGCAATTTGTGTTCCCGCAAGTTAATGAGGTTAGAAAGGGTCTGGTCTGGACGGAATTCCACAAAGTGCTCGGGCGTCAGGATGCACCGCTCGGACAAGATCCGCGAAGGGTGGTCCTTGATCGGCTGGTGCGTGTTGAGGTTTTCATAGCTCTGCTTGCCTTCTTCCACCGACAGGTAGCAGCGATTTGATTTCACGTCGACCGCGAAACGACAAATGCTGTCAAACGTGGCATGGACGTTCGTGCTGGACGGCACACCTGGTTTGCCACGCATCTCGGGGCCATACCCGGTCTCGAAGTGCTGAAGATAGCTGCCGGACCAAGTCTCGATTTTGTCGTAGTTCGCGGACATTTGCGAAACGAGTGTTTCCAGGATCCTGATTTTTTCGGCGAGATCGACTTCGATCCACTCGTCGTCGGAGGGGGAATCGTCGACAGGCGCCTCGATATCGTCGATGGCCCGTGCTATCGACATAAAACCGTGCGGTGGCAGATCGAGGAGAAGACCGCTGGCCAGTGAGATCGCCACGAAATACGTGCCGAAAGCAATTCGTTTTGAACGCATGCTTCGTGCCTCCATGAGTTGGCACAGACGGACCGGACCACGATCATCTGCATCAGGCTGGCGGCAAGCCAGCCCACAGCCTAGGACGGGGCCCGTGGGCATGCAACGTTGAACCACGGCGGAAGCTGGAGAAATGATCGCTCCCCGCCGCTAAGATCGACTCCCTTCGAGTAACCAGGCGCACGGATTGACTGGAAAACGCCCTCGACGACAATAAAAGCCGCGCGTTTTCGAAGAATAGGGGCCGCCACCGGGCGCCACCGATCACCCGAGGAGCGAAAAGATGAGCAAGGCAGTGGGCGACGAAGGGCTGGACATCCTGTTCCGTGCGGCGCGAACGCACAACGTCTGGCTGGATCAGCCGGTGGACGATGCCCTGCTCAGGCAGGTTTACGATCTCGCGAAATGGGGGGCGACATCGGCAAACATGTGCCCCATGCGGGTGGTGTTTGTGAAGTCGAAGGCCGGAAAAGAGAAGTTGAAACCGGCCCTCGATCCGGGCAACGTCGACAAGACGATGATCGCTCCGGTCACGGCCATCATCGGCATGGACATCCACTTTTACGAAAAACTGCCGCAACTGTTCCCGCATGCGGACCTGAAGAAGGTTTTCATAGACCTGCCGGAAAATGTGCTGGAGTATGTGGCGCTGCGAAACTCCTCGCTGCAGGGGGCCTACTTAATGCTGGCCGCGCGGGCGCTGGGGCTGGATTGCGGGCCGATGTCGGGCTTCAACAATCAGAAGGTGGACGAGGCGTTCTTTGCCGGGACGACGGTAAAATCCAATTTCATTTGCAGCCTCGGTCATGGCGATGCAAGTAAACTCTTTCCGCGCTCGCCGCGCCTCAGCTTCGAAGAAGCTTGCCAGGTGGTTTGAGGGAGCGTACTCATAACGCCGGACTTTCACAGTGCAAAAGCGCGCAAGCATCCGCATGACTTGTCGACGATGGTTCATTGCGCTCGTGGGCATGGCTTTCAGTCTCGTAGCGCTCGCGGCTGATCCGCCCGTCGCGCCAATCCAGCCACCACTGGCCAACGAGCCCACGGAGGCGAATTATGACATTTGCGTATACGGCGGCACGTCGGCCGGAGTCATTGCCGCGGTGGCCGCCAGTCGGATGGGAAAAACCGTCGTGATCGTCGAGCCCAAGCGGCATGTCGGCGGGCTGACGGTTGGCGGGCTGGGACAGACGGACGTGGGGCGCCGTCGGGCCGTCGCGGGGCTGGCGCGCCAGTTTTATCGCGACGTCGGCGGCCATTATTATGGCGTCTTCGAGGCCTGGAATTTCGAGCCGCACGTGGCCGCGGAAGTGATGGAAGGCTATGTGCGAGATCGGCGAATCGCCGTGCTGCCGCA
>Ga0182024_10017883_pt1 | contig 13258 bp, 12 predicted proteins | sample P32metaG_FD_120480 | JGI IMG/M metagenome (GOLD analysis project Ga0182024, IMG submission 120480) | Permafrost microbial communities from Stordalen Mire, Sweden - P3-2 metaG (Illumina Assembly) | ecosystem: Environmental > Terrestrial > Soil > Wetlands > Permafrost | place: Sweden: Stordalen...
CGCACATTCGGCGGCAACAAATATCCCTGTTCCGGGTTGTACTCGTAAAAATTTGGCATCGCGCAACCTCCTGCGCGAAGTATACCTGTACTGTCAAGCCGAGTTGCCACACAGACTCTAAAGCCTACGCTACTTCAGAAATGTTCGCGCAGGTTCCGAAAGCTCTGCACAATCAGCAAACGGCCCGCGCCGCTGCGGACCTCTTCATGTTCGAGCTCCCAGGTCGCCGGATGGGGAATGAACACGGCATTTAGCCCCGCCTCGAGGGCAGGATTGATATCGCTGCGCGGGCTGTTGCCGACCATCCATCCGCGCGATTTCACAACGTGGTGCCGGTTCACCAGCAGACGGTAGGTCGCGACATCCTTCTCCGGCACGATTTCAATGGCATCGAAATGGATCTGCAAACCGGAGCGCTCGACTTTGGCAGCCTGCTCCGCTGCTTCGCCCTTGGTGAACAGGATCAGGCGGTGCCGCTCGGCAAGATAGTCCAGCGTTTCGACCACGCCATCGAGGACGTTCGGCGGGGTGCGTTCGAGTTCATCCACGCGGTGATGGATCGCCTCCCCCGTGGCGCGTTCGGCGCGGTGCCCGGCGAGTTTCACGTAGGTTTCTTCGAGGGAACGGCCGAAGCTGCGAACTCCATATCCATGCTGGCGGATGTTGCGGCGCTCGGTTTCGTTGAGTATATGGCGGGCGTATTCGCGCTGGTATCCAAAGGGCTCCAGCAGCGTGAGAAATTCCTCGATGGTGCGCTCGAAGTGGACGTTGTTTTCCCACAGCGTGTCATCGGCATCAATCAGGATTGTCTCTCGAGGCATGATTCGGGCCCGTCGGCTCCGCCGGCTAGGGTTTCTCGGACACGCTTCCGGCCAGCTTTTCCAGGATTTCAAGCGCAACTTTCTGCGTGTCGCCGTAGTGGACCAGATAGTTCTGAAATTCGCGGTTCATCTCCAGCGCGTCGCCTGCGTTGAGCTGTGTGCGCAGGATCATGTCGCGCAAGCGCACGGGATGCGGCAGCACCGCGTCTTCTTTCAATTCATCAAGAGCCGATTTGGCGTCGTAGGCTTCCATTGTTCCTCCCTGACAGTATTGTCTCAAACGATTCTACTGCGAAAGCGGGCGCAAACGGAAAAAAGCCCGTTTTGCCGAAGCAGCGCGAAGGATTCCAATTGGGTGGCGCAGGAGAAATCAGGCGGTAGGCAGAAATTCGTAGCGGTCAATGCGGGCCGCGATGCCTCGACGGCCGTTGTGCGGCTCAACCCGTATGATCTCCGCGAAGCACCGGATATGAACGTCTCCGGCCAGGGTGATCTCGCGGGGCAGGGTGAGGATGAATTCGATGCTCGATCCCGGCTCGAATTCAGCGTCGATCAAGAAGTAAAGACCACGGAAGCTGACGTCCCGTGTCTGTCCTTGCCGTTCGCCTCCATCAGGTCCAGTGGAGCGAACCGTCAGTGGCAGCGTCATGTTAAATCGCCGTGAGGCGCGGCGTTCGATCGAATTTGCCATCATTCCCCCCGGAAGTGGGCGTCCCGGTTCGACACACCCTAGCATCGCGGTATAAAAATCGCAATCATAAACCAACGGTGTGCACGGAATCTTTTCGGAAATCCGCCCGCCGTGATTCGTCATAAATGACGACGGCTCATTTTAGGGCCATGAATTTCCGTTCGTGAATCGCTGGAATGGGGGGTCTGATTCAACCTGAAACAGGGGATGTCCGTCTGGCGTGCGGTACCCTTGACTGTGACTGGAATTAAGACTAGGGTTAACTTAAGTAAGAAAGGAACACATCGTTCCTCCACACCCCGGGGCCGGATATACACCCCATTCGGCCCCTTATTTATTCTCCTGATTATTTGAAAGTTTCGGCTTCCCAGGGCCTGATTTGTGTCCGCGGGGCTCTCTGTGGTTTCATGTGATCGGGTATGCCCGAACTTCTCCATAGAAACATTTTCATCCCGGGTCCGGCCGGACGCCTTGAGGCGCTGCTATGGTCGGTGGCTGTAAGTCCGCGCGATATGCCGCCGCTTGCGGCCCTGGTGTGCCATCCGCATCCGCTCTTTGGCGGCACAATGCACAATAAAGTGGTTTACCAGACGGCCAAGACATTGCATCGGTTTGGCCTGCCAGTCCTGCGTTTCAATTTTCGCGGTGTGGGTACGAGCGAAGGCATGCACGACAAAGGGCGCGGCGAAGTGGAAGACGCCGCAGCGGCGCTCGATTTTCTTGCCGGTGAGTATCCGGGCGCGCCGCTGCTGGCTGCCGGTTTCAGCTTCGGTTCATGGGTCGGGCTGCGCGCCGGTTGCAACGATCCGCGCGTTGCGGAACTCATCGGCCTCGGCCTGCCCGTTAGCGATCTGGTTGGGGAACGTGGATTCTCCTATCTCGACGCGTGCGACAAACCCAAGCTGCTCGTCAACGGGGAGTTCGATATGGACGGTCCGCCTCGGAATCTGCGGGCGATGGCCAATGCGTTTCCCGCGCATGTAAAGGCACAAACCAGCGTCGAAGTGATTTCAGGCGCCGATCATTTTTTCGCGGGGTATCTGGCGGAGCTTGAGAAAACGATTGCGGATTGGCTCGTGGCGCGGCACCCGGATTTGATTGCGGGCGCCGAGTGATCGTCAGCTTAGGCGCAGTCCGTTTGATGGATGGCGGCCCCGACAGCTGAGATCTTCGATAACGACCATCAAAAGAATGTGTCGCACCTTCGGCGCTTGGCATCTCTGTTCCCGTCCTTCCCAGCCCTTACGGGCTGGGCTACGTTCTTTCGCACCTACGGTGCTTTGGGATTGCCGTGGATGATGTCGTCACTGCGAAATGGAGCTTGCAATCTATTGTTTGCTTTCCTTTGAATTATGGGTGCGCGATTCGTGAGCCAAGAGTTGTTCGGAAGCGCCATAGGCGCGGAAGATCGTAGCCCAGCGCGGAAGCGGTGGGTTATGTGGAAAGAAAGACGTCAAGCGCCGTAGGTGCGACACTCGGCTAAACGCTTGCTACATATAAGGCGTTTTGAATCAGGCTTTCTTCCCGCGCTCAAACAATCTTGAAAATTCATCCTGCGAGGCGGGCGACACTCCGGCGAGCGCCAGATTGGCGCGCACGTGTTCAACGTGGCTCATCCCCACCAGCGCCGTGGTGATGCCCGGAGTGGACCGCACAAACTGCAAAGCGCGCTCCGCATCGTTTTGCAATCCCAGCGCGGCGGTTACAAACGGCGGCAGCCCGCGCGACAACTTGCCCTGCAACATGGACGCGCTGGCAACCAGCGTGATGCCAAGTTTGTTCGCGGCTTCGACCATCGGCACCCGACCGCCTACTGAAGATTGATCGAGAAGCTGATTGGAACGCGTGAGAGCTTCGGTCATGCCCAGGTTGCACGGAAGCTGCACGAAACGGAAATGATGCGAACCGCCCGCTACATCCCGCGCGAGCGATTCCATCGCGGCAAGGGACAGAAAATCCTGTTCATTCTCTCCCTGGCGAAATGCGTTCCATGTGGCGAGTCCGTAAAAGTGAATTTTGGCCGCGGCGACGGCCGATTCCAGAAACTCAAACGCCGCGCGCACTCGGCTGTTGAACATTTCGCGCGGGACTTCGCCGAGCTGTGTTTCCGGATTGTGCAGATAATAGACGTCAATCGTTTCGACGCCCAGATTGCGCCGGCTGCGCTCGATCTGGTCGGCGATAAAACGCGGCGCCATCGAGTGGCAACCGGCAGCCACGTCTCCTTCACGCAAAATGCCCGTGGCCACGTATTCCTGATTGAAGTATTCGCTCGCATCTGGAGGCATGTCGCCATCGGGCGTGAGGAATCCGCCCTTGGTGCAGATCAGGAGTTCTTCCCGCAAAAATCCGCGACTGGCGAGCTCGGTAAGAGCTGTTCCAACTGACCGCTCCGAGCGCTGCAACCTGTAATTGATCGCCGAATCGATGACGTTCGCGCCGGATTCGACGGCGGCAACGATTGCGTCCGTGTAGGCCTGATCGCTGGGTGCATCCGGCTCGCCAAGGTACGTCCCGATGCCGATCGAGGAAAGCCACAGCCCTTGCGCCTCGCGGAAGTGCCCGGGTGCCGCTGTCGCCGCAAAACGAGCCGCGTATTTTTTCGTGACATCGGAAGTTGCAAACGTCGTCATTGATCCTCGCAAAATAGTGAATCCGAATTATATGTGAACCATCTGTGTATATCAGTGTGTATCTATGGCGTCGGTCTCGGACGGCGCCAACAAACGCGAGCATGCCCGAAGAATTCTGCGATAGGGCCACTCGCTGTTGCGGCGGACGCTGGCGGCATCTTGAGGATTGGCGGTTGCGGATCGAGCGGTGCCCTCCCGGAAGAAAATTTCTCCTACGCGTGGCTTCTTGTAGAACCAACGGGCAAGCAGGCTTAATTGATCTTCCAGTTCGCGGCAGCGCTGCGAATTATTTGGAAGCGGCGAGGCATCGCCCTGTTCAACCGGAGGCTCCAGCCATTCGCGAAGGATTTGTTCGACCGAACGCGGCTCGCTGGCGAGTTCGGCGAAGCGCAACATGCGCGGCTCTTCGATGCGTCCGGCCCGAACAACGAACACGGCGATCGTGTTTTCTTCAGTGGCGCGCTGAAGAATGACGGCGTTGAGGTCTTCAAGGCGGCGCGCGAGTTCCGGGAGGCCGCGCAAAGCTTCCGCGGCTTTTTCGATGCGGCGATGGACTGCGGCGGCGCGCTCGAAATCGAGCGTCTCGCTTGCGGCTTCGCGCTCGCGCTCGAGCTCCGCCGTGAGCGCCGCGCCGCTCGTGCTCAAAAAAGCGACCACGCGGCCCAGTTCAACGTCATATTCCTCTTTCGTGCATCCCGCAAAGCAAGGCGCGAGGCACATTTTCATTTCCGAATACATGCAGCCGGGATAGCTGGGATCGCGGCGGATCTTGATCTGGCAGCGGCGGATTTTGAATAAGTCGAGAAAACCTGAAGCAAACACATCCGCCGCGCGCCGCGACGCGAACGGCCCGCAATAGATGCCGTTTGAGCTGATGCGCCGGGTCGCATAGCAGCGTGGATATGCGTTCGCAAGGCTGACCTTCAGCACGGCGGACGGCCGCAAACGCGCGCGATCACGATATTCCCCAGGCCACATCCTGCGCGCATGCTGCCAGTGAAGAAAACTCAATTCAAAAGGAGAGCCCACGACGCGGTAGCGAACGCGCGCCGCAAATTCGCGCAAGTTCAGCCGCTTCGAGCCAGCCTCGGGCGGACCGAGCAATTTCTTCAGCCGCGCGCGCAGACTTGCTGTGCGCAAGAGATGAATCTTCGCGCCCGTTAGTTCCTTGCGCGGCTCGATAGCAAACACGGCAGGCCGCGCTGGAATCGCCGCGAAGAATTCGAGGTCTTGTACCGTATCAAACTGCGTAATGGAATCAAGCTCTTGCATGGAAGAAATGTGATTCGTGATTTGTGAATCGTGATTCGTGCCCAAAGGATAAGATGCCATGAGCACGGTCTAGAGTCATTTTCATCATCCGTGTTTATCCGTGTCCATCTGTGGTTTCAAAGCGACTTCAGCACCCATGCAGCAATCACCAGCCGTTGAATCTCGCTCGTCCCCTCGTAGATCTCGGTAATCCGCGCATCGCGGTACATGCGCTCGACCGGATATTCGCTGCTATAGCCGTAGCCCCCGTGAATCTGCATGGACTTGTGCGTAACGCGCGTGGCCAGTTCTGAAGCGAACAGTTTCGCGATCGAAGCCTCCATGGAGAATCGCCCGCCGGAGTCCTGCTTCCACGCGGCCTTGCGCACCAGCAGTCGCGCCGCGTCAATTTCGGTGGCCATGTCGGCGAGCATGAACTGAATAGCCTGAAAATCGGAGATGGAATGGCCGAAGGCCTGGCGTTGCTGCGCGTAGGCGAGGGCCTGCTCGAATGCGCCCTGGGCGATGCCGGTGGCCTGCGCGGCGATTCCGATTCGGCCGCCGTCGAGCGTGGAGAGAGCAATCTTGTATCCGTCGCCCTCGTTGCCGATGCGATTGCCGATCGGCACTTCGCAATCGGTGAAGGAAAGTTCCGTGCAGGCGGTGGCATGGATGCCGAGTTTCTTTTCTTCCTTGCCCACTGCAAATCCGGGCGTGCCGCGCTCGACCACCAGCGCGGTGATTCCCTTTTCGCCTTTCGCTGGATCGGTGTTCACGTACACGATCGCAGCATCGGCCACACCGCCATTGGTGATCCACGCTTTCGTGCCGTTGATCACATAGCGGTCGCCGTTCCGCACGGCTTTGGTCGCGAGCGCGGCAGCATTCGATCCTGCCTGAGGTTCGGTGAGCGCGTAGCATCCAATTTTTTCGCCGCGCGCAAAGGGCGCGAGGAATTTCTTATTCTGCTCTTCGGTGCCGAAGCGATAAATCGGGTCGCAGTACAGCGAATTCTGCACCGACAAAATAACGCCCGTGGAAGCGCAGACGCGGGAAATTTCTTCGATCACAATGGAATAGGAGATGTGGTCGAAACCCGCGCCGCCTTCGGATTCCGGAAGCGCAACAGCGGTCAAGCCAAGTTCCGCCGCCTTGCGAAACGTCTCGCGCGGGAAATGCCCGGTCTCGTCAATCTCGCGGGCGAGCGGCTTCACCTCGGCTTCGGCGAATTCGCGAACCGTGCGCTGCAGAAGTTTCTGCTCTTCGTTGAGATCAAGGTTCAACAGGTTACTCCAGGGAAAATGATCTGCAGGCTGCCGAAAGAACCGCAATCCTTGTGGGTCGTGCCTTCAGGCACGACAAAAGAACTTTGCTTTGATCAGGGGTTTTAACCCCTGACGGCACCACTCCCCATATCCCCGCAGCATATCCAGCCTTGCTCTTAAGCCTACCTAAATCCCGCTCCTAAGGCCCCAGGGGTTAAAACCCCTGGGTGGGCAGATAGGCTATATGTCGTGCCTGAAGGCACGACCCACAAATCTTCCGAGTCCTTCCACAGCATCAACCATGGACTCAATCTGGACGAGCCCAAATTCCGTCCGGGAAAGGCAAGCTCATTACAAACCCAGCGCCGCGCGTAGCTTCGCGTACGTCGTCGAGAGGTCTTCCGGTTCGAGGCGCGTCTCGGCGACCGTGGTCATGAAATTCGTGTCGCCCTGCCAGCGCGGGAGCAGATGAAGATGTAAATGTTCGGCGATGCCCGCGCCGGCCGACTTGCCCAGATTCATTCCCATGTTGAAGCCGTCGGGATGGTAAACGCCCTCGAGCGCCATCTGCACCCGTTGTGCAAGGAGCATGATTTCCGCCGTGGTCTCCACGTCCAAGCGCGCGAAATCCGCCGTGTGCGCGTAAGGGACAATCAAGACGTGGCCCGAGGTGTAGGGATAGCGGTTGAGGACGACGTAATTTTTAATGCCGCGCAGGACGATAAATGTTTCCTCGTCTCGGTTCGCCGCTATAAGGTCGCAAAAAACGCAGCCCGTAAAATTCGCCGCTTCGGAAATATAGCGGTATCGCCAGGGCGTCCAGAGGTAATCCATAAGAAGTGGTGGTTAGCGGCAAAGAGAGGCCGCCGGATGCTTTCTCAACTTTGCGGCGCGGCTGGCATCGTGCCCGAGGAGGGAGCGGCCGGCGCTCCACCGTTGACGTGATCCTTCAGCTCCTTGCTGGGCTTGAAAAACGGAATGCGCTTGGGCGGGACATCTACTTTGGCGCCCGTTTTAGGATTGCGTCCGGTACGCCCGCGCCGCTGGCGTGTGCGGAAGCTGCCGAAACCTCGTATTTCGATGCGGTCGCCGCCCTGCAGGGCGCCGATGATGCTTTCGAAAATGGTTTCCACAACGGCTTCGGATTCTTTGCGTGGAAGTTCTGTGACGCGTACGACCTCTTCAACGAGGTCCGCTTTTGTCACGGTGGAATCGGTCATTGATGTACGCTCCGCCAAATTCTAAATTGCACCCGTAGGTGCTTGTTTGCCTCGCGCCCTGGACGCGCGCCACGCGCCCGCCACCAAATTACTCCGTGCGAGCCGACATTGGTGGCAATTCCATATCATCAAATGAGGCGTAAGGGAAATAAAAATTTACTGCCCCGGCATGGGGGCCACCGGGGCGTCTACAGGGAACGCTTGGCCATAATGGCATCGCCGATCGTGGCAGTAGCCTTGGACTTGGTCGAGCGGTAATCGTCCATCTCGCGGCGTTCGGCCTGTTTTTGGGCGGCGCGATAGCTGAGCCCGATTTTATGCGTGTCCGTGCTGATTTTTACAATCTTGAATTCGTAGTCGCGCCCGGGATCGAGCAATCCGCTCTGCCGCGCGCCCGAGCCGGGTCCCGACATTTGCGGCTTATCCCCTTTGCCGCGCTTTTCGTCGATTTCGGAGATGTGGCAAAGCCCCTCGATTCCGTCCGCGAGCTGCACAAACGCGCCAAACGTCGTGACGCGCGATACTCTGCCGCGAACCAGATCGCCCACCTTGTGTTTCTCAAACCAGGTGGACCAGATGTCGTTCACCTGCTTGACGCCCAGCGATACGCGGCGAGTTGCCTGATCGATCTTGAGCACCTTGGCTTCGACGGCGTCTCCCTTTTTGTAGACGTCCGCCGGATTCTTGATTCGCCCGGTCCAGGAAATATCGCTCACGTGGATCAGGCCGTCGAAACCTTCTTCGATTTCCAGGAAAGCGCCGAACTCCGTCAGGTTCCGGATTTTCCCGTTGACTACCGTGCCCACCGGATATTTGTCCGCGAGAAGCTGCCACGGGTCTTCCTGCGCCTGCTTCATGCCTAGCGAAATTCGCCGTTCTTTCGAATCAACGCCGAGTACGACGACATTGACCTCGTCGCCGACACTCACGATTTTCGATGGATGCACCTTGCGCTTGGACCAGCCCATTTCGCTGACGTGCACCAGGCCTTCGATGCCCGGCTCGACTTCAACGAACGCGCCGTAGTCGGTGAGCCCCATGATTTTCCCGGTCAGCTTCGTGCCCGGCGTGTAGCGCTCCGGCACCGAAGCCCACGGATCAGGCATCAACTGTTTGCGCCCGAGCGATACGCGGCCCTTTTCCTTGTCGTACTTCAGAATCTTGACTTCCACTTCTTCGCCCGGTCGCACGGCATCAAGCGGACTCGCTACCCGGCTCCAGGACATGTCGGTAATATGCAGCAGGCCGTCAATGCCGCCCAGGTCAACGAACGCGCCGTATCCGGTGACGTTCTTCACGACGCCACGGACGGTTTGTCCCTCGGCCATGGATTCGAGCATGGCTTTGCGCTGCTCGGCCACCTGCTCGTCCAGAATCGAACGGCGGCTAATCACCACATTGCCGCGCTTCCGGTTCATCTTGAGGACGCGAACCGTGATTTCGCGGCCCTTCCACTCTTCCAGGTCGCGCACCGGATGCAAATCGGCCTGCGAAGCGGGCAAAAATGCGCGCACGCCTATGTCAACAACTAGCCCGCCCTTGATGGTGTCCACAACTTTTCCAGAGATGTCGGCTTTGCTGCGGTAGGCTTCCTCAATCTTGGACCACACACGCCGCCGGCGCACACGCTGGTACGAAAGCAAAACCATCCCGTCTTTGCGGTCGCCGGTGCGCTGAACTTCGACTGGTTGTCCTGCCACGAGAGGAAATGGCCCATCGAGTTCCGCAAATTCCTGCGCGGGGATCAAGCCCTCGGTTTTTCCGCCCAAGTCCACGACCACGCCCAAATCGGTGATCGCCACAACCTGGCCGGATTCGATTTCGCCTTCGGCCGGAGCCTGATGCGGCGCGGCATATTGCTCCATCAGCTGTTCCATTTCGGAAGTTGATTCCGTGGAAGGCTCGCCCGCGTCTGCATCCACCATTTGGCTTACGTCTGAATGTTCGACAGCGGCTGGGCCGTCTGGTGCAGCTACAGGTTCGGCTGGAGAAACCGTGACAGCGGCAGGCTCCGAGGTAAGCGGAACTGAAGCGACCGCAGTCTCTTGTGCTTGAACCGCGTCTGATGGTGCAGCTTCTGTTTCCACGGCTGCGGTTGAATTTTCCGGCGCCGGCGAGGCGGCGGTTGCGGACTGTCCGGCGGAAATTTCTGCGCCGGGGTTTTCGTTGTCGGATAACATCTTACGGCCTCCAGTGAGGTCCTGCCCTGCCTCCCGGAAGACACTCCGGGCAAAACTTCCCAGTCACGGGGCGAGTGCAAGGAAGGAAACGCGGCTTCCCACCCAGGTGCCGCATCACGGCGATGATACCCGCGCTTTATGGCCTATGTCAATCAAACTCAGTAACTACCGAGGAAACTGCGACGACCCATTCGACGCTAAAAAACGCGGCCGGGAGGGGATCCCAGCCGCGCTTTTCTGAGAGGGAAGAAACCTAATTTTCGTATTTCGCGTCGCCTGAGTTACTGTCGATAGCTAAGATTGTGCGCGCCGCAGAAGAGCGAACTGACGATACTCGCGGTCTGGGGAGCCCACCACATATGGCGGACCCATCCATGCCTGCTGTACATCATTTTCCTTGCGGCAAAGTCCATGATTGCCGGGCCAACCTGAATCGACACATACAACGAGGCGTTGCCCGCGAAGGGCTTCAGCAAAGGATCGAGCTCCTGCGCGCCTTGTGTCGTGATCGCCTGGCGGGTTGACCAGGCATCGAACGTGGCTGCGCCGGACGAAGCGATGACCAGGCCCCTCCAGATCAGTTGGTTGCGATGATTTTCCTTGAGCAATTCGCCGACAGAGACTGTCATGGGCTTACTGGGTTTTGCCATGATGAACGCCGCGTTGACGGGAGCTTCGATTGCTGGAGCAGGTGCATCGGGCAGCGCTGCGGCGCTGGCTTCAGTCATTGGCTGAGTTCCGCTGCCGGTAACCGCCGTGTTTGCATCCACAGCGGCGGGTTGTAAGGAGCTATCGCCGGCTGTCGCGTCGCTCGCTATCGCGGAATCCGCAGGCTCAATCAACGCAATCTTTTCTGCGGAAAAAGACGCCTGCGGAACAATCTGCGGCAGGATCAGCAACGCAGCAATGGCGAATAACATTTTCCTTCACCTCAGTACGTTGCGGGGTTTTGTTCAGCTGGGCTTCCCTGCAACGTGAGATCAGGTTAAGGGTGGGGGTGGAATCGGGCTATGGCACGGGAGTCCCGAACTTGTTGGGACATCGGTTTTGGCGGCTTGAAACGATAGTTCTAGGACTAATTGGCTGGGCGAAAGAATCGTGAAACTGCGTTTATTCGCAAGACGGAATATGCGCATTTAGCGCGGAGTCTGGGAAGCGTCAGGCCACTCCAGGACGTCAATTTTCCCGTCCGGCAAGCGCTCCAGCGTCGGCGCATAAAGCCCAAGCTGCTCGCGGCGCCACCACACACCCTGCGTCCTCTTTTCATTCCAATCGGAGAACCAGTATTGCCAGAGTACCGCACGGACCTGTTCGGGCGGCCGGCCCGGAAACGGATTGCCGGCAAAAAGCGCAAGCACGTCCGGCTCGCCGGAGAGGAGGCGCTCCTCCACTTTGAGGACGAACGGATACTCGCGCCAGGTACCCAGCGACGCAAACCAGAGGTTCCAGTCAAATCGCGGCTGGTAGGGCGCGTAAATCCGCGGGGGCGCGTGGACATCCTGCGGCTTGTACCGAAATGGATAGGGCGTCCACGTCTGGCCGTCCCGCGATCCTTGAAATTCGATTTCGTAGCGGTTGCGCGTCATGACCGCAAATAATCCGAATTGGTTGGCGATGCGAAATGGCTCCAGCGCTGAGATCGGAGAAGTGGGCAACGGCGCATCAGGCATTACCATGAAAATAAGCAACACGGTGGTTGCATAGAAAATCCACGTCAGGGAAAAAGCTTGCACCCAGAGGCGAATCGCATGCTCCCACCCGCGCGGTTTTATCTCCGGCACAACTGGCGCTATCCCGGGCGAGGCCGCGGGCGCAGGCACTGCTTGTGTTCCGCCTCGCAGGCGCTTCGGAATCAGAGGCATGAGGAATTTGTCATCGAGCAGCAGAAATCCGAGAACCAGAACGATGTAATTCAGGAAGGCATAATTGCTGGTCAGGATGATACCGATCTGCCAGGGCGTGATCAAAAAGAACAGTCCGATTCGCCAGGGCCGCGGCAGAAACATAGCGAAGATTAATACCAGTTCGAGAGCGAGCGTCAACACCGCCGTGGAGGCGTGAAACCAGTGCGGCAGGTGGTGCGCGTACCACGCGATCCATGTGGGCAGCGGGCCATTCTGGTAATACTGGTCCATCGCCGTGAAGTCGCGCCATTCCGTATCGCGTCCCAGAATTTTTGCAATTCCTGATTCGAAATAAATCCGAAACATTAGCCACACGAGTAGAAAACGGCTGGCGCGCGAAGGCGGGTCGGAAGCTCCCCAGGCTGGCCGCCAGCCTACGGGCACGAAAAAAAGGCTGATGAAGCCGGCTTCGAGCAGCATCCCATCGGATTGATAGCTTGCGAAATCCTGGGCGGCGCTGATGAAGGATAGGAATGCAACCAGGCAGATGACCAGCGCCGCGCGCGGCCAGAGATTGAGCGCCAGCAGCAGCGACGCGATCATTCCTGCGATGCAAACCGCCATCAGAAATCGGTCGCTCGTGGACCACCAGAACACCGTTGGGGCGTACCAGAATCGCCGCGCTCCCAGCACGCGCGCGACTTCAGGGAGATACTCGCGCGCGGGCAGGATTCCGTTCGGGCCGATGAGTCCACGGATTTGGAATACCAGAGAATAGAATGCGGAGAAGAAAATCAAGCCGAGAGAGCGCAGAAATAACCAGCGGGCCGCCAGGTACCCGGGGGGACCCGGGGGCGGTCCGAAGAGGCGTTCCGGAATCTCACTGAAGTTGAAGTTCACTGCCGGCCATTATACAGACAGAGCGACTCGATGAGTTCAGCGGGGCGTGAAAGAAGAAAAAAGAAAGCCGTGCTAGTGGTGGGAAGATTGGTGATAGTTGCGCCTGGGTGCAGAGGGATTTTCAAACGGCTCCTCGCCGATTTCGTCGGGATCCCGCGACGGGGGATATTTCTTTGGGCCGTAAAATCGCTGCCGGCATTTTCCGCAACGGTATGGCCGGAAAGGCACGAATAGCAGGATCCAGAACTCCAATACGCGACCCCGTTTGGTTCGGTGGACGTGCGAGCTACCACAAAGAGGGCAGGATTTCTCCTGTTGGTAAACAAACAATCCTAGGGCATTTCCATTAATTATGTAGCGTATTTGGCGCTGAAAAAGAAATTCTTGCAGTCGCGGATGGAGATGGCTTGGAAGGCCGATTTGGCAGCCAGGAGTAAATCGGTTTCCGTTCTC
>Ga0182024_10017884_pt1 | contig 13257 bp, 11 predicted proteins | sample P32metaG_FD_120480 | JGI IMG/M metagenome (GOLD analysis project Ga0182024, IMG submission 120480) | Permafrost microbial communities from Stordalen Mire, Sweden - P3-2 metaG (Illumina Assembly) | ecosystem: Environmental > Terrestrial > Soil > Wetlands > Permafrost | place: Sweden: Stordalen...
GTGAAGAGCGGACCACCGAAGAGCGTCACCTGTTGCCCGGTAACCACTGCGCCGGCACCGTTGCGCAGCCGCGCGATGTTCTCGAAAACCTGGACGGACGCTGCAAAATCGCGGTTCTGCTGCTCGAGCAAATCGCAGAGGGTGGCCCGATTGGCGGGGGCAAGAACGGGCGGCGCGGTCATCCACCCGGTGGCGTAGGCACTGGCCGGGAAAAACGGCGCGAGCGCTTCACGACGCTGCGCGAAATCCAGAAACAGGCGGGTCGGACGAGGCAGAATCTCGATGGGATAACACTCGGTCTTCACAGCCGTGCCTTCTCCATCGCCTGCCCACCTCTCCTGTTTTCTCAGCGCCGGGCCGGTTCCTCAGCGCGCCTGCTGTAGTTTCTCATGCGGCCCTTTTTGTCCGGTCATTTTGACCGGAGCAAAGGACGAACCCTTTTCTTGCCGGGAGAGGGTAGAGCATCCAGTGCGTTTAGCGCCAGCGAGCGATACACCCCCGCCAACATAGGATGGGGCTTCAAGGCCCGAAGATGCAGACGAATTGTCTCCACGTCCGCCCGGGCAATTGGGCCGCTGAAACTCTTCCCGGCTCCCCGTAAAAAGACGCTGTCGAGGGTAGCACGGGCGATGGGCTCGATCAGCCGGCGAGCCTGACGCGCGCTAAACCCGGCCAGTTCCGCGGCTTGCTGCGCCGCGGCCAGGTGGCTGACCAGCAGCGGCGATGAGAACATGCCCGCCACATGGTAGAGCGCTTTGCCCGAAGCATGGATGGCGAACGGCCGGCCGCCGATCTGGCGGACGATCGTGTTCAGGATGCGTCGGGTGGCGGCATCCGCTTCGATGCCAAACGGCACCCCTTGCAGAGAGACCGGGCTGCGGGTGGGAAAGCTCATCACCGGGTGGACGGATGCCACGGAGGCACCAGCGTTAGCGGCTGCTTTCAGCACCTTGCCACTGAGCGCTCCGCTGGAATGGACAACGATCTGCCCTTGTAGCGTCGAACCGCGTGCGGCCACCCGCTGCACCAGGCGGCGTGTCACCAGAGCAATGGCGGCATCCGGCACGCAGAGCCAGAGAACCTCGGCTTCGAGTTGAGCGCGGTCGAGCGTAACAAGCGGCAGGGCACGCTGCCCGCGACGAACCGCCTTGCGCCCGCGCGCAGTGCTCACGATCACCTCGTGCAGCGGAACTCCGCCCGCCTGAAGAGCATGCGCCAACGAGCTGCCCCAGTTGCCCGGTCCAATGATGGAGACACTGCGCTGCGGCTTCTTGCTCCGTCGGCTCTTCATCGGCCTCTCTCATGGCCTGCTGCCAAATCCTGGTGTCCAAGCTGACTCACACTTTGGTCTAGAGCAGTTTCGCAATTACTGTGGCCTGATAAAGATCGCGAGGTGTGGTTTTCCTTGGAAGAAAACCACGAAAAGAGCCTTCGCTCCCCGATTTCCTGCAGCGCTGCACTAGCCGAGAGCAACTATGTGCGGCTTTCTTCACGGAAAGCCGCATGCAGTCCGGTGGCCCCCCAAGCTCCACAGGAAATCGGGGTTCGGTCTACACCAATTGCGAAACCGGTCTACAGGCCGGCGGCACAGACCGCCGATTTCCGAATGGTAATTTAAGCTATCCAGCAAATTTGAGAGGAGTGGCATGGCCAGAAAAGAAGCGTTGCGCGCGCCAGCAAGCACGCAGACCGGAAGCAATACCCGCCGGGCGGGGAAGGCGCGCCCAAAAGTGGAAGTGATCTCGTCAAAGGTGAGCTATGAGGGTCCTCTCTTCAAGGTGTACACCGACGAAATCCTCGAGAACGGCAGGAGGGTGAGCCGCGATGTGGTGCGGCACAACGGATCGGTTGTCATCCTCGCGATCGATGATACCAAGAGCAAGCGAGATCCCATGATCGTGATGGAACGGCAGTATCGTCACGCCGCGAAGGAATATCTGCTTGAGGTACCGGCGGGCAAAATGGAAGCGGGGGAAGATGCACTGGCTGGGGCCAAGCGCGAGCTGCTGGAAGAAACAGGCTTCAAGGCCAAGCGCTGGCGAAAAATGGTGCGCTACTTCGCCAGCCCCGGGTTTCTAGGTGAGTTTATGCAAGTGTTCATCGCCGAAGGCCTGACCTTGGGAGAAGCACAGCCGGAGTACGACGAGCAGCTCGAAATCGAAATGATCCCGCTCTCCAAGCTGCTCAGCATGATCGAAGCGGGCAAGATTCACGACGGCAAAACGCTGATTTCAGTGATGCTCTATGACCGTTTGCGGCGGGCTGAGAAAAAAAAGAACTGAAAACAGGGCATTTGTCTCGCATCGTCCTGAAGCCCGCAAGCCGTCGCGCGACAAAATTGAGGAAAACCAATCGACACTTCGATACGTCTGTTATGAAGAGCAGTTGTTGTCCACATGCTCGATCCGCGTCAAGGAAGGTCGACAGGTTAGTGGCTCAATACAAAGGCAAAGTGAAGTGGTTCAATAACGCGAAGGGCTACGGCTTTATCGGCCGGGACGACGGGCCCGACGTGTTTGTTCATTACAGCGCGATCCAACTCGATGGATACAAGAGCTTGAAAGAAGGGGACGAAGTTGAGTTCGACATCGTTCAGGGACAGAAAGGGCCTCAAGCCGATTCCGTGGCCAGGGTTCGCGAAGTAGCCTAACCCAGGATCTCCTACCGGGGTTGGTGGGATCCGCGCACTTCATGCGGTCTCGGCTGGCCGGGACCGCACTGCGCGAAGTCGCGGAGAAAACTTCCTGTTGTTTCGGGCTGTGCCACCCTTGCTCGGGGCGGAGCAGCAAAGTCGCACGAAACAAATCAGGGTGCACTGAGCGGGAGAGCGGAACGGATGTTCCACGGATCTGGCTCCGGCACGGTGCTGTGGTATGCAAGTCATTTAAGATGTGCGGTTTGCCATAACGTGGTCCGTTCGATCTCCTGGCTGGTGACGCGACCTTCGAGCCGCTTGATCCCATGCCCTGAGACCGGAGCGGCCCGGCGTTGATCGAATGCCAGGCAGCTTGATCGTGGTTAGAGTCATCACAACAACATGAGGATCGACATGAAGTCATCGACCATTGAAAGTCATCAACGCCTGCGGGGACTAGCTGAAGCAGAGTTGGAGACAAACCGGAACCTAAACCCGAGCGTGGGTCGCGAAGCGGTGAGGCTTGAGGTCGTGAGTCAGTTTGCAGAGCTCGCGCAACGCTACGCGAACGAAGGTAGCCCAAAGATGAGTCAGGCCATGGCAGTTGCGGCTGCCCATCTGGGCATAACTTTCAGAGATCGACAGTATGCGTCGGTCGATGCACCCGCGTGGCTGGTACATCGTGTGGCGTAGTGTTCCAAGTAGCCACCCGTAGCGTCAACCCAGCAGGCATCATCGCTTCCCGGTCACGAAAGCAGTAGCGGCTTCGAGGGAAGCCAAAGCTCAGAAGCACGCAGCCGACATCGCCGGCCATGATGATCACAATCGAGGTGATTCCCATGCTTACCGCGCTTGTTGGCATAGCAGCCACAATCTACATCTTCAAGTTCATCACAGGTCTTTTCAAACCGACTCCAACCATCTGGCGTTGCGCGCAAGTCTATGGCGGGTGTGGCTACGGACCGGAGCAGGCATGCGAGTGCAGCGATGAAGCCAAAGACCGGTGGATCCGACAGGGCTGCAGAGAATCTCGCTTTGATTCGTTTTCTTCCTGAGAGATAAACTGGAACGCTAACAACCGCGCTGGACAGGCGCCCAATCTTAGAGCATTTTCACTTCTACTCTATACTGGCGAGTGGAGCGAAGTGCGGCTTTTCTTGAGGGAAAGCCGCGCCGGGATTGGTCACTCTGTATACACCAGAAGTGAAAATGCTCTAGCGCAAAATCGACAGCTGGCTGCTGCTGCCCCGCTACACTAGACTTGACTCCGCACTAAATCGCTGAAATTAAAGGGTCGTCGGTTACATCTATGGACAACAAATCCATTGCGCAGTTATTGGCCGAAACCGCGGACCTGCTGGAAATTGGGGCCGGCGACCCTTTCCGTATCCGTTCCTACAGGCGAGCCGCCGAAGCGGTTGAGAACAGTACCGAGCAACTCAGTTCGTTCGTCAACGAACCGAGCCGGCTGCTGGAAATTCCCGGGATCGGCAAGGGCATGGCAGCGAACATCCAGGAAATCGAGACGCGCGGAAGCATGAAGCTGCGCGACGAACTGCTTACCAGGTATCGGCCCACCATGCTGGAATTGCTGAAGCTACCGGGCATGGGACCGAAGACCGTGGCCTTGCTCTGGGAGTCATTGCAGGTGAGCGACGTGGAGCAACTGCAGGCGGCGATCGATGCCGGAAAACTCGCAACGCTGCCACGCTTTGGACAAAAGCTGATCGAGAAGTTGCAACGAGGGATCGCGGAGTATCACAGGAACAGCGGCCGTTTTCTGCTGGACGACGCGGAAGCGGCAGCCGAGCGCGTGACGCTCTACCTGGAGCAATTCAAGGGAATCGATCGGGTGATGCCGGCAGGGTCCCTGCGCCGCGGACGAGAGACCGTGGGAGATCTGGACCTGCTGGTGACCGGCCCTGCCTGCGCGGAGGAGGCGGTTGCCGCCGCAGTCGAGTACACGGCGGCTTATCCCCCGATCGCCGAGCTGCTCGCGAAGGGCCAGAACAAAGTGAGCTTTCGTTTGCGGAGCGGCTTGCAGGTCGACGTGCGCTTATTGCCGGAGGCGTCTTACGGTGCTGCTCTGCAATATTTTACGGGCTCGAAAATGCACAACGTTTCCCTGCGCCAGCGCGCGCTGAAGCGCGGATACACATTGAGCGAATATTCGCTTGCACGTTTGGACGACGGCACGGTGGTAGCCGCCGCAGCCGAGGAGGAAATCTACAAGGCCCTGGGCATGGATTGGATTCCGCCGGAGATCCGCGAGAACCAGGGCGAACTGGAAGCAGCTGCAGAGCATCGCCTGCCGCGGTTGATCGAGCAGATCGACCTGCGCGGCGATGTGCACATGCACACGCACGCGACGGATGGACGCAACTCCATCCTCGAGATGGCCGAGGCAGGCATTGCGCGGGGTTACCAATACATTGCGATTACCGACCACTCGAAAAATCTAGCCATGACCAACGGACTCGACGATCAGCGTGCACTGGAGCATATGAAGCGGATTCGCGAAGCGGATGCGCAGATGGATGGCCGCATACGCGCGCTGACCGGGATCGAAGTCGACATTCTGGGAGACGGAGCCATCGATCTCTCCAACGAAGTGTTGGCCCAGATGGATGTGGTGATAGCCAGCGTGCATTCTCTTTTCCAACAGCCGAAAGAGCAGATGACTGAGCGTCTGCTCAAAGCTCTTGAGAACCCCTACGTCAGAATTCTTGGGCATCTGACCGGGCGCTTGCTGCTGCGGAGAGATGCCTACGAGATCGATTTAACGGCAGTGCTCAAGCAGGCAGCGAGGCTCGGAGTGGCAGTGGAACACAATGCCGATCCCAACCGGCTTGACCTCTGCGACATTGACTTGCGCCGGGCACGGGAGATGGGTTGCAAAATTGTGATCAATACCGACTCTCACCACATCAGCAGCCTGGACATGATGCGGTACGGAATCCGGCAACTGCGGCGCGCCTGGCTGGCGAAAGAAGACGTCCTGAATACGCGGCCTGTCGATGAGTTCCTGGCGGGGTTGCGTCCACGACCATTGGCGTAAGCGAGGGGGTGAGAAAACTGCAGATCCCTCCACTTCGGTCGGGATGACAAAGGTTAGGATAGTTGCCTGCGTCCGCATCAGATGCTGGTTGAGGGAACTGCAGGTCCCTCCACTTCGCTACGCTCCGGTCGGGATGACAAATTTGTTTGAGGTGGTCGATCGAGACGTTGACAAAGCTTGAGAGCGAGAAAAGCCTCCCTCAGGGGCTCAAGCCCGACGTATTCTCAATCATTTACGGCACGACCAAAGTCGTGCCCTGATACAAAACAGAGTTTTTTCCCGCAGCCTGTAAAGCCCGTACCCTTCAACGCACGAAGGTTCCTTCACCATCCAGGCGGATTTCTTCGCAGCCTAAAATACGCGCTCGTCCAGAATGGAGCGGAGATATTTGCCATAGGCGCTCTTCTCCAGCCTGGCGATGAGCTTTTCCAGGCGCGCGGCGTCGATCCAACCCAGCCGATAAGCAATCTCTTCAGGACAGGCAATCTTGAGCCCCTGCCGCTTCTCGATGGTTTCGATAAAGATAGCGGCCTCGATCAGCGAATCGTGGGTCCCAGTATCGAGCCACGCGAAACCCCGTCCCAAAACCTGGGTACGCAGCTTACCTCTTTCCAGGTACCAGCGATTGACATCCGTAATTTCCAGTTCGCCCCGCGCCGAAGGCTTGATCTGGTGCGCTACCTGCGAGGCGAAACCGTCATAAAAATAAAGGCCAGTCACCGCATAGCGGGATTTTGGCTTGGATGGCTTTTCTTCGATCGATAGCGCTTTGCCGGACGCGTCGAACTCCACCACACCGTAGCGCTCCGGATCGGAGACCGGGTAGGCAAAGACCTCGGCGCCTTCCTTGATCTGCGCCGCCGACTGGAGACTGTGGGCGAAGTCGTGGCCGTAGAAAATGTTGTCCCCCAGAATGAGCGAACATGGCTCGCCACCAATGAATTCTTCGCCGATGATCAGGGCCTGCGCCAGACCGTCCGGGGTTGGCTGTACGGCATATTGAAAGGAAATTCCCCACTGCTCACCGGAGCCCAGCAGCCGTTCAAAGAGGGCCGTATCCGCCGGCGTGGAGATGATCAGAACCTCGCGAATCCCGGCCAGCATAAGCGCAGAAAGCGGGTAGTAGATCATCGGTTTGTCGTAGACCGGAAGCAATTGCTTGGAAACGACGTGGGTGACGGGATAGAGGCGGGTTCCGGAACCGCCAGCGAGAATGATGCCCTTCATCGCGCGGGACCTCCGCGGTGGGCGTAATTCTGATCGATCCACTGGCGATAGGCGCCGCTGGTGACCTGCTCAACCCAATCCTGGTGCGCAAGATACCATTCGACGGTGCGGCGCAGGCCAGAAGCGAAGGTCTCGTCAGGACGCCAATTGAGCTCCCGCTCGATCTTGGCCGCATTGATGGCATAGCGCCGGTCGTGGCCGGGCCGGTCGGTCACAAAAGTAATCAGGCCGCGGTGGGGCACATGGGGCGAGCCGGGTAGCATCTCATCCAGCAGACTACACAGCAGCTCGACAGTATCAAGATTGGCCTGCTCATTGCAGCCGCCGATGTTATAGGTTTCGCCGATCTCGCCGCGCTCCAGCACGGCCCGCAGCGCGGAACAGTGGTCGCCAACATAGAGCCAATCGCGTACCTGGCGGCCGTCGCCGTATACCGGCAGGGTTTTGCCGGCTTTCGCATTGGTGATCATCAGCGGTAAAAGCTTCTCGGGAAATTGATACGGACCGTAGTTGTTGGAGCAGTTGGTGGTGACCGCGGGAAACCCGTAACTGTGCACGTAGGCGCGAACAAGATGGTCTGAGGCCGCCTTGGAGGCGGCGTAGGGACTGTTGGGAGCGTAGGCTGTGGTCTCCTCGAAGGGCGGATCCTGAGGATGAAGCGTGCCGTAAACCTCGTCGGTTGAAACGTGCAGAAAACGAAATTTTTGACCGTCCGCTCGAGCGCATTTCGCCAGGTACGCCCGGGTGGCTTCGAGCAGCCGGAAGGTGCCGTCGATGTTGGTACGGACGAACGCCTCGGGACCGGAGAGCGAACGGTCAACATGGCTCTCGGCCGCGAAATGCACGATGGCGCGCGGTTGATGGCGGTCGAGCAAGCGATCGAGGAACACCGGATCGCAGATGTCGCCCTGCTCGAAACTGTAGGCCGGGTTCTGCTCCACGGAGGCAAGGTTCTGCAAATTGCCCGCATAGGTGAGCTTGTCGAGGTTGACCACTGGAGTGCCCACCAGCGCAAGCCAATCCAGAACAAAGTTCGATCCAATAAAGCCAGCTCCGCCAGTGACGAGAATTGGCGACAAGTCATTAAGCATCGTTTCCTCTGCGCGATGGCGATACCCTGGATTGTAACGGAGGGCGCAAGGCTACCACTGGCCGGTGCTTAAGTCCGCGTCGGCAGGCTGGCCCGAAAGTAATCAAGCGACAGCTTGAGACCCTCGCGGAGACCGATCCTTGGCTCCCACCCGAGAAGGGTTCTTGCCTTGGTGATGTCGGGGCAGCGCTGCATGGGATCGTCTACCGGCAGAGGCTCGTAGCGGATATTGCTGCGCGAGCCGGTAACAGCCAAAACCTCGCGCGCACAGTCATTGATGCTCCACTCCACCGGGTTACCAATGTTCACCGGAAGATGCTCATGGGAACGCGAGAGAAGAAGAATGCCCGCGATCAAATCGGACACATAGCAAAAACTTCTCGTCTGGTTGCCATCTCCGTAAATCGTGAGATCTTCATCGAGCAGCGCCTGGATCATAAGGTTGGAGATGACACGCCCATCGGTTGGCTGCAAGCGCGGGCCGTAGGTGTTGAAGATGCGCACCATGCGGGTATCCACGCTGTAGTAGCGGTGGTGGGCCATGATGAGGGCCTCGGAGAATCGCTTGGCCTCATCGTAAACCGAACGCGGTCCAACCGGGTTGACGCGGCCCCAATAGCTTTCGGTTTGGGGGTGAACATCAGGATCGCCATAGCACTCGGAAGTGGAGGCGTGCAGGAAACCGGCCTGATATTTGCGCGCCAGATGCAAAACATTCGTGGTCCCCACGGAGCCGACATTCAGCGTCTCCGGACCGAGCCGCGCGTAATCGGCAGGGCTGGCGGGGGAGGCGAAGTTGAAGAGATAATCGACGGGGCCAACGTCGAACGGTTGACAGATGTCTTGCTCAACAAGGGTGAATCGCGGGTCGTTGCTCAGGCCGGCCAGGTTGGCGGAACGCCCGGTAGCAAAGTTGTCCACGCCGACCACATGATGACCTTCGGCGAGAAGTGCATCGCACAGATGGGAGCCAAGAAATCCGGCAGCCCCAGTGACCATGACACGCTGAGTCGTCAAAATACGGTTTCCCCTCGTCTTAAAATCGATCCGGCGGCAGCTAAGGCCAGCGTTTGGTCGATGCAGATTCGACCGACGTGTGCTGGGAGGGCCTGCCTACACTGAGATAAGTGAACCCGAGATCCTGCATTACGCGGGGATCGAAAAGATTGCGACCGTCGATGATGATGGGATAGCGCAGGGTGTAGCGCAACCTCTTGAGGTCCAGACGGCTGAATTCGGCCCAGTCAGTAAGGATCAACAAGGCATCGGCATTATCCGCGGCGGCATACGGATCGTCAGTGTATTGCAGGTTTTCGTGGGGAGGCATTTCCAGCTTGGCCCGTTCGATTGCGGCGGGATCATGGGCGCAGACCGAGCTTCCCGCATCGAGCAGCATGCGGATGAGTTCCAGCGCGGGAGACTCGCGGATATCGTCGGTGCCCCCTTTAAAGGCGAGGCCGAGCACGCCGAGACGCTTTGCGCGCAAAGTCCATAGCGCGGAGCGAACCTTCTGAAAGAAGCGCTCTTTCTGCCGCTCGTTGATTTTTTCCACTTCCGAAAGCAGCCCAAAGTCGATACCCAATTGCTGCGCAACATAGCGGAAGGCCGCGACATCTTTAGGAAAGCATGAGCCTCCGTAGCCGATGCCGGCGCTCAGGAACCGCTTGCCGATCCGCTTATCCAGTCCCATTCCGCGCGACACCTGGTCGACATCCGCGTCCACCGCCTCGCAGAGATTGGCGACCACGTTGATAAAGGAGATCTTCATGGCCAGGAATGCATTGGAGGCGTGCTTGATGAGCTCAGCAGCCTTGGTCGATGTCGCAAGAAGCGGCGGGAGATCGGCAGCAGACCGGCCGCCAGGAACCGCGTCGGAGCGGTCGTAGTAGCTGCCTGAAGTGAGTGGCTCGTAGATGGCGGCGAGCAAACGCGCCGCCGCGTCACTGTCGGCGCCGAGAACAATCCTGTCTGGATGGAGAAAATCCTTTACCGCGGTGCCTTCGCGAAGGAATTCGGGATTCGAAGTTACGTCAAAGAGCGACCGCGAAACACCGTTACGTTCAATCGTGCGCCGAACCCAGTCGTTGGTGTACACGGGCACCGTGCTTTTCTCAACGATGACCTTATAAGACTGGATGGACCGGGCGATCTCGCTGGCGACCGCGTCGACATAGGAGAGATCGGCGTTGCCGGTCTCGCTTTGCGGCGTGCCTACGGCGATGAAGATGGCCTGCGACTCCCGCGTGGCATGACTGAGGTCGGTGGTGAACTGAATGCGGCCGTTGGCACGGTGTCTGCCCAGCAACTCGGGAAGAAACTCCTCGTGAATAGGCACCACGCCCTGGTTAAGCGCATTTACCTTGGCTTCATCATTGTCGACGCAGAGCACGCGATGGCCGATCTCAGCGAAGCAAGCCGCTGCCACCAGGCCAACGTATCCCGATCCGACTACCGTAATTGCAATGGGTTCGCTCATCTTGATTCTCCGGATCTCCGCTTTGAACTTAGAGCATTTTCACACTTACTTTGATCTGGTCAGAGCTGGCTATTGCAGGCGCTCTTTCCTGGCCTGCACCCATTGCTAAAGCGCCTGGAGCCATGATGCGACAGCTTTTTTGGGAAAACCATACTCAAATTGTGCAAGTCTGATACGAAGAATCGGCTGAATGCAATTCCTGCAATGCAATTCCTGGAAACCGCTGGGTAGGATCTACCCCTATCACAACACCGGGAACAGTTAGAAATACCTTAAACGGCGGCCCTTACCCTGTCTGAGTCGGTAGAGGGGGATCCAGCGGCTCGTACTTCTGTTTTACCTTCTTCCTCATGATATTCCATCTCGGTGTTAATGGACCAGAGATTGTCCTTCTCCCGAACGCCAGCGATGATATTATCGACCGCTGTCATGGCAGTAAGCATCGAGTGGTCCTGGTTGTTGTACTTGTGCATCCCATTTCGGCCCACCAGGTACAAATTATGGAAACGATCGAGAAACTCGCGGATGACATGAAACCGGTCGTAGGTACCAAAATAGGCCGGATAAGTCTTAGGGACGCGGACCACATGCGCGTCGGTTACGTCGCAGGCCCGCAAAATCCCGATCTTTTCCACTTCCGCGATAGCGAAATTCTTCAAATTTTCATCCGCCATCTTCCATAAAGCGTCGGTCTGGTAGCAGAAATACTCGAGTCCGATCCAGGTCTTGGAGGGATCGGCGACCATATACGGGCTCCAGTTGTTGAAGATTTGCAGGCGTCCCACCAGTACGTCCGGCTCCTGAATGTAAATCCAGTTGTCTTTGAGCGGGCCTCCGTCCGCTTCGCACACCGTCAGCCGATCGACCAGAAGTCCCACGGTAATGAAGTCGCGATATTGCAGGCCGTCGCTCACCTCGTGGACTTCGCTGGGAATCGGGGTATCCATGGCGTCGATGAGTTCGCGCACCGGCATGGTGGAGAAGACATAGTCGGCCGGGAAACGGCACTTTTCCCCGCTATCGCTGACTGCCTCGACCGCCGTGATCGCATCGCCTTCCACGAAGAGCCGGGTGGCGCGCCAACCCAGAAGAATCTCTCCTCCCTTTTGACGAATCTGATCGGCGGCGTGTTCCCAGAGCTGACCAGGCCCATATTTCGGATATAGGAATTTCTCAATCAGCGATGTCTCGGTTCCCTTCTGCTGGATCGCCTCGTCCTTACGGGGCGCAAGGGCCTTGCGGAGAAAATGCAGAATAGCGGTGGTAAGAGAGAGTCCCTTGATCCGCTGTGCGCCCCACTCGGCGCTGATCGCCTCGCAGGGAACGCCCCAGACCTTCTCCGTGTAAGACTTGAAAAAAGTGAGGTACAGTTGGCGGCCAAAGCGGTTGATCAGGAAATCCTCGAGCGATTTCTCTACCTTGCGGGGGAAGATCCTGGCCAGCAGGTAACTGACACCAATCTTCAGGGTGCGGATCAGACCAAGTTTGCGCAGCGTGTCCGTGGTCAGCTTGATGGGATAGTCGAAGAATTTGCGTAAGAAGTAAATGCGGCTCTTGCGCGGACGGACCAGCATCACCAGATCCGTGGTCTCGGGCGAAAGCCCCTGGCTGCCGGTCTTTAAGATTCGTTGCTTGCTTTGATGCTGCAACGCATGATGCGTATCCGCGCTCGCCTCGGGCGGCATCAGATCCATCCACCAGTTCATCACCCGGTCCGATTTGGAGAAGAAGCGATGGCCACCGATGTCGATGCGGTTTCCATTGTGCCGGATGGTGCGCGAGAGGCCGCCGATCTCGCGGCTGGCTTCAAGGACAATGGGATGCACATCCGAACGGCGAAGAAACTCCAGGGCGGCCGTGAGACCCGCTGGGCCGGCGCCAATAAGCAAGGCGGTTTTAGGCATGAAAACTCCAGATGCTTACGATCGATGGCCACTGGACTATCCGGCCCAGGCACTTCTTCCGACTGCGCCTGGCTACTCCATCCACACGATCGTAACAGGAGAAATACCTTGCGATGGAGCGCATGAAGCTCGGCGCCAGGACGGTTTCAGAATTGCCAGGCCCGCGTAAAGACCGCGAGGCGTGATTATCTTTGGGAGCAAACCCGGAAAGCGTTTTGGGCTTCTGAGCTATTGTGAAGCGGTGTCGGCGACCCCGGCAAAAATCAACCGCAAGCCCACGGCCATGGACGGGCCCCACGCACTGAGTACTCTCGCTGCTATTACCCTAAAAGGTTCCCGCTGGGTTTTTTCCGAGGTAAGTGAAGCCTTCACTGTTTCTCAAGCTCCTGCCGGAGTAAAGCCTATCATGATGCGTCTGTGTTGCGTTGTTGTCTAATTGATCCGGTACCTTGCGCGCTAATTGTTTTCGCTGTTCTGTTCCCGCACAGCACCGTTTCTCTTCTAGACAGACATGGGCGTTTTGATTACCCTGAGGTTGCATCAGCAGGAAGTTGCTGCGAACCAAGTGTGCAATCGCAACTGTCGTTCGCAGGCCTTGCTGCGATACCCATTTCGTCAAGTTTCGAGAGGGGCTTTCTATCTTACAGTTCCGGATTGGGAATCGCCCGGCGACCCGCCATTTTTTGGCAACCTATGTGTAGTAGTGCTGCAACTATTGTTGCATTTGTAACCAGCGAGGTTACTTGGTAGAAACGAGTGGATGCAGCGCATGCTCTATTTTTGTCTGTACTCTGCTTGATACGCGAGGAAACCTGAACAGGGAGCGGACTGCGACATCCAGACCCTGGCTTTCTCCTATCTGCAGAA
>Ga0182024_10017885_pt1 | contig 13255 bp, 10 predicted proteins | sample P32metaG_FD_120480 | JGI IMG/M metagenome (GOLD analysis project Ga0182024, IMG submission 120480) | Permafrost microbial communities from Stordalen Mire, Sweden - P3-2 metaG (Illumina Assembly) | ecosystem: Environmental > Terrestrial > Soil > Wetlands > Permafrost | place: Sweden: Stordalen...
ACTCAGCCCTGACCCGCGAGCAGACGCATCCGCGCGCTGTGACGCCCGAGCGAGTGCGCATCGCCGATCACGTCGAGCACCGGCGGATCCTCGAGGCGCACCACTGAGCAGTCGCCGGCAGTCATCCGCGACACCGCCTCCACCATGGCGGGGTCAGCGGTGCTGAGCAGGACCTGATGTGTTGCTGACACGTCGTGCAAGAACTCGATGAACAGGTCGCGGCGCATCGGGTCGGATGTCAGCAGGGGCTCGTCGAGCAGGAGCGGGGTGCGCTCACCGCCGCCACCGAGCACCTCACAGAGCGCGAGCCGGAGGAGGAGCGCGACCTGGTCGCGGGTGCCGTGCGACACCGCGTCGAGCGGCACCATGTCGGGGCGTTCCCGGCCGAGCAGGCCGAGCGCGAAATGATCCGTGTCGACGTTCACCTCGATGTATCGCGCCCCGGTCAGCAGGCTGAGCCGGTTGCCGAGGGAGTCGGCGAGGCGCGGTGCAAGCTCGCGATGCGTCACCCGTGACGCAGCCTCGATGAGGTCGGCGGCCCGGTGGAGTGCCTTGAGCTGCCGCAGGCCGCGGTCACGTGCGGTTTCGCACGCGTCGCGCTCATCCTCGAGGTCCGCGATCGCCGGGAGCGTGTCGAGCACGCCGCCGAGACGGGCGCGCAGCTCGCGCGCCTGGTCGCCTGCCGATGTCGCCGCGCGGCGAGCGCGTTCCGCCTCGAGATCGAGTGCCTGCAGGACGCCGGCGCCAGGGGGTTCGGCCGCCAGCGCCTCACCCGGATCACCCCCGCACTGCATCAGTTGTTCGGCCAGCGCTGTCTCGAGGCTCTCGAGTGTGGCGGCGTCGCCACCGATCGCGAGGACAGATCGCTGCAACTCGTCGGCGCGGCGGCGGGCCGCATCGTGGCGGCGCCGGGACTCGCACGCGTGACGGAACCCGGCCACCGCATCGGCCGGGTCGCCTTCAGGAATTCGGATACCCGCCGCTTTGAAGATGGTGCGCAGGCGGATGTCGAGATTGGCGACTGCACGGACGGAGCGGTCGACGTCCTCGCTGGACTGCGCGTATGCCGACTCCTCGGCGGCGAGCACCGCATCCTCGGCGAGCAGCTCGTCGCGCCGGCGTGCCTTGAGGACCATGCCGTCGACACGATCGAGCAGCCGTTGCGCCCCCGCGATCGCGCCTTCGGGCGTCGCCTCGGCGCCGCGATCCGGCTCGGCGATGCCCGCCTCAGCCGCGAGCCCGCGGCAGCGCTCGAGCAGCGAAGCAAGGGTGACCTGCATCGCCTCGGCCTCGGCTCGACGCCGGGACGTGCGCAGCTCGGAGTCGTCCAGCGCCGAGTGCAGCGTTCGCAGCACCGGGAGCCGGTCCCGGAGCCGTTCGAGCTCCGCGGGGTCGACACCGGCTTCGAGGGCGATGGACGTGGCGCTGGCACGCGCTCTGGCGGCCGCAGCGGACCTCTGCCGGGCGCGCCACGCGCAACCCAGAGCGCTGACGGCGCCGAGCAATCCGACGATGAGCGCGGCAACGATGAGGTGGGCATGCGCAAAGCCTGCTGCTGCCGCCACGGCGGCGACCGCGCAGGCAACGGCGGCGAGCCCAGCGGCACGGCCACCCCGCTCGGCTGCCTCCAGGTCGGGGAGCAGCTCGTCGATCACGCCGGCCGGCAGGCTGCGCAGCCCGGTTGCGGCGATCTCGCGACGCAGCGCCGCCTCGCGGGCGTCGTCTCCGCCGCTTCGTCGTGCGGCACCGGCAACCGCGATCAGCTCCCCACGGAGGCGTTGCGAGCGTTCGCCGATATCGCCGCCCATCGACCCGTCCAGGCCGATCGCGGTGATGCCGGAAGTGATCTGCTCCCGTCGAGCCTGGATGGGACGGAGCCGATCCCCGGCGGCCTGCCAGCGTGCTTCGGCCCCCTCGGCGTTCACCTTCGCCTGGGCGAGCTCGCCGCCGAGGGTGGTGACCTCGGTCTCCACGTCGAGCGGAAAGCGCGCATAGGAGGCGGTCGCTTCGACCTCCGCCGCCTGCACCTTCACCTCACGCACCATGTCCGCGAGCCGGACGCGACGGCCGGCGACCTCGGCGAGCCGCCCGCCGAGCCGCGCGCGCTCGGCGGCAACCCAGTGCTCCGTCTCGACTGCGTGGGTCGCGTCGAGCACCGCCAGGCGCTCCTGGTCGACGGCCACCGCCGCCAGGCGGGTACGGGCGTCGGCGAGGGTTCGATCCAGGACCCGAAGCCGTGCCGTGGCCACGCCGAGCGGACTTGTGCTCCGACGTTCGGATCCAACCCGATCCATGGCCTCGCGGATGCGCACCAGCGCCTGTGCCGCCGTGACACCACGGCGGGTATCGGCGAGTCGCTCGATTGCCTCCTGGAGCTGACCGGCCCGCTGACGGGCGCTCTCCGGCGCGTCGATACGGAGCCCGTCGTCGCTGAGCCACGCGGTTGCGCAGAAGACCGCCTCGTCGATCCCGAGGTGGAATCGCCCGGGGGTCACGGCGCGCCCGCTGCGCAACTCGTCGGTGAGCTCCGAGCCGCCGAGCTCGAGCACCTGCACCGACTGCTCGCGGGTATCGAGACGCCGGGCGACGCGGATGCGCCGGCCGTCATCGAGCTTGTATGTCAAAGCGAGGCCGTAGCCGCCCCGCGTCCAGGGCTCGTACCGGGCCCAGTCGCTGCGATCCACGGCGCGACCCTGGCCGCCGGCATCGATGCCGTAGAGGGCGCCGCGAACCGCCCGGAGCAGCGTCGATTTGCCCGACTCATTGCGCCCGGCGATCACGGTCACTCGCGGGTGGAGCTCCGTGGTGACGTCGTGCAGACATCCGAAACCGGTGATCTCGAGGCGCTCGAGGATCATCGCAGTCCGACTTCGGCGCCGGAGAGCGCCATGAGCCCGTACCGGAGCGCGTCCTCGAGCACCTCGGCCTCGTCGGGATCCGCGTCCTCTGCCGCGGCGGTTGCCGCGCGGACGAAGGCGCCCCGGGTGCTCTCCTCGCTCAGGGCCGCCTCGAGATCGATGTACGGCGCGGTGCGGTCGCGCACCTTGACGGCGGCGAGGTTGAGGCGCTCGCGCACCGCGAGCTCGAGGGTGAAGGCGTCCAGCGACACCGACGAATCGATCGAGCCGCAGAGATCGACGCGGATCATGGTCCGCGCGGCGTCGCCGAATCCTGTCGACGCGCAGTGCATCGTGACCTCGTCGATCACGGCCTCGACGGACCCGCATTCGCCAGCGTCGCAGTCAACCGTGAACACCGACCACCTGTTGGTGTCGTGGGCGATGAAGCGCACGTCGCCTCGATCGGTGATCTCGACGACCACGGGCCCCCGCCCACCTTCGTCGTCGAACCCGAGTGGCTCCGGCGTCCCCGGATAGAGCAGTCCCGTGGCGGAATCGAGGCGCCGGCGGTGATAGTGACCGCAGAGGGCAGCCGCAAAGCCGGCCTGGCGGATCCGCTCCGCGTGGAACGGACCGTGGATGGACTTACCGTCAGGGCGAGACCCGAGCTCGGCGCCGTGGAAGAGGGCGAGGTGCAGCCCCGAACCGGATGTGGCCGGTGCCGTTGCCAGGGGATCGCCCTGCCAGGCCGGCTCGCGATGCGCGAGGCCCCAGATTGTGAGACCGTCGCTGAGCTCGACGGGCGCGAACTCGGTGCTGCTGAAGACGGTCACGTTCGGTGGCCACTCCACTCGCCGGTAGATCGATCCCGGGAGCAGCGCGTCGTGGTTTCCCGGCGCGATCAGCACGCGCATCGGCTGCCATGACGCGAAGGTGTCGGCGAGGAAGCGACCGGTGTCCACGCCCGCGCGCTCGTGCTCATAGAGGTCACCGCCAATCGTCACCGCGGCGCAGTCCTGCTCCATGGCGAGGCGTCCGGCGCTGGTGAGTGCGTCGCGCAAGCCCTGCCGGCGCCGCCGGGCAAGCTCGCCCTGACAACCCATGGCGGCGAACACCCGATCGAGGTGGAGATCAGAGAGATGCAGGAGACGTGTCGTCATTTGGTGCTGGGCAAAAACTGCGTGCTGGGAATGAGAACGGCGACCTGCGAGCGAACGTCAGTTCGCACACAGTATCACAGGTTAATTGGCGGAACTTCTGGCACAATCGATCGATACCGACGACCGTAGCCGGGCCGCTCGGCCGGGTCCAGTCGGCTCTACGGGTGGGGGATCAGGTGGATTTGCGGTTGCATTTGTCTCGGCGTTACAGCCAGGCAGGGGCGGGAATCGTCGGCGCCGCAGTGGCGATCAGGGTGCTCACGCTGTCGGTGAGCCCAGGCGTACGGCTTCTGGACGCGCTCATGGCAGCCGCAGCGATGTGCATCGGCCTGGTGCTGCTCCGGATGCCGTCGACGTGGGAGCACCATCGCCAGACCGCGTCGGCGGCCGGCGCGGTTGCCCTGGCCGTCGTCGCCGCGGTCGGGCTGCGCGCGGCCGCAGCCCAGCTCCCCGACTTCGGGCTGGTTGCCGCGGTCGCCTTCACCGCCATCCTTGTGGGCCTCGACACCGACCCGCCGCAAACCGCCTCGGGCCGCGGTGCCGCGAAGCTCAACCGGGTGCCGTGGGCCCCCGCGCTTGCAGCGGCAGCTGCTGTGGTCGTGATTCTCGTTGTGCTCTGGACTACCACTGCGTCCACGGGATTTGGCTCACTCGTTGTGGCCGTGGCGGCGATGGTCGGCATCAAGCTGCTCGCGGCCGGGGGCGCCGAGCGGAGCCTGGACCGGCTCGACTCCGAAACTCGCCGCGGCCACGTGTACTCGACGCTCGGTCGCAAGCTCGGCGTCGCGCGGGACGTCACCTCGGTGGCGTCTGCCGTCCTCGAGGCCTGCAGGGAGATCTTTCCGGCGACCTCCACTGGGATGGTGCTCATCAATGATCCGGCCGATGGGCTGCTGAAGTCGCCCGGCGCGTTCCTTTCCTCGAGCGGGGTGGGATCGGGCGGTCCGGCCTATGAGCTCGCGCCCGGAGAAGGGCTCGGTGGCGCCGTCTTTGAGGCCGAACGAGCCGAGGTGTGGCCGACCACCCTCTCTGCCTCCATGGCGCAGGCGAGCCTGCGTGAGGCGAATCGGGTTCGCCTGCGGACATCCAAGCTCGGGTTCATCCGATCCGCGATCGGTGCACCACTTCGCGTCGACGGCGTGACCATCGGGGCCATCCTGCTGACCTCGGAGCGTCAGGAGAACGCCTGGGCTGAGACCGATGCCCCGATCATCGAAGCGCTCGCCGACGAGGCCGCTCGCGCCATCGAGCGCGCGCGGCGCCATGAAGAAGAGATGGCAAAGGCGCTGCTCGACGCGGTGACCGGGATGGCGACACGCCCGCACCTGCTCGCTGTTGTCGACAAGGAGCTCGCCCGCGCTTCGCGTCGCGAGGGGTCGCTGGCCCTGATCGCCGCCGACATCGATGCTTTCGGCGAGCTCAACGATCGCTCGGGCCACGACGCCGGCAACCGGGTGCTCGAGACATTCGCCGACGTACTCCGTGCCATCCTCCGCCGCGAGGACAGCGCCGCACGCGTCGGCGCTGACGAGTTCGTCTGCGTGCTTCCGGGCGCTGACCGCGACCAGGCCCGCGCTGTTGCGGCACGCATTCAGCAGCGATTCACCGCCGACACCTCAGGTGACCAGGATCTGGGCCGGTCCGGCGCCACAGCATCCACCGGCATCGCCGTGTACCCCGCTGACGCGCAGGACGTCGGTGGGCTGCTCGACGCGGCGTCGCGAGAGCTCGCGGCGGCGAAGGAATCGCACGAGCTGACGGGTCGCTCGCGGCTCCGTCGCCGGGTTCGGGACGCCGCTCCGAGTTGACATCGTCTGACGAATAGTTCTACACTGGAACTATTCGTCGATCGAATAGTCGAGGTTGCTCGTGAGCCAGGCACCGGCAGCGGAACCAACGGTTTCCTCCCCAGACAGCATCTTCAGCGAGCGTCGCAACGAGCTCGCCCACCTGCTCTTCGACTATATCGGCGGTCTCAAGCGCCGCCTCATGGCCAGCGTTCCCGAGGAGCTCAAGGACGAATTCGGAGCGGTGACGTGGCACCAGTTGAGCGCGCTCGAGCAGCTCCGCGCTGCCACGGAGACCTCATCGGGCGCGACCATGAACGAGATAGCACGGATGCAGCAGTGCGCACTTAGCTCCGCGAGCGCACTGGTTGACCGGGTGATCCGCCTCGGCTTTGCCGAACGGCGAAGCGACCCCGAGGACCGCCGGATCATCCACATCGTTCCCACCCAACTCGGTCTCGACATGGTCGCGAAATTCGAAGAGGCCCGGAAAGCCGTGGCGGTCGAGGCGCTGGCGCCCTTGAGCGATCACGACCTCGAGAGGCTCGTTCAGCTGATGGGCAAGATCGTCGACTCGCCGGAACCCATACACATCAACGAGGTTGCGCATGACTGAGGTTCTGGACCGCCCCGACGTCTCGGCACCCGCGGTCGCCCCGCCAGGCGATAACGGCGTCGCGACCACCACATCGGGACGCTTCGACTACAAGTGGATCGCGCTCGGCGTCGTGCTGCTTGGCACGATCATGACGATCCTCGACGCGACCATCGTCAACATCGCAATTCCGACCCTCCAGGGTGATCTCAAGGCCGGCTCGTATGCCGACATCTCGTGGGTTGTCACCGGCTACATGCTCGCCCAGGGTGCGGTGATCCCGATGGCAGGCTGGGCGAGTGATCGTTTTGGCACCAAGCGTCTGTATCTGATCACCATCGCGCTTTTCACGCTCGCATCGATGGCGTGTGGTGTTGCGCAGAACCTTCCCGAGCTGGTCATCTTCCGCGTCCTGCAGGGACTCGGCGGCGGCATGCTCATGCCGATCGGCATGACCATCATCATGCGAGCGGTCGGGCCCCAGAACATGGGACGGGTCATGGGGATCTTCGGGATCCCGATGTTGCTCGCGCCCGCGGTCGGCCCCGTGCTCGGCGGCTGGTTCGTGCAGGACTTCTCGTGGCGGTTGATCTTCTACGTCAACGTTCCCATCGGTATCATCGCGTTCGTCTCTGCGTGGCGCTTCCTCACCGAGTCGAGCAGATCACACAAGCTGCGACTCGATACCTTCGGTCTGCTGACCGCGCCACCCGCCGCTGTTGCGATCATGTACGCGGTCAACGAGAGCATCACGCTCGGCTGGGGATCACTGCTCGTCATCAGCCTGCTGGTCGGCGCCGCGGTGCTGCTGACCGCGTTCGTGCTCTCGCAACTGGGTCGCCGGCGCGCCGCAACGCTGCTCATGGCGCCGCTCGCCGCAGCCGTGCTGCTGGTCGCACTGCGCAACGGCGTCGTCGACGGATGGACCGCGCTCGACACCATCGTGATGTTCGTCGGCGCCGCGCTCGCACTCGTCAACCTCGCGATCGGAAACCGCGGTAACCCCGAGCCGCTGCTCCAGCTGCGCCTCTTCCGCGACTCGACGTTCTCGTGGTCGATGGGTCTCAGCTTCATCATCGTCACAGCCCTTTTTGGCGGCATGCTGCTGCTACCCCTGTACCTCCAAGAGGTGCACGGGTACAGCCCGCTAGAGACCGGACTGCTGTTGCTGCCACAGGCGATCACGGCTGCCGTCGCGATGCCGCTCGGCGGCTACCTGACCGACCGCATCGGTCCGCGTCCTGTGGTCGCGACCGGCATGGTGATGCTGGCGGGCGGCGGTTTCCTGCTCGCTCAGATTCACCCCACCTCATCGAACTGGCTCGTGGTCAGCGCCTTGCTGTTGCGCGGCTTTGCGATGGGATTCTCGATGATGCCGTCGATGGCGGCAGCGATGGCGCGCGTTCCGCATCACCTCAGCTCGAGCGCTTCGAGCATCTCCAACAGCCTGCAGCGCATCGGCTCGTCGATCGGCATCGCCGTGCTCGTCACCGTGCTCGCCGCGCAGTTCACGACTGCAATCGGCCAGGCATCATGCGCACCGTCGCAGGCGGTTCTCAGCGCGGCGTCCTCGCCAGGGCACGAGCTCACCACCGCGGAGTTCTGCAGCACGTTGAAGACTCAGTACGCGACGCTCATCCAGAACGGCGGTCAGCCGTCCACCACCACCAAGGTTCCTGGAGTGGTGGCGCAATTCGGACGGACGTACGCGTCCGACGCGCTGAGCACGTCGTTCGATCGGACCTTCGCGTTCATCACCATCCTGACCCTGCTCGGCGTGATCCCGGCGCTGTTCCTGCGCCGTCCCGAGAAGACGGCTGCCGGCCACATGCCCCAGCTCGATGCCGCGTAAGGTCCTGGTCCTCGGCGGAACCGACTTCGTCGGACCCGCAGTGGTGCGCGCAGCACTCGCTCGCGGTGACGAGGTCACGATCTTTCACCGTGGCCAGACCGGATCCGCTCCCGACGGCGTGCGCGTGGTCCACGGCGACCGCACCAACGCGACCGACCTCGACGCGGTCACCGGCGAAGCCTGGGACCTGGTTGTCGATGCATGGTCGCGAGCGCCACGGGTAGTGCTGTTGGCCGCGCGCGCACTCGAGCCAAATGCGGCGCGGTACGTGTACATCTCGACCATCTCGGTGTACGCAGAAGCGCACGAGGGCGTGATAACCGAAGCGTCGGCAACTGTGGACGCGAGCCCCGATGCGGACACCATCGATTACATGGCTGATAAGCGTGGTGCCGAGCTTGCCATCGAGAGCGTGTTCGGCACCGAGCGCAGCGTTTTCGCCCGGCCCGGCCTCATTCTCGGACCGCGCGAGAATATCGGCAGGCTGCCTTGGTGGTTGCGTCGCATCGCGGCCGGCGGCGAGGTGCTCGCGCCAGAACCGCAGGACCTCGCGCTGCAGTACATCGATGCTCGCGACCTCGCCGCGTTCGCCATCGATACCACGCTCAACGGGGCCGTCAACGTGTTGAGCGAGCCCGGCCACACCACTATGCGCGACGTGCTCGAGCTCTGTCGTGAGGCCACCGGGTCGAGCGCATCGTTCACGTGGGTCGGTGCTGAGTTCCTGCTCGACAACAAGGTCGAGCCCTGGACCGAGCTGCCGATCTGGGTGCCGCCGATTGGTGACATGGCGGAGTTCTACGCGTGCGATTCGTCGCTCGCGCTGCGATCGGGACTGACGTGCCGCCCAGCGCGCGACACAGTGCTGGATACGTGGTCGTGGTTGCGAGACAACCCGGGCTGGCAGCAGCTTGTCGCCCCGAATCGTTCCCGTTCCGGACTGGATCCCGAGCGTGAGGTGGCGTTGCTCGCCGCCTGGAAGGATCAGTCGCCGGCTTCCCGATAGCGGCGCTGCCGCTCGGCGACGAGCTCGTCGATCGGGATCTGGCACAGCTCGTCGAGGTTGCGAATCACGGCTCCGCGGATGGCGGCGATGACCAGCGGCGCGTGCGCGTGCGCCCCCGGCGGAGGTTCGGGGATGAGCTCGTCCACGAGGCCGATACGGTTCGCAGTCTCGACGCCCGGCTTGAGCGCGGCTGCGGCCCGAGCTCGCTGCCCCGCGTCGCGGTAGAGGATGGCCGCGCACGTCTCGGGAGGCGCGACCGTGTACACCGCGTTCTCAAGGGCGAGCACGCGGTCGGCGAGCGCCAGCGCCAGCGCACCGCCGGAGCCGCCCTCGCTGAGCACCACGCTGACTGTTGGGGTGCGCAACCCGAGCATGCAGAGCAGCGCATCGGCGATGGCCCAGGCCTGGCCGCGCTCCTCGGCGCCGATGCCCGCGTGGGCCGCGGGCGTATCGACGAGGCAGACCACCGGCATCGAGAACTTCTCCGCCTGGCGCATGAGTCGCACAGCTTTGCGATATCCCTCGGGATGTGGCATCCCGAAGTTGTGCAGCGCGCGGGTCATCGGATCGGTGCCCTTCTCCTGACCGATCACCATCACCGAACGTCCGCCGAGTCGCGCCGGACCGCCGATCACTGCGCGGTCGTCGCCGAAGAGCCGGTCACCACGGAGCTCGGTCCATCCCCCGGTGATGGAGGAGATCACCTGGAGCGCGCGCGGCCGCTCGGGGTGACGGGCCAGCTCGACAGCCGCGAACGCGATCCGTTCGCGTTCGGTGGTCTCGATGGTTGTGCTCATGCGCGCCCCGAGTAGATGCGGATCAGCGTGCCGACGGTGTCGCGAAGGCGGCCGCGTTCGACCACCGCATCGACCATCCCGTGGGCGAGCAGGAACTCCGCGGTCTGAAATCCGTCCGGCAGCTTGTCATGGGTTGCCTGCTCGATGACCCTGCCCCCGGCGAAGCCGATCCGCGCTCCCGGCTCGGCGATGATCACGTCCGACTGCACCGCAAAGGACGCCGTGACCCCGCCGAAGCACGGGTCGCCGAGGATGCTGATGTATGGCAGGCGGGCGGCGATCACCTCGGCAACCGCTGCCGAGCATCGAGCCATCTGGGCGAGCGACGCGATGCCCTCCTGCATCCTCGCGCCTCCCGACGTGCACACCGCGACCAGCGCACGCCGATCGGCGACCGCCAGCTCGCAGGCGCGAGCAAAGATCTCGCCGGCACCGCTGCCGAGAGACCCGCCGAGAAACTCGAAGTCCATGCAGGCGAGCACCACCGGATTGCCCGCGAGCGATGCCTTGGCGGTGAGGAATGCCTCGTGCAGGCCGGTGCGCTCGCGCGCCCGCGCGACGCGTTGCGGGTAGGGGACACCGTCATCGAAGCCCAGAGGGTCGCGATCACCGACCTCGACGATCAGCGTCTCGGCGGCATTCGGGTCTGCGAGCTGGGCGATGCGCTGCGCCGCGCCGACGACCCCATGATGCCCGCACTCGGAACACACGTTGAGGTCCGCGGCGTAGCGCTCGGCAACGAACCGGCGCTTGCAGCGTGGGCATGCCACCGTGCCGGTGGTGGGGGCTGTGGGCCGGAGTTCGGGTCCGGGCGCCTGGAGCCTGTTTCGCGGCGCCTGTCGCCGCGAGGTCACTCCGTCGGCGTGATCCATCGCAGCGCGATGCCACCCCAGACAACGCCTGACCCAAACGCGATGCAGACAACGCGGTCACCCTGGCGCAGCCGGCCGGTCTCGACCGCCTCCGTCAGCGCGATCGGGATCGATGCGCCGCTGGTGTTTCCATACCGATCGATGTTGATCACCACCCGGTCGAGCGGGAAGTTCAGGCGCTTGGCCACCGCCTCGATGATGCGGAGGTTGGCCTGGTGGGGGACGAGCAGGGCCACGTCGTCGAGCGACCAGCCGGCCTCCGCGCACACGGTCCGAGCGGCGTCCGCCATGCGCTCGACGCCCAGCCGGAAGGTCCCCTTGCCGTACATGCGCAGGCCGTCGGTGCCATCCTCCTCACCGGCCTTGGGGCCGTAGTAGATGAGATCCGCCTCGCCGCCGTCGGCGCCCCACTGGATCCCCTCGATGCCGCCTGCCTCGGAGACGCCGAGCACCGCGGCGCCGGCACCGTCGCCGAAGAGCACGCAGGTCGATCGATCCTTGTAGTCGATGAGCGAGGTCAGGGCGTCGCCGGCGATCACCAGGACCCGGCTCATGCCCGACGACACGATCAGGCCACGACCGATCGCCACGCCATAGACGAACCCGGCGCATGCGGCGGCGATGTCGAAGGCAGGGATGCCGGCCAGGCCGAGGCGGCGCTGCACCAGGCACGCGGTCGAGGGGAGCGGCGAGTCCGGGGACACCGTGGCGACGATGAGCGCGTCGACACTGTCCACTCCCGCGGCCGCCATGGCCCGGCGGCCGGCTTCGGCGGCCATCATCGAGGTGGTCATCCCCGAGGCGATCTTCCGGCGCTCGCGGATGCCGGTGCGTTCCAGGATCCAGGCGTCCGAGGTTTCCACCATAGCCTCGAGGTGGGCGTTGGTGATGATCTCGTCGGGCACATAGGACGCGATGCCCAGGATGCCCGCCGTCCGGGTGCTGCCTCTGGGGACTCCAACAGGCGCGGACGCGGGGGCGTGAAGGATCGCCATCTCGACAGAAGCTTATGCGAGCGCCGGAGGTTACGTCACCGTTGCTCTGATGTACATTTCCCGATCGAGATGCTCGGGAGCCTGGTCGCGGTCAACAACCCGTTCCCGTTTTCGATCAGCGGGTTCACCGGGCTCACCACTGCCCAGATCATCTCGTTCTTCATCGACTTCGTGCTCTTCAACGCGTACGTGGTGCTGATGGTGATCGCGCTGGTCGCCTTCTACTTCACCTCGAAGCCGCGCCACGGGCTGGTTCGCACCGCCGCCATCTGGCACTTCATCGCGGTGATCTGGATGCTGATGGCGTTCATCGGGACGGTGTGGGCCGCACCCGCCGAGAAGACCTGGCTCCAGCTCAACACGCTGGCCAACATGGGCATCAGCCAGCGTGGCATCAACGCATTCATCAGCATGGGCTTCGCCTTCATCGCGGTCCTCTGCATGACCGTCGGCTTCGCCCAGGGCTCGCGCCAGAACCGCGCGATCCGCGAGAGGGTGCTCACCGATGGCGTGCTCTCTGACGAGAGGCTCGCGCCGGTATAACTCGGCCGCGGCGTGGTTCCCAGGCCGACGCGAAGGACTACGGCACAACGCGTGTAAGGCGACACGGGACGGGCGGCACCCAGCGAATTTGGCGAGCGCGGTGTTGGTCCCCAGGCCAGGCCGGAGGGCTACGGCACCGAGGCTGTAAGGCGAGAGGGGATGGGCGGCCCCCGGCGAATTTGACCGCTCCCGAGAGAGCGCGACAATCTGCTTGCGCGAACGGGGGAGCGGTCAAGCTGAGCAAGGTGCCGCCCATCCCCTCTCGCCAAACCACGAAACGGAGGTGGCTGCGGAGGCGGTCTCAGCGTAGAGAGAAGGACAGGATCGACGCCGGGTTCAGGAGTGCGAAGGCGCGCTGCACGGCGTGGGTCTCGTTGGTGAACGCTGTGATCCAGAGCGCGGAGAGATTGGTCACCGGCAGGAAGTCGCCGGGGTGGCGCTCGAGGTGGTCCTGCAGGTCGTTGCCGGGGGACAGGTGCACGTCGCCCACGAGCGAGATCGCCGACGTGTTGATAGACGCGGCGTAGGGGACGGTCTCGCGCCACATCGCCGAGTTGCCGTCGGGGACCTCTTCGAGCGGCGACACGAGGATGACTCCGGCCTTCGCGATGGTGACGCGCGGCTCGAGCCGGCTCAGGACCGGGTAGTTGGTGGAGAGGGGCTCGGCTCGCGAGTTCCTGACCTGAATGAATGCCCCGAACCGGTTGATGCTGTCGCTGAGGCGTTCCGCGCCGATGACCTCGAGCTCGCCCGTCAACCGGATGAAGGTGCCGTAGATCTCGACCTCACGCCATCCGCTCACAGGCCT
>Ga0182024_10017886_pt1 | contig 13253 bp, 10 predicted proteins | sample P32metaG_FD_120480 | JGI IMG/M metagenome (GOLD analysis project Ga0182024, IMG submission 120480) | Permafrost microbial communities from Stordalen Mire, Sweden - P3-2 metaG (Illumina Assembly) | ecosystem: Environmental > Terrestrial > Soil > Wetlands > Permafrost | place: Sweden: Stordalen...
ATGGTCTCCGATTACGGTCCCGGCATCGATGCCGAAACCGCCTTCCACATTGGTTTCAAGGAAGCGGGCGGCGAGATCGCCGGCTCGGTTCGCTTCCCGGTCGCCAATCCGGATTTCTCCGCCTACGTCCAGCGCGCCAAGGACGTGAACCCGGATGCGATCTACATCTGGATCCCCGGAGGAGCGCAGCCGGCCGCGGTCGGCAAGGCGTTGGCCGAGCGCGGCATCGACCCGACCAAAGTCAAAGTGTTGGGCCAGGACGCGCTTGCCTTCGAGAGCACGCTCAAGAGCATGGGGGACATGGCTCTCGGCATCATCACGGTCGCCAACTATGACTACAATCACAATTCGCCGCTCAATCATGAGTTCGTGAAGGCTTACAATGAAGAGTTTCACCGCAATCCCGACATTTACTCGATCGGCGGCTATGACGGCATGCACTTGATCTATGAGGCCTTGAAGAAGACCGGGGGCAAAGCCGATGGCGATTCACTGATCGCGGCGGCCAAGGGCATGAGCTGGGAAAGCCCGCGTGGCCCGATCAGCATCGATCCGGAAACGCGCGACATCATCCAGACGGTCTACTTTCGACGCGTCGAGAAAGTCGGCGGTGAATTGCTCAACGTCGAGTTCGACAAGGTCGAGAACGTCAAGGATCCGGTGAAGGAGCGCATGAAAAAATGACACCGCGTTCCTGAAACGGTAGCGCCTCGCGAAAACGACCAAGACAAAACGCCGCGAATCTTGGGAGTTCGCGGCGCTTTTCTTTGCCGGCAGGGAGGGGCAGACTGAGCGGCAAATAATAAGACTGGGAGGATCCGATGAAGCGTCCTTTGCTCGCCGGCGTTGACGCTTTGGCGGCAAGCCTGTTCGCCGCAAGTCTGTTGGCGGCAAGCCTGTTGGCGGCCGCCCAGGCCCAGGAAGCAGACAACCCCACCGTCAAGATCGGCATCATCATGCCGTATTCGGGCCAGTTCGCCGACCCGACGAACCAGGTAGATGACGGCATCAAGCTCTATCTCAAGCAGCACGGCGACAAACTCGGCGGCAAAAGCGTCGAGCTCATCCGCAAGGACGTCGGCGGCATCGCCCCGCCGGTCGCCAAGCGCCTGGCGCAGGAACTGGTAACGCGCGACAGCGTCGATATCCTGGCCGGCTTCTCGCTTACGCCGAATGCTCTCGCCGCCGCCGACGTTTCCGCCGAAGCAAAGAAATTCATGGTGGTCATGAATGCCGCCACGGGGATCGTCATTACCAAGTCGCCCTACATGGTGCGGGTTTCCTTCACCGTGCCGCAGCTCAACCAGACGCTCGGCACCTGGGCGGAACAGCATGGCCTCAAGAGCGCCTACACCATGGTCACCGACTACGGCCCGGGGATCGACGCCGAGGCCGCGTTTCAGAAAGGTTTCAAGGACGCCGGCGGCGATATCATCGGCTCGGTTCGCATGGCGGTGCAAAATCCGGACTTCTCTGCTTACGTGCAGCGCGCCAAGGATCTCGAACCGCAAGGTATCTTCATCATGATCCCGGGCGGCGCTCAGCCGGGCGCCTTCGGCAAAGCATTGGCCGAGCGCGCCATCGACCCCAAGAAGACCGAGATCATGGGGCAATTGGAGATCACCGACGAACATGCGCTGGCCAGCATCGGCGACCTCGCCGCCGGCATCATCACGGCGGGGCACTACGACTACAATCACCACTCGAAGCTGAACGAAGAGTTTGTCAAAGCGTACAACGATGAATTCCACCGCAACCCCGACTTCTTTTCTGTCGGCGGCTATGACGGCATGCACCTGATCGACATGGCGCTGCAAAAGTCCGGCGGCAAGACGGACGGGGATTCGCTCGTCAACGCCGCAAAGGGCTTAAGCTGGGAAAGCCCTCGCGGACCCATCAGCATCGACCCGCAGACGCGCGACATTGTGCAAACGGTCTACATCCGCAAGGTCGAGAAGGTCGACGGTCACCTCGTCAACGTGGAAATCGCCGCAATACCCAACGTCAAGAATCTGTCCAACGCAGCAATAATGAAGTAGGCAACCGGTCGATTTGACGCGAACCTGCTGGTTCTTAGATCGAGTTACCGCAGTGGGCAGCAAATAGCTTGGCCCACCGTGGCATGGTCCGTTACGTTGTCTGTCGATTCTGGGGGCCCTTCGGCCATGCTTCCTCCCGTGTTCGGCGTCCTGTTCGACGGCCTCGCTTTTGGCATGCTGTTGTTCCTGCTGTCGGTCGGACAGTCGGTGACGCTCGGCATGATGAACTTCATCAACCTGGCGCACTGCAGCTTCGCTATGCTCGGCGGTTACGTCACCGTCGTATTGATGACCCGTTATGGCTGGCCGTTCTTCGCCACGCTTCCTTGTGCGTTCATAGCCGCTGCGGTCGTCAGCGTAGGCTTTGAGCGGACGCTCTATCGCCGGCTCTATCGGGCGAGCGATCTCGACCAGGTATTGCTGACCATCGGTATCGTCTTCATTTCGGTTGCCGTAGCGGCGTATGTCTTCGGCACCGACCAGCAACCCTTGCAGTTGCCGGCCTATCTGCGCAGTTCGCTCACCTTCATGGGTACGCGTTTTGCGGTTTATCGGCTCATCCTGCTCGGGCTGGCGCTGGCGATCACGCTGGCGCTTGTGCTGGGGGTCGAATTCACCCGTTTCGGCGCGCGAATCCGCGCGGCCGTCGACAATGAACGCATGGCGCGGGGCCTCGGCATCGACGTCGATCGCACTTTTGCGGTCACCTTTGCTCTCGGCAGCGGGCTCGCCGGACTCGGCGGCGCGCTGGCGATCGAGATCATCGGGCTCGATCCCTCATTTGCTCTCACCTATCTGGTTTATGTACTGATCGTCGTTTCGGTCGGCGGCCTTGGTTCGATCTCGGGATCGTTCGCCGCCGCCGTCGTGCTGGGCATCAGCGATGTCGCCGGCAAATATTACATTCCACAATTGGGGGCGTTTCTGATCTATCTCGTGATGATCAGTCTTTTGATGTGGCGCCCGCTCGGCCTGTTCGGGAGGCGCTGAACGATGGCGCTGACCGAAAAGGTGGCCAGCCCACTTCTCTATCTGCAGGCGCAAACGCGGTGGCGGCCGGTGGAGATCGCCTTCTGGCTCGCGACTTTGCTGCCTTACGTGTTGTTTCCGAATTATCTCTCGCTGGCGAGTCAGATCGCAATTACCGCGCTGTTCGCCTTGTCGCTCGATCTCATCCTCGGCTATGCCGGCATTGTGTCGCTCGGCCACGCCGCGTTCTTCGGAGTTGGCGCCTATACTGCGGGTCTAATTTCGAAGCACGGCTGGGGCGAGCCGTTGACCGGGCTGGCAATGGCTGCCGTCGCAGCAGGTCTTGTCGGTTATGCTACCAGTTTCGTGATTTGCCGGTTCCGTCATCTCGCCTTGATCATGCTGACGCTTGGGTTCGGTTTGCTGCTGGCGGAGCTGGCCAACAGCGCGGGTTGGCTGACCGGCGGCATGGACGGCCTGCAAGGCATCCATACCTGGAAGCTGCTCGGTTATTTCGCCTTCGATCTATACGGCTATGCCGCCTACACCTATGCGCTCGCCGTGTTGTTCTTGCTGTTCCTGTTCGCCCGGCGGCTGATCCATTCGCCGTTCGGGCTGTCGCTGCGCGGCATTCGTGAAAACCCTATCCGCATGCCCGCAATCGGCGCACCCAGCCGCGCGCATATCCGAACGATCTACACGATCGCTGCGTGCATCGCCGGAGTCGCTGGCGCGCTGCTCACGCAGACCACGGAAACGGTGTCGCTCGATTCACTCGGCTTCGAGCGCTCCGCCGAAGTCGTTGTCATGCTTGTCCTTGGCGGCGCCGGCAGGCTCTATGGCGGGCTCGTCGGCGCGATCATCTACATGGTCGCCCGCGATCAGTTTTCCGGCGTCGTGCCGCAATACTGGTATTTCTGGATCGGCATCATGCTGGTGGGAGTGGTTGTCTTCCTGCCCAACGGCATCCTCGGCGGCCTCGCCAAGATCGCGTCGCGCTGGAGCCGCCCGTGAGCGCGCCGGCTTTATCCACCCGCGGCCTTGCCAAAAAATTCGGCTCGCTGGTCGTCGCCGGCGACATCGAGATCGAGTTGCCGCAAGGCGTGCGCTACGCGCTGATCGGCCCCAATGGCGCTGGCAAGACCACGCTGATCAACCTCATGACCGGAATGTTGCGGCCGGACGCTGGGCGCATTTTCCTCGGCGATGCCGACATTACCGCTCTGCCGCCAGAGCAGCGCGTCCGGCTCGGGCTCGTTCGCACTTATCAGATCAATTCGCTGTTTCCGCATCTCACTGCGCTCGAATCGGTGACGCTCGCGGTTTGCGAGCGGACCGGCGTCGCCCGCACGTGGTGGCGGCAACTTACCGCCTATCCCCATGAGATCGATGAGGCCTATGAGATTCTCTCCGCGCTGGCACTTGTCTCGGTCTGTCACCGGCTGACGCGCGAGCTTGCTTACGGTCAGCAACGCCTCCTCGAGATCGCTCTGGCGCTGGCGACGCGGCCGAAGGTGCTGTTGCTCGACGAACCAGCGGCGGGCGTGCCGCGCGAGGAGAGCAAGGAATTGTTCGCCGCGATCGCCGGCCTCTCCCGCGATATCACCGTCCTGTTCATCGAACACGACATGGAACTGGTGTTTCGCTTTGCCACGCGCGTGATCGTGATGGTCGGCGGCGGCGTTTTGGTCGAAGGGACGCCAAAGGAGATCGCATCCGATCCGCAGGTGCGCGCGGTCTATCTCGGCAAGGCGACCGGCAAAGCCTTGCCCGAGCCGCACCGGGAGCGCCCCCATGGCTGAGCCGCTTCTTGCGCTGGACAACGTTCGCTCGGGCTATGGCCCCGCAATCGTGCTCGATGGTGTGTCGTTTGCCGTGGCTGAACGCGGCAGCCTTGCCGTGCTGGGAAGAAATGGTGTCGGCAAGTCGACGCTGCTTCTCACCATCATGGGCTACACGCAGATCGGCCGCGGCCGGGTCTTGTGGCGCGGCGAGGACATCACGCAACGCCCGCCGCACCGCCGCGCGCTCGCCGGCATCGGCTGGGTGGCGCAGGAGCGCGAAATCTTCGCGTCACTGACCGTCGAGGAGAATCTGACGGTCGCCGCCCGCCAAGGACGCTGGGACCTTGCGGCGGTGTACGACCTCTTTCCCCGTCTCGCCGAACGCCGGCGCAACATGGGCAACCAGCTGTCCGGCGGCGAGCAGCAAATGCTGGCGATCGCGCGCGCGCTGATGACCAATCCGCAGCTCCTCCTGCTCGACGAGCCGCTCGAAGGCCTGGCGCCGATCGTCATCGAAGAGCTTGCCGCCGCGATCCGGCGCATGACCAGCGAAGGCTCCAACGCCTTCATCCTCGTGGAGCAACACGCCGAAATCGCGTTGTCGCTGACGCAGAATGCGATCGTCATCGAGCGCGGCCGCATCGTCCATAGCGGCACTTCGGCGCAATTGCTCGCCGACCACGCCACGCTCGACCGGCTGGTCGGATTGCGCCTCGCTGAAGCGTGACGAAACTTTATCCGCCCCGAGAAGCGGGCAAGGATGAAACTGCCGGCAGTTTAATCGCATGCGCGGCGGCGATCGTTTCAAGTTCTCCCCACAGCTTCGCCGGAATCGGAATACCCGACTTGCGGCGCTCGGTTTCGCTGCGTCCGGCGCGTTCGCCCGGCAGTAGGATTTCGTCAAAGCCCGCCTGTCGCGGCAGCGCCTTGAGGATCGCCGCGAGCGTATCGGCATCCTGCGCAAAATCCGCAAGCGGCCGGAAGGTGTAGACATCGATGGCGAGGATCGCAATGTTCTGCGTAAGACGCTTGCGCTTCTCGGGACCGAGCGCACGGGCCTGGATCGGCGCCGCGGCGAGCACGCTCGCCAGCATTTCGAACATCAGGCCAAGTCCCGATCCCTTCGGACCGCCGAGCGGCAGCAAAATCTCCGCCCGGCTTGGATCGGTGGTGGGCTCGCCCTGCGCGGTCAGCGCGGCGCCCTGCGGCAGCTCCGCCCCGGTGGCGCGCGCCTGCAAGATCGTGCCGTTCGAAATCGTGCTTGTTGCCATGTCGAGAACGATCGGATCGCTGCCGCTCGGCACGGCGATCGCGATCGGGCTCGTTCCGAGGCTCGCAACGCGCGCGCCGTGATAGGCCACAAACGCCGGACCGGCGCCAATAATCAGCGCGGCGCAGCCGCGCTGCGCCATCCATTGCGCGTAGCGGCCGATCGCCCCGGTATGCGTCGTTTCGCGCACCAGTCCGAAACACACGCCCGCTGTTCGCGCACGCTCGGTCGCGATGGCAATTGCCTGCATCATCGCCACCGGCCCGAAGCCAAGGCCGCTGTCGAGCACGAATGTGGCGGCGCGATCGTGCGCAAGCTGCGGCTTAGCCGTGACGTTGATCTCACCGCGCGCGATCATCTTGAGATAGAAAGGAAGGCGCGAGACGCCGTGTCCGTCGACGCCGCGCAAGTTGGCCCAGACCAATCCCTCGGCGACGATCGCCGCATCCGCTGCGCTCGCGCCCTCGGCCACGAGCGCATCGCGGATAAAGCGCCCAAGCTCCTCGTGTCCGACAATGATTCTGGTACGACTCACGAGACTTCCACTCCTACTTCGCGGGGAAATAGGCGTCGAGCCAGTCGCGCAGCACGCTCCAGACCCGCGCGGAATTCTCGTTGAAGAGAAAGTGGTCGAGGCCGCCGAACAAATGCAGCTCCGCCGGCTGACCCGCGCGTCTGAACATCTCGATGGATTGCTCGGTCGGCGTCACCGAATCGTTGGCGGAGTGGATCAGCAGGAGCGGCCGCGGGGCGATCTTGCCTACCACCTCTTCGGCGCGGAAATCGAACATGCTCTGCGCGGTCTCGGCCGGGAACATCTCGACCGAGTTGGTCGCAAGCATTTCCACGTTCTGTTTGTCCAAGCGCTCGCGCACATGTCTGGGAATGGGAACAATGTCGTCTCGCGGCACCATCAGCGACTTGCCGGTGCGGTTGCGATAGGCGTGTCCTTCCTCGAGCATGTTGGTGAATTTTGCCCAGGCTTCCGGCGTCGAATGCTGTCCGCCAAACTTGCGCTCGCCGTGTCCCCAGCCGCCGTTGGAAATAACCGCGGCAATGCGCGGGTTGGTGCCGCCGGCATAGACGGCGACCGCGCCGCCGAAGCTTGAGCCGATCACGCCGATTCGCTCGGGATCGACAGCGGGATGCGTAGCAAGGAACGCTAGTGCATTGCCGAGATCCTCGACCTGCTCGAGACAGATGACGCGGCCGAACTCTCCTTCGCTTTTGCCGCAACCGCGCATGTCGAAGCGCAGAGTCACATAACCGAATTCGTTCAGGACCCGCGCCGGCTGCAGCACCCCGGCCGAATCGCTGTTGCCGCCGAAGCCGTGCAGCACCAGGAATGCCGCGCGGCGCTCCAACGGCCGCGATCCCGCAGGCGTGCCGACCGCGCCGTGCAGACGCAGGCCAGCCGATGGAACACTGACAGTTTCTTCGTTCATGGCGGCGAGCGTAGCCTGGATCGAGCGGCGGCGAAATCCGGGACGGCCGTTTGAGATGATTGTAACCGCTCAGCTCGCCACGAACAGGATCGCAGTGTCGCAACGTTCCAGCACGGCAGCAGCCGTATTGCCGAAGAATAGCGTCTCGCCCGGACGTCGGGTGACGCCAAGAACGATCAGATCATAACCGCCGCGCTCCGCTTCCTTGAGGATAGCGTCCTCGGCGGCGACATCGATTCGGAGCGCTGTCCGCAAACGCGCGTTGTAACGATCCGCGAGCTCGGCGATGTCCTTGAGAACCGCTTCTTCGCTGCGCCGCATGGCGGCCCCGCGGCGGATACGTCCACGCCGCTCGCCGTCGGACCGGCCGCTGGCCACGTAAAGCGCGCTGACGCGCGAGCCGCTGGACCGCGCCAAAGCAAGACCGGTCTCGGCGGCGCGGCGCGAGACATCCGTTCCGTTGACCGGGATGAGGATTCGGCCGATCGGTTCGTTCCCGCTCGCCAGCCGGCCGCCGGCGATGGCGACGGCGAGCGGCCCATCGAAGCCGTTGGCGATGCGCGTGATCTCCGGGCCGAATCCGCCTTGCGGTCCGCGCGTCTTGTCAATTCCGACGATCAAGAGGTCGTAACCCTTCTGCGCTTCGTCGGCGACCGCTTCGGCGCTTGCCGCCTTCTTCGTGCGCGCGGTGACTTCGACGCTGCCGCGCGTCTGCTCGTCCGGATGCGCCGCCAGCGTGACGGTATGGGCCGCAGCGGTGCGGACTTGCTTTGTCGATTCCTCTTTGTTTTGCCGTGCCGCCCGATGCGGCCACTTGTCCGGTCCAAGCTCGATGATCGTCGTCGGCTTGTCGCCAGAGCCGGCAATGGCGCCGGCAAGCCGCGAGGCAAACGTGCCGTGGGCGCCGCCGTCGACCGCGAGCAGCAAGCGTTCGAGGTTGGGGACGAAGCCCCGGGCATCGAGTTCCTCGCGTTCGAGGCGTTGCTTCTCCGCTTTGCGCAGCGGCAGCCGGCGCAACGCCCAGCGCAGCATCGGCGGCATCGCCATGGTGGTGATCAACGCCATTCCTACGATCAGCGTGTACAGGTTTTTGCTGAACACGCCCGCCGACAGGCCGATCGAGGCGACGATCACTTCGGTGGAGCCGCGCGCGTTCATGGCACAGGCGAGCGCCAGCGATTCGTGGCGGTTGAGCCCGCCGAGCTTTCCGCCGACAAAGGCGCCGGAAAACTTGCCGACGCTGGCGATGACGACGAGACCGCCGGCGAGCAATAGCAGATTGGGATCCTTCAGGATGGTCAGATCTGCGCTCAGTCCCGACAGCCCGAAGAAGACCGGCATGAACAACGCGGCGATCAGCCCACGCAGCTGCTCGTCGATATGGCGGGTGAGAATCGGCGACTCTCCGATCAGCACCCCGGCGACGAAAGCGCCGAGCACAGTCTGTACGCCGATCAGATAAGTCGTCAGCGCCATCGCGATCATGATCAAGAGGATCATGGTGATGACCGCGAACTCGCTGGCGAAGTTATCGTTCGTCCATCGTATCAGATCAAACACGATGCGCCGCCCGATGGTGAGACTCACCGCCAGGAACAGAAGCGTACCGATGATGGCGAAGCTCACCGTACGCAAATCGATCGTGCCCGACGACGCCAGGCCGAACGAAATCGCAATGATGATCCAGCCGCCGGAATCCTCCAGAATGGCCGACGCGACGATGATTTGCCCGACGTCGCGGCGCATGAAATTCATCTCGCGCACCACCATTGCGACGATCTTAATCGAGGAGATCGACAACGCGGTGCCGAGGAAAAGCGCGGTGACAAGGCGCGCCTGCGGACTCGGCAGGATCGAATCCGGCAGCATCTCGCCAAGCCCGAACCCGCAAATGAAGGGAAGCGCCACGCCGGCGGCAGCGACAGTGATTGCCGGCCGCCCAACCCGACGAACCAGGCGCAGATCGGTTTCCATCCCGGTCAGCAGCAGCAGCATCAGTACGCCGAGCTGCGCGACGGCGCCGATCATGTTCTTCTGCTCTGCCGTTTGCGGAAACAGCACGTGCTGAAAGTCCGGCCAGATCAGACCGAACACCGAAGGCCCGAGCAGAAGCCCGCCGAGGAGCTGTCCCATGACCGCCGGCTGGCCGAGCTTCTGCATAAGTTCGCCGAGACCGCGGCCGACCAGCAGCAGAAGGCCAAGCTCGGCGAAAAAGATCGCTTCCGAACTGCCGGACGTGTTTTTCTCCGCGGCGAACGCGACGGAGACGGCGCCGAGCAGAACAACCGAAGCGAGCAGAGAGCGGCGAACAATGGCCGCGGGCGCGGCCGCCCACCTCGCCGGCTTGTGGTTACCAGGAGGATGCAGCCCCTCGCTCCCGTGTTGATCGACCATTTTCCAAGCCGGTTTCCAAGCCGGAGCCTGATCCGGCAAAAGCTTGCCCCGGACCAGGTGCGGAGTGGAAACCGGCCTCTGAGAGGATCATGCTCCGATGACAACCGTGCGTGCAACTCAACGCCTGTGTATACCGGCGTTCCCGCGATAACCGCTATGCGCTTTCCGATTTGGTCGCCGCATCCACCGCTTCGGTCGGCCAGCGCTCGTGGGTGAGCGGAACGATCATGCGGATGGAGAAACCGTCGCGCGTGTAGGAGGGCTGCACCTCCCCATTCATTTGCCGCTCGATGACCAGACCAATCAGCCGCGAACCGAATCCGGTTCGCCGCGGCCGCCGTGCCGGCGGGCCGTTCCGCTCGACCCAGTCGAACGTCAAGGTCATGCCGCGCCGCGTTGGCGCAATGGACCAACTCAACTCGAGCCGGCCCAGCGCGCGCGAAAGGCTACCGTGCTTTATCGCGTTGGAGGCGAGCTCGTGCAAAGCGGCGCTCAGGCTGAATGTCGGATCTGGTTCGAGATCAATATTCGGACCGGTGAACGAAGTCCGATCCAGATAGGGTCCCAGCACCACGCGCAACAGCTCATTGAGCGATGTCGATTTCCAGCCGGCCTCGGTGATCAATCGATGCGCATTCGCCAACGCCATGACGCGCGCCTGATAATTGCTCACAAGCTCGGTCATGTTCCGGGAATTTTTAGCGGTTTGCGAAAACAGCGCCAATAGCTGCGAAAAAAGGTTGCCGGAGCGGTGGCGCAGTTCGCGGATCATCAGCTCGTGGCGCTGCTCCAACTGCCGGCGTTGAACCGCGCCGGCCACCAGATTGGCGACTGCGGCAAGGAACGACGAGTCCTGCACGCTGAAGTGCCCGCGCTTGTTGGTGCAGACGCCGAGAACGCCATAGGCGCGTCCGTCCTGGCCGGCGATCGTCGTACTCATGCCGCTGACGCAGCCGTGATCGCGAAGATATCGCGGGACGCCAAACCGCGCCTCGGTGGCAAAATCGGCGGTGACCACTGGCAGCGCGGAGCCCAATATATACCGCGCGTAATCGTCGCGTTCTTTCGACATCACGACCGAGCCGATGTAACCGGCCTGCCAACCGAACCCGGCGCGCAGCAGAAGATCGGTGCCGCCAGGCATCAGCTCAAGAACCTTGACGAAATCGACCGGCAAAGTGAGGGCGACCGTGCTAACGACGTCATTGAGCAAGCGCTCCATGTCGGTTTCGGCCAACGCGCGTTCGCCAAGCTGCGCCAGCGCCTCCTGCTGCTTGGCGCGGCTGCGCAGCTCCTCCTGCAGCTCTATCCGTTCGGTGACGTCGTGGCAGATGCCGACCATGCGGACGGGCGCTCCATCCTTGAACGTTGCGGTGCCGGAGGCCTCGATCCAGCACTCCTCGCGCGCCTCCCGCGGAGCGACACGGTAGCGCACCCAATACGGGCGCCCGGTGCGCAGCGTCTCGTTGACGGCTTCGACGATCCGGGCCCGATCCCCCTCGTGAATGTCGCGCTCGACGAACGCATACGTGCCTTCGAAAGCACCAGGAGACAGACGATGGATCGCCTCCATGTTGCTCGACCACGTCACTACATTGGTCGCGATGTCCCAGGACCAGATGCCGATCTTTCCAGCTTCCAGCGCGGCACGGACCGTTGCGAAGTCCGGGAAGAATGCGCTCGCGGTCTCGTCTCCCGGCGCCCGATCCGGTTCGGTTGTTGTCGTGCTTTTGAGCTCGGGCCTGTCCATGCTCTTACAGTCCGACCTCCTCCCCACCGGGGTCAAGGCGGTACGTTTGAACTATAGAGGGAAAAACCGCGCAGCAGCGCGTTCGGTTGCGTCGCGGCCGAAGAAAACAGGGTTGGATGGTGCTGACCCTTAACGCGCAACGTCCGGATCAATAAAGGCCGAACGGATTCGGATTGCTGCTCCATTCGACGCGGCGACGCGGGACGTCGGCCGCCGGTCTTACCGGTACCCTGGCCGTCATGGCGCCAGCGGCGTTACGTTCGACCGTAACGTCTTGCTGATCCTCGATCGCGACGGTCCGCTGATCGTTCGCCAGAACCACGACCTTGGTTCCGATGCCGACGCGGTCATAAAGATCGGTCACGTCCGCATCGCGCAGGCGAATACATCCGCTGGAGACATGCTTGCCGATCGAGGCTGGGCTATTGGTCCCGTGGATGCGGTAATCGGTATTGCCGAGATAAAGCGCACGCGCGCCAAGCGGATTACCGGGCCCGCCGCCGACCCAACGCGGCAGATAGGGCTGTTGGGCGATCATGTCCGCGGGCGGAATCCAGTCAGGCCATTCGGATTTGCGCGAAATGGTCTCGACCCCCGACCAGGTGAAACCTTTTCGGCCGACACCGATTCCGTAACGCAGAGCCCTGCCGCCGCCGAGCGTCAGATAAAGGTACGTGTGCGCTGTATCGATGATGATGGTTCCGGCCGCCTCGCTGCTCGGGTAGGAGACCACCTGACGCCGTAACGGTGCGGGGAGATCATCGCCGTCCGGCGTTGCGCGCGGCTGTTCGGTCTGCGGCGCGGCCAGGCGAGGACAAAGGCGAAAGCTGCACTGAGAGCCGCGGTGCAGACGCGCCGTGACAGCTCAGCCGCTGACATGACACACTCCGCTGATTGAGTTCCACCGATCAATCGCCGACCGACGTTAAAAGTTCCCCGCGGTGGGGCGCGAGAATCCGCAGCGTTTTTTGTTCAAATTTTTGGCAGATTTTCAGATGCAGATTTGTTCAGACCGTGCAGCGGCGGAAAACATGCGCTAGTTGCGGTGATGACACCGGGCTGAATGCACTGTCGCATCCCACCGGAATTTTCACGCGCGTCTGTGACTGCGCGGGCGATGCTGGCAATCCAAGCTCCTGCGGCGATACTGTCGATTCCACGAATGGCAAACGATCGCCCTTGAACGCGCGGTTCACCGAAAGCGGCGGACTTAATGCAAATAAGCCCGTATTCGGGAATGACGGGAAGGAAATAAAGCTCGCGGTGAACATGGCCAGCACCACGGCTGCAACGCGCACCAACGATATCCTGCGCATCGGATCGTCTCCGAAACTTGCATGTGCCCCCGTACGATCCCCTGCTCCCGAATGCGCGGCCGATCGGCCACGCGCGACCGGCAACGTGCCGCACGATGCGCGGTTCCGGCTGGCGCGCTGCCTCACTCGGTTGTGATGACGATCCTCACAGCCGCGTGAAGACGAACCGGCAAACAATAGCGACGGAACAAACAGCCGGGTTACGGCTTGTCGTAAGGACCGGCCATCCTTTCCCCCTCCCCCCGTGCTTGGCCGGTCATCTTGGGCGCAGCCGATGGACCGATCG
>Ga0182024_10017887_pt1 | contig 13253 bp, 9 predicted proteins | sample P32metaG_FD_120480 | JGI IMG/M metagenome (GOLD analysis project Ga0182024, IMG submission 120480) | Permafrost microbial communities from Stordalen Mire, Sweden - P3-2 metaG (Illumina Assembly) | ecosystem: Environmental > Terrestrial > Soil > Wetlands > Permafrost | place: Sweden: Stordalen...
GTCAAGCAGCCGATGCAGACCGGCCTGAAGGCGATCGACGCGATGATCCCGATCGGCCGCGGCCAGCGCGAGCTGATCATCGGCGACCGCCAGACCGGCAAGACCGCGATCGCGATCGACACGATCATCAACAACAAGGACACCGGCGTCGTGTCCGTGTACGTCGCGATCGGCCAGCGCATGTCGACGGTCGTCGCGCTCGCGCAGACGCTCGACGAGTACGGCGCGCTCGACAACACGATCATCGTCGCTGCGCCCGCCGACGAGGCGGCGCCGATCAAGTTCATGGCGCCCTACGCCGGCTGCGCGATGGGCGAGCACTTCCTCTACAACGGCCAGCACGCGCTGGTCGTCTACGACGATCTGACCAAGCACGCATACGCCTACCGGCAGATGTCGCTGCTGCTGCGCCGCCCGCCCGGACGCGAGGCCTACCCCGGCGACGTCTTCTACCTGCACTCGCGCCTGCTCGAGCGCGCCGTCAAGCTCAACGACGACCTCGGCGGCGGCTCGCTGACGGCGCTGCCGGTGATCGAGACGCAGGCCGGCGACGTCTCGGCGTACATCCCCACGAACGTGATCTCGATCACCGACGGTCAGATCTTCCTCGAGTCCAAACTGTTCAACTCGGGCGTGCGTCCCGCGATCAACGTCGGCATCTCGGTCTCGCGAGTCGGCGGTAACGCGCAGATCGGCCCGATGAAGAAGGTCGCGGGCCGGATCAAGCTCGAGCTCTCCCAGTACCGCGACCTGGAGGCGTTCGCACAGTTCGGCTCCGACCTCGACGCCGACACGCAGCGCACGCTCGCACGCGGTGAGCGACTGGTGGCGACGCTCAACCAGCACGAGCGCTCGCCGCTGGCCGTGGAGGACCAGACGGTGCAGATCTTCGCTGCCACCAACGGCTTCCTCGACCGCCTGAACGTCCCGCGCGTGCAGGAGTTCCTGCTCGGTCTGACCGAACGGCTGCACAGCCAGCACCAGGATCTGCGCGCGAAGATCAACGGTGGGGACTGGTCGGAGGACACCCAGAAGGAGGTCCGCGCGACGGTTGAGGCGTTCGCCGAGGACTTCGGCTACGACCTCGACGAGGAGGGCCACCCGCTGGATGACGACGCGCCGCTCGGGCCGAGCAGCAGCAGCGACACCGACGAGCAGGGCTCCTCAGACGAGGCCGAGTCAGCCACAGACAAGGAGGCCCAGGCGGCCTAGCGCCGCCTGCGGGGCACAGCCATGGCTTCTCAGCGCGACGTCAAGAACAAGATCGCCTCGGTCAAGAACATCCAGAAGATCACGCGCGCGATGGAGATGGTCGCCGCCGCCCGCCTGCGGCGCGCGGAGCAGCGCATCGAGGCCCTGCGTCCATACGCCGATGCGCTTGCACGCATGACCCGCCAGGCGGCGGAAGCAGCCGGCGCGGAGGGCGAAAGGGTGCCGCTGTTGCGCGAGCACGACGCCCAGACGACCGTCGGGCTGCTGCTGGTCACAGGCGACCGTGGGCTCGCCGGCGGTTTCAACTCCCAGATCGTTCGCGACGGCGTGCGGCTGTCGGCTGAGCTCAGCGACCAGGGCCTGCGCAGCAGCTGGTACGCGACCGGGCGTCGCGGCGTCTCCTCGCTGAGCTTCCGCGGCAACGAGCTGAGCGGCTCCTACACGGGTTTCTCGGATCGACCCGCGTATGCGGACGCGCGCACGATCGCCGACGATGTGATCCAGGCCTATGTCGACGGTCACCTCGACCGCGTCGAGATGATCTACAACGCCTACGTCTCGCCACTGACCCAGCACGTCACCCGCCAGACGCTGCTGCCGCTCACCCATCAGGAGCTCAGCGGCACAGGCGGTTCCGGGGAGTCCGCGCCCGCTGGGGCAGCACGCGGCTCGGTCGAGTACGAGCCGGACCCCGAGAAGATCCTCAGGCGCCTGGTCCCCGACTACATTGAGATCTCCATCTACAGGGCGCTCGTCGAGTCGGCTGCGGGCTTCTTCGGTGCGCAGATGACTGCGATGCGCAGTGCTTCGGAGAACGCCGGCGAAATCATCACCGACTACACGCTGCAGATGAACCGTGCCCGCCAGGCCGAGATCACCCAGGAGATCATGGAGGTCGTGGCAGGAGCAGAGGGATTGAGCTAGGCCGCCCTTGCGCGCGTAGCGATCACAAGACAACTTGAACAGAATGACTAGGAGAACAGAGAGCTAATGCCACCCAGCACCACCCAAGAGGCCGCCGACACACAGTCCGCCAACGGCGCGGCGAAGCGCAACGTCGGGCGCATCGAGGAGATCCAGGGCGTCGTGATCGAGGCCGTGTTCCCCGACCGCCTGCCTGAGATCAACCACGCGATCACGATCGTCCGCACCGCCAGCAACCGCGAGGAGGAGGCGCCCGGGATCAGCTCCGGCGCAGAGGAGCCGCTGCTTGTCTGCGAGGTCCAGCAGCACCTCGGCGATGACCGTGTGCGCGCGGTCGCGATGGACACCACCGACGGCCTCGCGCGCGGCGCCGAGGTGGTCGACACCGGCGGCCCGATCACGGTGCCAGTCGGGGAGGCCACGCTCGGGCGCATCTTCAACCTGCTCGGCGAGCCGATCGACCTCGGTGAGGACCTTCCCGCGGACGTCGAGCGTCGCGGCATCCACCAGGAGGCCCCGCGCGCGGAGGACCTCACCCCGACGACCGAGATGTTCGAGACCGGCATCAAGGTCATCGATCTGCTCGCCCCGTATGCCAAGGGCGGCAAGGTTGGGCTGTTCGGCGGCGCCGGCGTGGGCAAGACCGTGCTGATCCAGGAGCTGATCCACAACCTCGCCAAGGAGCACGGCGGGCTGTCGGCGTTCTGCGGCGTGGGCGAGCGCTCGCGCGAGGGCAACGACCTGTGGCTGGAGATGAAGGAGTCGGGCGTGCTCGACAAGACGATGCTCGTGTTCGGTCAGATGAACGAGCCCCCCGGAGCCCGCATGAGAGTCGCGCTGTCCGGACTGACGATGGCCGAATACTTCCGCGACCAGGGCCAGGACGTGCTGCTGTTCATCGACAACATCTTCCGCTTCGTGCAGGCCGGCTCCGAGGTCTCGGCGCTGCTCGGGCGCATGCCCTCGCAGGTCGGCTACCAGCCGACGCTCGAGACCGAGATGGGTCAGCTGCAGGAGCGCATCACCTCCACGAAGCGCGGCTCCGTCACCTCGATCCAGGCGATCTACGTGCCGGCTGACGACTACACCGACCCGGCTCCCGCCTCGGTGTTCGCCCACCTCAACGCCACCACGGCGCTGTCGCGGTCGATCTCCGAAAAAGGCATCTACCCGGCTGTCGACCCGCTCGACTCGACCTCGACGATCCTCAAGGCGGACATCCTCGGTGAGGATCACTTCCGCGTCGCCAACCGCGTCAAGGAGATCCTGCAGCGCTACAAGGAGCTCCAGGACATCATCGCGATCCTGGGCATCGACGAGCTCTCCGACGAGGACAAGCTGACGGTCCAGCGGGCGCGCCGGATCGAGCGCTTCCTCTCGCAGCCGTTCTTCGTCGCCGAAGAGTTCACCGGCACCCCCGGCGCGTACGTGCCGATCGCCGAGACGATCAGGGGCTTCGAGGAGATCATCGACGGCAAGCACGACGAGGTTCCCGAGAGCGCGTTCTTCCTCAAGGGCACGATCGACGAGGTCGTCGAGGCGGCCAAGAAATGAAGCCGAAGAGCTGATGGCGCACACGAAGTTCCCAGTCGAAGTGCTCACGCCGGAGGGCGAGGTGTTCTCCGGCGAGGTGGAAATGCTCTCCACCGTGACCGCCGTCGGCTCGATCGGCATCCTCGCCAACCACCAGCCGGTGCTGGCGATGCTCGAACCGACCGAGCTGCGGCTGTATCTGGCCGAGGAGGAGATCGTGCGCTTCGCACAGGCCGAGGGCTACCTGCAGTTCGTCGAGAACAAGGCGCTCGTGCTCGTCGAGGAAGCGCTTGCTCCCGAGCAGATCGACCGAGCCGGCTTCGAGTCCAAACTCGCGGAAGCGCGCTCCAACGCCGAGCGCGCCGCGGACGGCAGCGAGGAGCTGTCACGCGCCCTGCGCGACACAAAGCGCTACGAAGCATTCCTGGCGGTCGAGCAGTAGCCATCTCGCGTGAGGCTGCTGGCCGTCTCGTCCAGCAGCTAGCCTTCCCCGCTTCATGAGCGCAACACGCGAGCCAATCGGGGTGATCGGGACGGGCTATGTCGGCCTGGTTACGGCCGCAGGCTTCGCGGAGCTTGGCAGCGACGTGTGGTGCGTGGACATCGACGCCGCCAAGGTCGAGCGTCTGCGCCGGGGCGAGGTCCCGATCTACGAGCCCGGCCTCGAGGAGCTGCTGGCGCGCAACGCCGAGCGCCTGCACTTCTCCACCGACATCGCCGACGCGCTCGCGCACTCGAGGCTGCTGTTCGTCGCGGTCGGAACCCCGCCGACGTACTCCGGTGACGCGGACCTGTCCGCGGTGCACTCGGTCACCAGCGCGATCCCGGCCTCCAAGGATCACGCGCTGGTGATGAAGTCGACCGTGCCCTGCGGCACCGGCGCCTCGCTGCTGCGCGTGTTCGGAGAGCAGGGCAAGGATGCGCTCGGTTATGTCTCCTGCCCGGAGTTCCTCAAGGAGGGCTCCGCCGTCGCTGACTTCCTCCATCCTGACCGGGTCGTCGTCGGTGACGCCGGCGGCTGGGCGGGCGACGCCGTCGTCGCGCTCTACGCGCCCCTCAACGCGCCGCTGGTGCGTACCGACGTGGCCAGTGCCGAGATGGTCAAGCTCGCCTCCAACGCGTTTCTCGCGACGAAGATCTCGTTCATCAACGAGATCGCCAACGTCTGCGAGGAGACCGGCGCCGACGTCGTCGAGGTCGCGCGCGGGATGGGTCTCGACGACCGCATCGGCCCGAAGTTCCTGCAGGCGGGTATTGGCTTCGGGGGCTCCTGCTTTGCTCCTGGAGAGACGGCGCTGGTCCGCTGGCATGGACGTACCTCGCTACTCAGCTTCGAGCAGCTTTGGGACCGCGTTTCAGGTCGAGCCGCAGCTGTCGACTCGCCCGAAGCGCTGCTTGCTTACGGCGTCGGCTCGAGCTCGGAGGTTCTGGAGCCCGACGAGCTCGAAGTTCTCTCGTGGATTCGCGACGAGCAAGAACCGAGGTTCCAACGAGTGATGGCGCTAACGAGGCGGCCCTATCAGGGCGAGCTGATCGAGGTGCGCACCAAGATGGGTCGCCGAGTACGCAGCACGCCAGACCACCCATGGCTTGTGGGCGACGGTAGTTGCGGGCGTACCGAGGTCAAGCTCGCTTTCGAGTTGACCACCGAGGACTGGGTGCCGATCGCCGGAGTGCGCGACACGCAGGAGCACAACGGCGAGGTGCGCTATCCACTTGACAGCGCAATCGAGGCTGCGGGTCTGACAAGCACTGACGTGATCCTGCGACCACCGCGTGAGTCGATCGACGCGCTTGTGGCGCGGCCGCTGGCCCGGTCCACGACTCTCGCGGCCGACGATGCCCACCTTCCGGACTTCATTTGGGAAGCCCCAGCTGACGAGAAGTGGTCGCTGCTCGCGGAGCTTTGGGAGGGTGATGGCTCGTGGTCGCTCGTCAACGGCGGCCCCAGCGTCGTCCTGGAGATGGGCACTGTCTCGGATGAGCTGGCCGATGGCGTCCTTCGTCTGCTCGGCGATCTTGGCATCGTCGCGTCGCGTCGCATTGGCCGCACGGCACGATCGACCAAGGACACCCACTGGATCCGGGTCAGTGGAGCTGAGCAGATCGAGCGAGCGATCGCACTCGTCCCGGAGCGTGATCGCGCTGGCGTACTCGCTGCGATGGCCAATCAGAGCAAGCGCATCGCCCCGACTGGTCACCGCCGCTTCGACGCCGGTCCGGCGTGGGCGAGGATCTCGGAGCTCAGACACGAGGCGCACGACGGGTATGTCTATTCGCTCGAGGTGCCCAACTCGCACACGGTCGTGACGAGCGGTGGCGTAACGACTTCTAACTGCTTCCCCAAGGACGTCGACGCGCTCAAGCAGCTCGCCGGCAACTCCGGCTATCACTTCCAGCTGCTGACGGCTGTGATCGAGGTCAACGAGCTGCAGAAGCGCCGGGTGATCGGCAAGCTGCACAAGCATCTCGGCGCGCTTGCGGGCAAGCGCGTGGCGCTGCTCGGCCTCGCGTTCAAGCCGAACACCGACGATATGCGCGAGGCCTCCTCGCTGGTGCTCTCGGCGCGGCTGCACGCCGATGGGGCGAGCGTCGTCGCGTATGACCCGGTTGCCGAGGAGCAGGCGCGCACGCTGGTATCGGGGATCGAGTTCGCGGACTCGCCGCTCGCTGCGATCGACGGAGCCGACGCCGTGGTGCTCGTCACGGAGTGGAGCGAGTTCCTGGAGCTCGACTGGAGCGAGCTCGCAACGCGCATGAGCGGCAACGTGGTTGTCGACGGGCGCAACGCCCTCGATCCCGAGACGATTCGCGCGGCGGGCCTGATCTACGAGGGAATCGGACGGCGGTGAGCTCATCCAGGCCGTGATCCTCGTAGGAGGGCAGGGCACACGTCTGCGCCCGCTCACCTCCGCGGTCCCCAAGCCCGTCGTGCGACTTGTGGACAGGCCGTTCATCGCGTTCATGCTCGAGTGGCTGCGCGGGCACGGCATCGACGACGTGATCATGTCCTGCGGGTTCCTCGCCGACGGCGTGCGCAGTGTGCTGGGCGACGGCTCTGGGCTCGGCATCCGCCTGCGCTTCGTCGAGGAGCCCGATCCACGTGGCACAGCCGGCGCGCTGAAGCTCGCCGAGCCGATGCTCGAGGAGCGCTTCTTGATGCTCAACGGCGACGTGCTCACCGACATCGACCTGACCGCGCAGATCGCCCAGCACGAGCAGAGCGGCGCGCGCGCCACGCTTGCGCTGGTGCCGGTCGCCGACCCGAGCGCCTACGGCGTGGTGATCCTGCGCGAGGACCGCTCGGTCAGCGAGTTCGTAGAGAAGCCGAGCGCGGACAGCGTCAAGAGCAACCTGATCAGCGCCGGTGCATACGTCCTGGAGCGCGAGATCCTCGAGCTGGTGGTGCCCGATCGCAACGTCTCGATCGAGCGCGAGGTGTGGCCACGGCTCGTGGACAACGGCCTCTACGGCTTCCCCTCGGAGAGCTACTGGCTGGACATCGGCACGCCGGCGCGTTACCTGCAGGGCACCTTCGACATCCTCGAGGGCAACGTCGAGACTGCCGTGCGCGCGCGCCTCGGCAGCGACTGGCTGGCGATCGATCCTGACGCGCAGGTGCACGGCAGGGTGGTTCCCCCGGCGCTGCTCGAGCGTGGCGTGCAGATCGCGCCGAGCGCGCACGTCGGCAGCCTCGTGGTGCTCGCGCAGGACGTATCGGTGGGCGCCGGCTCCACAGTCGAGCGCTCCGTCGTCCTGGAGGGCACGCAGATCGGAGAGGGATGCGAGCTGCGTGACTGCATCATTGCGGCCGGCTGCCGCGTGGGCGACGGCACCAGCATCGGCGGTGGCGCAGTGCTCGGCGACGGGGTGATCGTGGGGGCGCACAACGTCATCACACGTGGGGCGCGTATCTTCCCTGGTGTCGAATTGCCCGACGGAGCGATCGAGTTCTAGCTCGGGTCGACCGGAGCAACGCAAACGCGAAAGACTTCAAGACCCGATGAACGCAGTTACACCAGCATCAAAGGAGGCGAGCAGCAGATGAGCGACGGCGCGACCGCGGCACCCACCGCAGAGGAGCTCTCGCGCGCGAGCATCGCCCGAGTCGACCCATCTGACCAGCTGGGCGACGTGCTGGCGCTGCCCGAGCATCTGCGCGACGCCCTCTGGCGTGTGGAGTCGGCGATCATGCAGGATTGGGACACGACCGCCGGGCTGGTCGTGGCCGGCATGGGCGGCTCTGCGATCGGCGGCGCGCTTGCCCGCGCGGCGATGGGCGACCACGCCTCGCGCCCGATCTTCGTCACCCGTGCATACGGGCTGCCGCCCTGGACCACGCCCGACACGATGGTGCTGTGCGCGAGCTACTCCGGCGAGACCGAGGAGACACTGGCCTGCTACGAGTCGGCGGGCGCGCTCGGCGCCAAGCGCACGGTCGTCACGACCGGCGGCAGCCTCGCCGAGATGGCACGTGCCGACGGTGTGCCCGTGATCCCGCTGCCGGGTGGCTTTCAGCCGCGCGCGGCGGTCGCCTACATGATCGTCGCCTCGCTCGAGGTCGCCGCGCTGTGCGGGGCCGGTCCGCGGCTCACCTCGGAGATCGACGTGGCCGCGTCGCACACCGAGCAGCTGGTCGCCGAGTGGGGCCCCGACGCCCCCGAGGACTCGCTCGCCAAGACGATCGCGCGAGGGCTCGCGGGGACCACGCCGGTGATCGCGGGCGCCGGGCTGACCAACCCGATCGCCTACCGCTGGAAGACGCAGATCAACGAGAACGCTAAGCAGCCGGCGTTCTCGGGCGAACTTCCCGAGCTCGATCACAACGAGATCGTCGGCTGGGAGGGCGCGCGCGAGCTCGGGCGCTTCTCTGCGGTGTTCCTCGATGACTCTGATGCGCACCCGCGCCTGAAGGAGCGCATGGACCTCACCGAGCGCCTGATCGCGGACAACGCGGCGGCGAGCTTCCGTCTCGAGACACGCGGGCAGACCGCGATCGAGCGCGTGATCTCGCTGGTGCTGCTCGGCGACCTGGTCTCCATCTACATGGCGGCGCTGCGCGGAGTCGACCCCGGCCCCGTGAAGGTTCTCGACGAGCTCAAGGCCGCACTCGCCGAACGCTAGCGGGGGCGGGGCCGTGTGCTACCGTCCGGGACGGCCGAGGAGCGCTGCGACGGGCTGGAATCCGCCACGCTCGGCTTGTCATCTCTGCAGCAAGGGCGCTCACCTGACCAGCCAGGAGGCTTCGCCATGTCAGCAATGACCCCCACAGCCACGCGCACCACAGACTTCAAGGTCGCCGATCTCTCACTGGCAGAGTTCGGTCGCAAGGAGATCACGCTCGCCGAGCACGAGATGCCTGGGCTGATGTCGATCCGGGCCGAGTATGCCGACGCCCAGCCGCTGAAGGGCGCGCGGATCACCGGCTCGCTGCACATGACGATCCAGACGGCAGTGCTGATCGAGACGCTGACGGCGCTCGGCGCCGAGGTCCGCTGGTGCAGCTGCAACATCTTCTCGACCCAGGACCACGCGGCCGCGGCGATCGCGGTCGGTCCCGACGGCAGCCCCGAGGACCCGAGCGGCGTGCCCGTGTACGCGTGGAAGGGCGAGACGCTCGAGGAGTACTGGTGGTGCACCGAGCAGGTGCTGCGCTGGCCCGAGGACGAGCACGGCTCGACCGGGCCGAACATGATCCTCGACGACGGCGGCGACGCGACGCTGCTGGTGCACAAGGGCACCGAGTACGAGCGGGCCGGCGCCGTGCCCGAGCCGACGGACAGCGACTCCGAGGAGTATCAGGTGATCCTGTCCGTGCTCAAGCGCTCGCTCGCGGAGGAGCCGCAGCGCTGGACGCGCGTGGGCGAAGGCATCAAAGGCGTCACCGAGGAGACCACCACGGGCGTGCACCGCCTCTATGAGATGGTCGAGACGGGAGAGCTGCTGTTCCCCGCGATCAACGTCAACGACTCCGTGACGAAGTCCAAGTTCGACAACCTCTACGGCTGCCGGCACTCGTTGATCGACGGCATCAACCGCGCGACCGACGTGATGATCGGCGGCAAGGTCGCCGTCGTGTGCGGCTTCGGCGACGTCGGCAAGGGCTGCGCGGAATCGCTGCGCGGTCAGGGAGCGCGCGTGATCATCACCGAGATCGACCCGATCTGCGCGCTGCAGGCGGCAATGCAGGGCTACGAGGTCAACACGCTGCAGGAAGTGATCTCGAGCGCCGACATCTTCATCACGACGACCGGCAACAAGGACATCATCACCGCAGCTGACATGGCCCGCATGAAGCACCAGGCGGTCGTCGGAAACATCGGGCACTTCGACAACGAGATCGACATCGCCGGCCTGACTCGGTTCGAGGGCATCGAGCGCGTGAACATCAAGCCGCAGGTCGACAAGTGGGTCTTCCCCGACGGCCACGCGATCATCATGCTCTCGGAGGGGCGGCTGCTGAACCTCGGCAACGCCACCGGCCACCCGAGCTTCGTGATGAGCAACTCGTTCTCCAACCAGACGATCGCGCAGATCGAGCTGTTCACCAAGAACGACGAGTACGAGAAGCGGGTCTACGTGCTGCCCAAGCACCTCGACGAGAAGGTCGCGCGGCTGCACCTCGACGCGCTCGGCGTGAAGCTCACGCGGCTCAGCGACGAGCAGGCCGCCTACATCGGCGTGCCCGTCGAGGGTCCGTACAAGCCCGACCACTACCGCTACTAGCGTTCGCGGTCGGCATATGAGAGCGATGGTCCTTGCAGCGGGGCTCGGTACCCGCCTGCGCCCGCTGACGTATGAGATCACCAAGCCGATGGTGCCGGTGCTCGACCGCCCGGTGATGGAGCACATCCTCGAGCTGCTCGAGCGCCACGGCTTCGACGAGGTGATCGCGAACCTGCACTACTTCCCCGACTCGATCCGCGAGTACTTCGGCCAGCGGCTGTCCTACCGCTTCGAGCCCGAGCTGCTGGGCACAGCCGGGGGCGTGCGGGGCTGCGCCGAGTTCTTCGGCGACGAGACGTTTCTGGTGATCTCCGGCGATGCGCTCACGGACATCGACCTGGGTGCGTTCGTATCCCGCCACCGTGAGGCCGGCGGGATCGCAACGCTTGCCGTCAAGCAGGTGGCGGACACGCGCGAGTACGGCGTCGTGCTGCACGACCGCGAGGGTCGGATCACGGGCTTCCAGGAGAAGCCGGAGCCCGAGGAGGCGCTGTCGGACCTGGGCAACTGCGGCATCTACCTGTTCGAGCCGCAGATCTTCGACTACTTCCCGCAGCGGCCGTTCGTCGACTGGGCCCAGGACGTGTTTCCAACGTTGCTCGAGAACGACGTGCCGTTCCACATCCACGAGGTGCGCGAGTACTGGAACGACGTCGGCTCGCTCAGCGAGCTCCGGCAGGGGACCTTCGATGCGCTGCGCGGGGAGCTGCACCTGCAGATCGACGGCGAGGAGCTCAGCCCCGGAGTGATCGTCGCCGGCGGCGCCGAGGCATCGCCGCTACAGGCCGACACGGAGATCGAAGGGACGGTGTGGATCGGGCGCGACGTGCGCATTGGCGCGGGCGTGCGCCTGATGGGCCCGATCGTGCTCGGCGACGGCGCGAGCGTCGGCGACGGCGCGCAGCTGCGCGAGAGCATCGTCTTCCCAGGCACCGAGATCGCCGGCGAGTCGATCACGATCGGCGCGATCGCCGGCCACGGCGGGATCCTGCAGAGCTTGCGCCCCCGCACCTGAGCGCCCACGGTCTATGCGGGCCAACCGTGCACCACCCACGGTCTACGATGGGTGCCGGGCCCTTAACGCGAGAAGGCCCGCCGAAGCGAGCCCCCTCACGGAAAGTGAGACTATGACAAGAGTCATAGTAGCACGTCCCGGTGACCGATGTGTCTACCGATGGCTCGCAAATTGCGTAGAAAGCATGCGCTCGACGTTAGGCAGTATGCGATCTGGCGCCGACGGCATTAAAGCGCGTCCGTCGCGCTCCTGCGCCACCGCTGCCATTTCCGTCCAGAGGCATTTACATCCGCCGCGTTCAGGCGTAGCATCGATGGCAGCGCCAGACAAAGTCCCGACCGAAGGAGCCTACGATGCAAATGGACATCAAGGGTCGTAACGTCCCGGTCACCGACGAGCTGCGCATGCACGCGGAGCGGCGTCTGAACAAGGTTGCGCGGCAGGTTTCTGACCTGGCCCGCTTGGAGATCGAGATCTTCAAGGAGCCCAACCCGCGCGTGGCCAACAGCCAGGTGGCCGAGTGCACGCTGTATCTGAAGGGTGTGACGCTGCGCGCGCGCGACGCCTCTCCGGAGATGCTGCACTCGCTCAACCTCGTGGTCGACGAGCTCGCGCGCCAGGTCAAGCGCCATCGCGACAAACTGCGCAGCCGCCGCGAGGCGCACGCAGCCGCCGCGCGCGCCTCGCGTGCAGGCCTGACGCTGCCGTCGGTCTGAGCGCCGACACCAGCGCGTAACCGGAGGTTTAGCGTCGGGGGCTATCCTTGGCGCATGCCATCACTGCTGGATCGTGCGCTGAACGTCGGCGAGGCGAAGAAGTTCAAGACCTATCAGAAGCGCGTGGCGCTGATCGAGGCGTTCGAGGGCGAGCTCGAACACGACACCGACGCCGAGCTGCGCGAGCGGATGGACGTGCTGCGCGAGCGTGCGAGCAACGGCGAGTCACTCGATGCGCTGCTGCCGGAGTGCTTTGCGGTCGTGCGCGAGACCGGCAAGCGCACGATGGGGATGCGCCATTTCGACGTCCAGATGATCGGCGGCATGGCGCTGCACGAGGGCCAGATCGCGGAGATGAAGACAGGCGAGGGAAAGACGCTGACGGCCACGCTTGCGGTCGTGCTCAACTCGCTGGCGGTGCACGAGCCAGACCCGGACGCGCCCGAGGGCACGCCGCCCGAGCGCCGCGGTGTGCATGTCGTGACCGTCAACGACTACCTGGCCAGGCGCGACGCCGAATGGATGAGCCCGGTCTATGACGCGCTCGGCGTGACGGTGGGGGTGCTGCAGAACATGCAGCCCTACGAGGAGAAGCAGCGCGCCTACGCCTGCGACGTTGTCTACGGCACCAACTCCGAGTTCGGCTTCGACTACCTGCGTGACAACATGGCCAAGGATCTGGGCGAAAAGGTCCAGCGCGGGCACTACTTCGCGATCGTCGATGAGGTCGACAACATCCTGATCGACGAGGCGCGCACGCCGCTGATCATCTCCGGAGCGCCCGAACAGGCGGCCGACCTGTACGTCAAGTTCGCGCGCCTGGCGCCCCAGATGAAGATGGGCGAGACGCCCGAAGGCATGGACCCGCGCACCAAGAAGCAGTTCGTGGCGGACTTCGACTTCGAGATCGACGAGAAGCAGAAGACGGTCGCGATCACAGAGCAGGGGGTCGCCAAGGCCGAGCGCTTCCTCGGAATCGACCACCTCTACCGCGCCGAGAACGGCCATCTCGTCAACCACCTGATCCAGGCGCTGCGCGCGCAGGCGCTCTACAAGCGCGACGTCGACTACGCGGTGATCGACGGCGAGGTCAAGATCATCGACGAGTTCACCGGGCGCATCCTCGA
>Ga0182024_10017888_pt1 | contig 13252 bp, 17 predicted proteins | sample P32metaG_FD_120480 | JGI IMG/M metagenome (GOLD analysis project Ga0182024, IMG submission 120480) | Permafrost microbial communities from Stordalen Mire, Sweden - P3-2 metaG (Illumina Assembly) | ecosystem: Environmental > Terrestrial > Soil > Wetlands > Permafrost | place: Sweden: Stordalen...
ATACGCATCCTGGAGAGGGCGCGGCGGCATCCGCTGTTTGACCATTTACCGGAGGAGATTACGGCACTGCATTGGCATGGGGATACGTTCAGCCTGCCGGAGGGGGCGACGCCGCTGGCGAGCACGGATGCGTGCGCGAACCAGGCGTTTATATGCGGGGAAAATGTGGTGGGGGTGCAGTTCCACATAGAGGTGCGGCCGGAGGATGTGCGGAGTTTTGTAAAGGGTGAGACCGGGCCGCTGCCAGAGGGGAAGTATGTGCAATCGTGCGAGGAGATACTGGCGGGGGATGCGTATATGCCGGCGGTGCATGGCATCCTGCATGAGCTGCTGGATGCGATGGCGGCGGGGGTGGAGTAGGGCCAGCGAGGGTGGGCAAACGCCAGTCGAGCGTCATCCGCCGGGCGGGGACGGTGAGGCCGCGGGTTGCCTCGCGACTTGCTCCTGGAGGTCTGTGAGCCGCCAGGAGACGGATTGCGTGCCGCCCTGGAAATCGAGGAGTAACTGGCCGCCCTGGATTTTCACGAGATTGACGGCGGCGCCCGCCGGGGCGGTGACGGTGCCGACGATCCGGGAGTCAAGGAGGGCCGGGAAGACGACGGCTTGCTTCAAGCGCACGGTCTTAGGCCAGGAAGCGGGATTTGCGGCGAGGTCGGCAGGGTCGAAGGGTTTGGGAGCGGCAGGCGGGGGCGGTGAGGGTGGAGGCTGGCCGGGGATGGGAGTTGGAGTGCCGGCGGCAACTGGAGGTTGGGAAGGCTGCGGGGCGGGGGTTGGGAGCGGGGTGGGCTGGGGGGTGGATTTGACGGGAGCAGGAGTGCCCGCGGGCTTCGGCGCGGGGGTGGGCAGTGGCGCGGAGGTAGCGGCGATATAGTGGAGGAGGCGATCGGCGGAGCCGGTGACGCGGATATAGACGACGGCAGCGACGATCAGGATCAGGAGGAGGCTCAAGGCGGCCATAAAGGATTGGGGCACCAGGTCTTGCCTCGGGGGCGGCAAGGTGGAGCGGGCCGGCGGCAAGGAGGGATTGAATTCGGTGATTTTTCCAGAGTCCCTGAGGTCGGCGACGGAGGCGATCCCGAGCAGCTCGCCGATAGTTTTCCACTCACCGGCGCCGGCGTAGCAGGCTTGATCGCGCAGCTTGAAAGCGCCCTGCCTCACATACTCGACAACCATCTCGCGTGAGTAGGGACCGAATTCCTCATTCTCTCGGCGGATGGAGATTTGCATCTTCGGGAAGGCAAACCAGATTCCCAGCGCGGTTACAAGTGCAGCGTCTGCCGGAGAGGGAATCCGTAGCGCGCCAGAACTCCGCGGACGGCTCAATGCCAGATGAAACCAACGGGCAAGAATCAGGCCGGAAGGATCAGGCCGACGCGCTTGCCTTCGTGGTTTCGCAACCACCGGAGTCTCGTGCGCTTGGATTTCGGTTTGGACCCACGCTTCATATTGGCGGTTGGGTTAAGCAAAAACAGTGCCCGGCGCGCGTCATCACAGAGGCGCCTGTTCAGGCGGACCGGCTGCCGCGCTTGAGAAAATGAAGGATCACCATGATAAGGGCCAAAACAAGCAGGATATGGATCATGCCGCCGGCGATGTGGGCGATGAGGCCGACTGCCCAGAGGAGGATGAGGAATATACCGATTAATGCCAGCATAGGGCTTTCGTTATTGAGGGGGGCCGAAGGTACCTTCCTTGGTCTGCACCTGATCGTTCTTGAGGACGATCACGATGTTGGCCTGGTTGTTTGAGTAGGTGTAAGTGGTCTTTGTGCCGCCGACTATCGGAATGGGTTCGGTCTGTGAGCTGGTGGGATCACCGAGGATCGCTTTGACCTGGGCGGTACTCATGCCATTTTGGACCTTATCGAGATTCGCCTGGGTAAGCGGGGAGAGCGGGCCGGAATTACAGGCGGCAAGGGTAAAGATTGCGAGTGTTAGCAAACCGATTAGCGGCGCCCGGCGGAGTCTTGTTGTGATCGGCATCATATTATTTAATACTAGCGACGGCCGCCGCCGGCATGGCCTCCACCACCATGGGAGGCGCCGAAGCCGTGGGAACCTCCACCGCTGGAGCCACCGTAGTGTCCGCCGCCATGGCCGAATGAATTGCCGTAAAAATGGTGGCCGCCGTAGTAGCCGCCTCCGACGACGACATCATTGTACGGCCCGTAATCGCCGTAGTAAGGTCCGGAATAGGGCCCTGGATAGCCACTGTCGTAATAAGGGCCGCTGTAGCCGGAGTAATCGCCGTTGAGATAGGCCGGACCGGCACAACCCGTCAGCATGAGAAGCGACGCCCCGGCGACTGCGAGCAAGCGAGGCCGCAGACGCCTCAAAGTGAACAAGGGAGAGAATGATCCTCGCATAAGTCAACTGTGGGTCCCAATGCGAAACCGCGCTTCTTTGACAAGGGCCGCCTTGTCCGCGGGCGACAACTCGGAATACAAAACTCGTATGGTGTAACCGCCGACGAGCCGGCCATTTTCCACGAATGCCCAATCGGAGATTTCGTCAGGATTGACCGACACGCGATCGCCCATTTTGAGCCCCTTGATTTTCCGGGGATGGTTATCGACGTAGCCGTGGAAGCGGTTGCCCTTGAAGGTGACATCGGAGAGCCACAGGTGCTCGACGACGACGCCCTGGCGGAAGGGTTTTTTGACTTCAAAATCATGCTGGCCCGCCGCCGGATGCTGGAGAGCCTGGATAAATACGCCCACGGTGCGGCGCGCCTGGCGGACTGCGCGGGCCATGGCGTGGTTATGCTGAGTTACATCAAAGACCTGAGGCTCGGCGCCCGGCTTGACGTCTTCGCGGGCGAGGGCATGATCTGCTTTTGCCTGCGTGGCGGCGCAGGCGAGGAGGGCCCCCGCCAGGATGGTGATTAAACAGTGTTTCACGGCTTCTGAATAATCAAATCGAAGCCACGAACAAAAGTGGACTTACACAATCTTTTGGCCGGCCGGGCGAGCTGGAAGAAGAGGCAGGCCGCCTGCGCTGAGGAACCACTGATTAAAGGCCGCTCTTGATGCGATCCCAGAGATTGCCGCCATCGCTGGATTGCGTGCCGCTCGTCTCAGGGGAAGGTGAGGCCACTGAGGATTCCCGGGTTGCGGTCGAGGGAATTACCAAATCCTGACCTATGCGCAATTTTCGGGCGTCAGTGATATGATTGACCTTTTCGAGAGCCGGGACGGTTACTTTGTAATGGGCGGCGATGGAGCTTAGAGTTTCGCCTTTAACCACCAAATGATGGTGGCCGCCGGGAGCGGGAGATACGGCTGCGATGGCAGGGCGGTATTGACTTACAGTTCCGCCGGGCTCGGCAAGCGAGGACGGGGCGGCTTCGCGTTTTTCGACGATTGGTTTCAACGCGGGATCAATCTCGATGATCCTGGCGTCGAGGCGTTCGTTGGCTTTCTTGAAGGCGTCCTGAACGCGTGGGTCTTTCAATGCGATCTTGCGGACCTGGGCGTACTCCTGATCGAGGCCGGTGGCGCCCGTGGATGCCGCCGGCGAGCGGAATGAGAGGGCGAGGAGGATTGAGATCGCGAGTGAGAAGTGAGAGCCGTTGCGCATACGCGAAGGGTAACTGTTCGCAACGAGCAGCGGCTACATAATTTCTTAAAATGGTCTATTTTGCGGGCGACGGCGAGGAGGCTGGGGACGGGACGTACTTATCCACGACTGGCTGGATGGCGTCGGCCCATATCTGGTAGCCCGCGGCGGAGGGATGGAGGTAATCGGGCATGATTTCCTTGGTCAATGTTCCGTCGGGCTGAAGGAATTTTGCGCCGATATCGAGATATGTAACGCGGTCACTCTGGAGGGTGGCGAGTTTTTTGTTGATGTCGGCTATCTTCGACCTGATGGGGTCTGTGGCTGGAGCGGAACGGGGGAAGATCGCCAGGAGCAGGATATGGGCATTCGGGCAGCGCTTCTGGTATTCGGCGACGACATTGGAAACGCCATCGGCGATTTGATCGACGCTGTCGCGGGCGGTGTTATTGGTGCCGATCATGAGGACAACGAGTTTTGGGTCGAGGCCATCGACCTGGCCGTGGTCGAGGCGCCAGAGGAGGTTCTCGACCTTGTCCGCGGCGATGCCGAAGTCGAATGCATTCAAGGCGCCGTAGCGTTGCGTCCAGACATCCTTGCCGGCGCGCTGCCAGAAATCTGTTATGGAATCGCCATCGAAAATAAGGTCGAAATGCTTGCCCTTCGTCGCATCGAGGAAGCCCTCGAAACGGATGACCCAGTCATTGCGTGGGGTGGGGATCGTATCGGGATTGGCGCCGGCCGGGACGACCGGGAGCGGCCAGACATCGGCGGCGGGAATCTGCGCGAGGGCTGTGCCGGCGAGGGCAAGAACGAGGGCGGGGATGAGGAGGAAGCGGGGCATCGGATGGAGTGGGGACGGGGGTTGGAAATTCAATATCGCCTGGCCGCGGAAACCGCAAGTTCTCGCCACGCGAGGAGCGGGTGGGGTAGTGTGCCGCCTCCCAAATCCCCGTGAATAATACGAAACTCAGCAGGCCCGCCGTGGCTCTCCTTCTCCCGCTTGCCTGGTTGACGGCGCTCTCACTCAGCTCGAATGCATGGGCGCTGCCGGCTTTTCCCGGCGCGCAGGGGATCGGCGCGCGCAATGCCGGCCACACGCCGGAGATTTATCACGTGACCAATCTGAACGACTCGGGTCCCGGATCGTTCCGCGAGGCGGTGAGCAAGGGGAACCGGATTGTGGTGTTCGACGTGGGAGGTTACATCGATCTCGTGGCGGGCTCGGCGGTTAGCGCGGCGAGCAACCTGACAATCGCGGGGGAGACCGCGCCGGGAGGCGGGATCGGCATCGACGGCGCGGAGGTTTCCTTTAGCAAGTCCACTAATGTTATCTGCCGCAATATTCGCTTCCGGCAAAGCTCGCGGGACCCGAACAAAGGCAAGAGCGGCATCGGAATGGATGACGCAAGCGATATCATCATGGATCATATCTCGGTTGAGTTTGCGAAATGGGACAATATAGATTGCAATAATAGCAAGGACGTTACCTTTGAGGAGATAATCAATGCGGACCCGATCGGGCAGCAATTCGCCGCGCACGCGGACAGCGCCGTAACCTGGTATCGCGACTTATGGGCAAGCGCGCACAACCGGAATCCGCTGGCAAAGGGGAACATCGAGTATGTCAATAATGTGCTGTATAACTTCCAATCCGGAATGACGGCGCATACGAGCGGTAACTTCTCGATGGATATCGTGAATAACTGCTTCGTGTGCGGACCCTCGGGCAAGCCTGGAACGCCGTTCTTCCAGATGGGACCAAATATCAGTATCTATGGCGCCGGCAATTGCATGGATACAAACAAGAATGGGAGCCTGAACCCGCGGCCAATCAAGGTGCCGGAGGGGCATCCGCTTTCCGCGCCATGGAATCCGGCGATTACGGGCACCCTGCCGACATTGAGCGCGGTGGATGCGTTTGAGGATGTGGTGTCCAATGCAGGCGCGCTGCCGTGGAATCGCGATCCGGTGGATGCGCAGGTGATGAGTGACGCAAGGTCGCTAGGCAAGCAGGGGCATATGTGGAAGAGTGAGTCGGAGAGCGGGCTGCCCAATCACGGGCTGGGAGTTATCGCGGCGGGGCAGGCTTACCAGGATAGCGGCGGACATGGGATGCCGGATTTCTGGGAGAACGCGATTACGCGGGGAGCATCGACGACGAGTATCGATCCACTGGCGGTTGCGCCATCGGGTTACCTGAACATAGAAGATTATCTCCACTTCATGGCGGCGCCGCATGCGATTACCAATAAGAATAAGCCGGCAATGGTGGACCTGGGACGGTTTACATCGGGCTTCGCGAGCCAGGTGTTTACTATGTTAAATGCGGTCCATGGGACGGTCTCGCTCGGATCGGATGGACATACCGCGCAATTTACGCCGGCAAAGGATTTCGTGGGGGTGGGAGGCTTTCAGTTTTCGCTGCCGTATCGAGATGGGGCGACGGCGACGTTTACGGTGGGAGTATGCGTGACGACGGTGGCACTGCCGCCACCAGGTCCGGCTCCGGCGGCTGGGATTGGGAATTGATGCTGGAGATGGGGAACAGTCCCCAGAGGGTCTTCGCGCACTACAGTGAGGTTGTGAAGCCGAAGGACGAGGAGCGGTACTGGCAGATCAGGCCGGCGGCCCAACCGGGGAACGTCGTTGCGTTTCAGCGGTCGGCAGCCTAAGCTTTGAGCATGAGCTACCTAACTCTGGAGGTCGAAATTGATCGAGGCCGCGTGGTGGCTAAAGAGCCTGGTCGGCTACCGGAAAAGGGTAGCGGCCTGCTTACGATCCTCCAGTCGGATGAGGACGGGCAGCCCCAACTCTCCCCCCTGCAAGCCTTGGATGCGTTGCGAAAGCACCTCAAGCTGGACGACGCTAAAGCTGCCGCGTGGATGGACACTGTGCGCGATGCGAGGCGCTGACGCATTGACGATCAGCCCGGTGGTTTTCGAGCCGTTCTGAGCCTCTGCCGCCGAAACGAGTGACAACCCCGGACCCTTCCTGTATATTCCCTCCATGCCAGCCAAAGGTTATCGTCCAATCATCCGCCCGAAAAATCTGCGGACCAGTGTGCCCAAGAAACAGATCCGCGATGCCGTCAGGAAAATCGTCGAGATGGAGAAGAACGATCCGGCCGCCTACGAGGCGATGGTGAAGAAGCACGAGAACACCGTCATTCGTCTCGTGCCTGGCTAAAATGGAGTCCCCCCAGTACGCAAGCAGCGTATTCATCAATTGTCCCTTTGACGGGGAATATCTGCCCATCTTCCGGGCCATCGTATTCACCGTTTCCGTATGCGGCTTCGTTCCTCGCTGCTCACTGGAACATGACGACGCCAGCCAGGTGCGGCTTGAGAAAATCTATCGACTCATCGGCTCCTCCGCGCTCGGCATCCACGATATTTCCCGGACGGAGCTCGATGGGGAGAACCGATTGCCGCGGTTCAACATGCCTCTGGAGCTTGGATTCTTTCTCGGGGCCAAGCAGTTCGGGTCAGGCTGGCATCGTTCAAAGCAGTGCCTGATTTTGGATCGGGACCGCTACCGGTTTCAAAAATTCATTTCGGACATCGCCGGCCAGGACATCAAGGCGCACGGCAACAGCCCGGAAATGGTAATTCGCACCGTGCGGGATTGGCTTCGTAGCGCGGCAGGCCAAGGGAAGATACCGGGTGGATCGTATCTCTGGGCGAGATACCAGAAATTCACCAAAGATTTGCCGAGTCTGTGCAAGGAGGCCCACCTCGTGCCGGCGCATCTCACATTCGCCGACCTATATCAATTGGTCCTGGATTGGATGGCGCTCCGTCATTGAATCTCTCACTCGATGTCTCCCTTGCCACGGTGTAGCGCAGCGAAGCCGGGTCCTCCCTCATCCAACTGTGAGGCTGCGAGGCCGCCTCTCCTTGCGCCATGAGGCTGTTAAGCAGCCGAACACGAAACAGGTTTGCGGGCGGTGAGCAGAAATCGTGACGGGCGAAGCACGGCGCGGTTTGTGTGCAGGATAAGCGGGAACTCCGAGTGAAGGTTGGACGTCGGACCTTGCGTTTCAATCTTCACGGCAGGCGCTTCGGCGGTGGTGGCAAAGGCTTTGATTTTTTAAAGCGCAGGCATCCGCCATCAGTCGAAAAAGCCGAAGTCTTTGTGTGTGGAAGGTGGCCAATGTCTACCCGGTGCTACCTGGCTGTCAAGCATCAGTTAAAGTTCCGCTCCGACTCTTTGGGAACGACTTTTATTCTAATGGACTTATCTTCATAAATGCGAAGCCTGTATCCATTCGGACTAAGATACTCCCAACCAGAAAGATTACTGCCACTCGCCCCCGCACTGAACGGAGTCATAGATGGGACATGATAGGCGTCGACAAATTGCTGAGCGAATTGAGAAGCATTCAGATCGGATGTATTAAACAACTTATCGGAACCATCGAGTCCAAAACAAATTTCTGTCACGTTCTGATCCGCGTCAGCTTCAATGCTGAGCAGGCTGTTCGGCAGTCGAGTGATTCGGTCTGATTTTTTTGATCCCTTTAGCACCAACTCGGAACCGCCTTCCGCGTATATTGTTTTGACTACTTGTAATTCGATCAGATCGATATTAGGACCCAACTCGTTGACGAGAAAGGACGGGTCGCGAAATGACGAGCTTTTCAATATTTTGTTTAGCACGTCGCAAGCATCGGCAATTTTCATTCCGATATACAAACCTTTTACCTTCAGAACAGCTTCTGGGGGCGGATTACCCGGCGGGCGATTAGATTCATCAGTCTGTTCCTCAGAACTCACCCCTTGTTCATCTTGTGTTGACGGGGGTGCGGACGTTGCGGTGTTTGACGCAAGCTTCTGCCGTGCATCCTCCAAAAATCTCAGATTTCCCGCCTCGATTGGACTAAGCCGTTTCCTCACCTCTTCCAAGGTCATTCCTGATAGAGGTGTATACCAATCAAAGGCCAGGAAGTGCGTTTTGATATTCTTGTTTTGAAAGTCTGCTCCCCGTCTTGCATAAATCTCGGCTATAGCATATAGAAGGTTAGCATCAGGCCAACCCAAAATATCTGCCTGGGTTAAAAGCCTTTGTCTTGTTTCGGGAAAAAATTCGCTTTTGAGCTGCGGTGTATTCGCATTGAAGGCGTTTTGGTCGACTTTGGCCGGCGAATATACAGTGTCCGGCCCTCTAATCGTTGATTCTTCTTGGCTGTCTTGAGCGGAACCCAACTGGATAATGACGCCGAGTAAGCTAACGGCCAAAAGTATGAGTTTGACGACTTTCACTGGTTATCCTCCTTCATTTGCGCGCACGATTTGGATTTCGAATTTATACTCCTCGTTCTTAAACGCCGCGAGAATATATGTCTCATCCGAATATTGCGGCTCGAAAACACGAATCCCGTCCTTGAGAAGCCGCCAGAGATCCGGAAGATTGCTGCCGTGGTCCTGAAAAACCATGACCTTAATCGGAGCCTTCGCGATCAAAAGCTTCTGGAAATCCTCGTGAATGTGGCAGGCGTCTCTCGACCATTCCGACTCAAGAACCAAAGCCACCTCACGGATTTGGCCATTTGGGTCATTCCTGAACCAAATAAGATCATAAAGCCATTGTCTTTCAGTTTCATTAGGGACCACGGAATACTCGTGTTCTTGACCAATTCTGCCGATCTCACTCTTGACCATAGCTGTCCATACGCCGTTCCTAGCAGAGCCAGGAGCAAGATACTCGGAGATGCTTTTGATAGCGACAACGATTTCGTTTTCGAGGTCCGATTTGATGTCTTTAGTCTGTTTCGTCGTTAGAAAATTAAGGAGATCACAAGGGCGTAGGCGTAGCAAGGTGGATATTGTCTTCAGAAGCCCGACGTGACCTCTCCAAAATGCAAGGAATCCAAAGGAATCCCCCTATACGGATAGATTGCCGGCTATTTTAGTGCCAATTGAGTGCCAATAAAAGCGGCTTTTTTGGTGTTATTTGGGGTAGAATGAGGGAGAATGGAATATCATCCTATTTGCAATAATCCCCTGCATTCATGCGGCTTTCAGAGTGTTTTTGAGCCTGGGTTGGGAGGGGCTCGAACCCTCAACCAACGCCTTAAAAGGGCGCTGCTCTACCATTGAGCTACCAACCCGGTGCCGCGATGGAGGAAAAAATCGGGGCGCTGTAATTAACGCGGCGGGGGGGTGGGCGCAAGCTTCAAAAGAATTGATAATTGATAATGTGAAATTGCTAATTGGGGAGAGAGCCTGGCGGCGCGCCCGCCCGCCAGCCCCCAACTTCGCCCTACCGCCCCCTCGGCGGGAACGTGTGAATTATTCAAGCTTTTGAAATATGGCCGGGGTTGTGCATTCTGGAGGGCTGTGACCAAGAAGAATGTGATGATGGCGTTTGCTGGGCTGGTGCTGCTGAACCTTGTGTTTGGCATCGCGGTGCTGGTGCGGGGGCGGCATGAGCCGGTGGACCCGCGGCTGGGGGGGGAGCAACTGGCGATCGCGCGGCTGGGGGATGTGCATTATCTGTTTTTCTCTCCGGGATCGCATGCGGACCTGGCGGCGGCGCGGCCGGACCTGGTGGCGGCGGCGAATGAGCGGGCTTATGCGACGGCGGTACAATCGCCGGAGGCATTCCGGGCGCTGGATCACGAGCGGCAGTTTGACGCGCTGCTCTTCTCCGGGGACCCGACGACGTACGAGCCGCTGCTCCATCACCTGGCGGATACGAAGGATTTTGTGCTGACGTGGCTGGATAATGCGGATTTGATTTTTCGCAGGAAGGGCGCGACGGCCTGGACTGAGAACGACCTGACGGCTGCGGCGGCGCAGTTTAAGGGGGAGAACCAGGCGCGATTCCTCTCGGGGGCGGCTACGCGGCTTATAGCAATACGGCAACTCCAGATGGCGCGGCGGGCGCTGGATGGGGCGGCGCCAAATGGGAAGGACCTGCCGGAATATTGGACGGCGCTGGGGCTGTATGATGGTGAGGTGGAGAAATGGCCTGATGCGCTGGCGGCGGTGGACCGGGCGCTCGGGTTGCAGGCGGATTACACGCCGGCGATGACTACGAAGGCGCAGATCTTCTTTGGAGCGCGGCGCTTTGACGAGGCGCTGGCGATCTCCGAGACGGTGGTGGCGGCGCACCCGGATGACCCGTCGATGCTGTTCTTCCACGCGACGCTGGCGCACCGGGCGCATGCGTATGGGGAGGAGATCGCGGCGCTGACGCATCTCATAGAGATGGCGGAGGCGCAGGGGGAATCGACGACGGGGTACCAGATTTACCTGGGGCAGGCGTATGCGGAATCCGGGGATGCACTGAGGTCACTACAGGCGTTCACGACGGCGGCGAATGCGCCGGATGTTTCGGAAGCGCAGAGGGAGTTTGCGGAGGATTGCATAGGGAAGATTCGGGAGAAGACGGGGGGGAAGTGACGGGCGGGTTCCGTCCGCGGCGGTACTTGAACTTGCACTTTAACCTGAACTTGAACTTTTCCTACACTTAAACTTGCATTTGCACGTCTGTAAATGCTTCGGAGGGTGTAAGTTAAGGTTTAAGTGTAGGAAAAGTTCAAGTTCAAGTTCAAGTTCAAGTTCAAGTTCAAGTTCAAGTTAAGGTGTAGGTTCAAGTGGGGGAAGAGAGCGATTGGACGAAAGCGGGGAGGTTTTCGAGGCCCTGGGAGGGGCGTTGGACGCGGTAGGCGTGGAGGCCGGCTTGCTCGGCGGCCTGCCAGTCGTGGGCGGGGTCGTCGCCGGCGTGGATTGTCTCGCGGGGAGTGACGCCGAGGGAGGCCATGGCGGCGGTGAAGGCGCGGGGGTCGGGTTTATCGATGCCGATCTCGCTGGAGATCAGGAATGCGTCGAAGTACCGGCGGATGCCGAGGTTCTCGAGGACGGGGTAGAGGCGGCGGTCGAAGTTCGAGAGGATGGCGAGTTTGTAGCGGCCATGGAGTTGCTCGAGGACGGGGATTGCCTCCGGGTAGAGCTCCCAGACGCCGGGCTCCGCGAAGTGGGCGTATAATTCCTCGAAGAAGGGGTCGAAGGCGAATTGGCCGGGCTGATGGCCACACGTGGCGAGGACGTGGAGGACGAGGGCGCGCCACCAGAGTTTGTCATCGTCAGGGCGGGAGATGCCGGTGTTGACGCGCGGGCCGGCGGCCTTGAAGGCCTGTGCGAAGGCTGTGGCGAGCCGGCTCTCATCGGCGCTAAGGCCGTGGCGGGCAAGGACTTCGCGGTAGTGCCAGCCGACGCCGCGCGGGAGATGGATGAGGGTGCCGGCGGCGTCGAACAAGATGGCGCGTATCATTTACGCCCGCACTTGTCCGGGGAAACGGGGCTGTCCGCAAGTCTCCGTATCGGGGTGAGTGCGGAGCTTGACGTACCGGCGATTTCCGACGATGATTCTTAGTTCCTGCGGCCAGATGAGTGGGCTTACACCCCACTTTTTTTTGTCCCCGCGGGGCACTATAGATTTTATGAACAGCGATTTGGTTTCAGCTCTCGATTATTTTGAGCGTGAGAAGGGCATCAAGCGCGAGATCCTCATTGAGGCGGTCTCGAACGCGTTGCTGTCGTCGTCGAAGAAGGCGATCGGCCCTGCAAATGACCTGAGGATCGAGATTAACTCAAAGACGGGCGAAATCAAGGCGATGGCGAAGCTGCGGATCGTGGATTGGGTGCGCAACGAGTACGACGAGATCGCGCTGGCGAAGGCGCAAAAGCTGAAGCCGGACGTTCAAATTGGAGAATTGATCGACGTGGAAGTTACGCCGAAGAATTTCGGACGGATCGCGGCGCAGACGGCCAAGCAGGCGATGATGCAGCGCATCCGGCAGGTGGAGAAGGAGATGGTCTATGACGAGTTCAAGGACCGGGCGGGGGAGATCGTGAATGGGACCGTGCGGCGATTTGAGCGGTCGGACGTGATCGTGGACCTGGGGAAATTCGAGGCGGTGATGCCATCGCGCGAGCGTGTGCAGACGGAGGATTATAATGTGGGCGACCGGCTGCGGGCGTATGTCGTTGCCGTTGAGAATACTCCGCGGGGGCCGGAGATCATCCTTTCGCGCAGTCATCCGAATTTTGTGCGCCGGCTCTTTGAGGTCGAGGTGAGCGAGATCGCGGACCGGACGGTGGAGATCAAGGGGATCGCGCGTGAGGCTGGCTACCGGACGAAGATAGCGGTGCATAGCGGGGACGAGAAAGTGGACCCGGTGGGAGCGTGCGTGGGGATGCGCGGCTCGCGGGTGAAGAACATTGTCCGGGAGCTGAACAATGAGAAGGTGGACATCATCCGCTGGAGCGCGGACCCGAAGGAATTTGTGCTCGAGGCGCTCAAGCCGGCGAAGATCAAGAGCGTGAGCCTTGATGCGGAGAAGAAGATCGTCAATATCCGGGTGGACGAGGACCAGCTCTCGCTCGCGATTGGCAAGCGCGGCCAGAACGCGCGGCTGACGTCGCGGTTGCTCGGGTGGGACATCAATATAGAGAAGGATGAGAGCGCCTCGGAGAAATTCGAGCAGCGCGTGGGCCAGGCGGCAAAGGCGATAGTCGAGGCGATCGGCATCGATATGGATACGGCGGTGAAGCTGGTGCGCGGGGGCATGGGGACACTGGATGTGCTGGTGACGGCGGAGCCGCAGGACCTCGCGGATGCCGGCATTGACCTCGCAAAAGCGCAGGAGATTCTCGACGCGGCCCACAAGGCGCAAGGACCATCAT